>Ga0255347_1005453_pt1 | contig 14419 bp, 15 predicted proteins | sample wastewater_treat_2_FD_192479 | JGI IMG/M metagenome (GOLD analysis project Ga0255347, IMG submission 192479) | Wastewater microbial communities from Lulu Island WWTP, Vancouver, Canada - plant24 | ecosystem: Engineered > WWTP > Wastewater > Unclassified | place: Canada: Vancouver, British...
CAGCGTGGAAAGAGAACGAATGGATAACGCTCGACTTCCCGGCCGAACCTTCTGTCGTGGCAGATCCTCCGCCCGGCCTCGCCGAAGCCCTCGGGGCCGTCCCTGCCTGGGTCGGGAAAAATCGTTTCGATTACCTGGGAGTGTTCGAATCGGCCGATGAAGTGAAATCTCTCCGGCCCGACTTTTCCCGCCTGGCCCGGATCCCGGCAAGGGGCGTCATCGTGACGGCTCCTGGTACCGGGCAGGGCCAGGACTTCGTATCCCGTTTTTTTGCCCCGGCGCTGGGGATCGACGAAGACCAGGTCACCGGATCAGCACATTGTGCGCTGGGGCCTTACTGGAGTTCACGGCTCCACAAAGATGTCCTGGTGGGGTTCCAGGCTTCGGAACGCGGCGGCACGGTCCGGGTCAGTGTCCTGGGGGAGCGTGTTGCCATCGCGGGCCAGGCCGTGACGGTGATGTGCGGCGACCTGTGCATGTGACCGCTCCGGGGGTATCGTAACATACCGTTACAAACCTCTATCAAAAAGGAGGCTAGTTTGCAGTCCGTTTTCCTTTTGATTTTTTGTTTTTAGCATCGCGCATTCTCGTTATTAGTCTGGGCAGTGAAGATATCGATCGCGTCTATGAGGCAGCGAAATATTTCCACCTCTGCGCAGTGGTCCGGACGTTAAAACCTTCGGAGAAAGAGATACTCCGGAATATCGCAGAAGCAAGCACTAGTTCGACCGACCTTACCACGAAAACGATGTTTGCCAAGATCAAGACACAGCTGGCGGTATCATTTACTGTTTTCCACGAGCACGTGAGGAAATTTGACGAAATGCGCCTGCTGAATTCAGAAGACCTTCCTGGGAAAGGAAGAAAGAAAGAGATCGTGCTCCGATACGACCCGGAGAAGGTGAAGGAAGTGTGTGGAGGGTGAAACGATTCAGAATGGATATTTTTGGTATTTTTCATATTCTTCCAATGCAGTGGAACAGCGTCTTAAAAAGCGTTCCGGACTTTCACAAATATTACGGCTGCTAGCGCGATTCCATAAAGGACTAGCTCCCACCACTCGAGGAAATACTGCCCGAACAAAATGATGCATACCAGATACCCGAACGAGTATGAGATGGACCAGAACGTTGCATTTTCGAACATAGCGGCAACAGCTGCGATTGACACCAGAGTAAAGAGGACAGCAACCCAGGGCGCTCCAAATGCGTTTGCGACCGCTGTTACAATAGCAGCTGAGACCAGACCAGTCACCATTTCAACGAAACTAGTTTCCATTCCCTGTCCAAACGAAGGAATTGTATCAGCCCCTATATGGTGTTGGAATCACTTTCATATTTACTTTAAAACTTAAGTAAATAACAAAGTAATTAAATACTTCGATGATGAATGAAATTGCTGATGAAAGGAGAGGCAGTGATGCAGACCGATTTTCTCTCCCTTATGAATGAATCCAGGGATCTGAATGCGAAGGTGTTCTCGTTAGTCCGGTTGAAACTTATGGCAAGCCTGGCCGTCCTCGGTCCAGACGGGGCGACGTTCCGGGAACTCAAGGCAGCTCTTGAGATTAACGACGGTGTGTTGTTCTCGAACCTGAATGTGCTGAAAGAGATGGGATATATTGAATCGGAAAAGATCACATCGGAGGGGAAAGAGCTAGAATTATCCAGAATCACGCCGGAGGGAATCGATGAATGGGAGAAGGTAAAGGGATGGTTACGCAAATTTCTGGAGTGTAAGTGATGACCATAGAGCGACATAAGAAGATCATTTCCATATTCAGGGAGATCGATTTCCGGCTGAATATCACTTCATTCGATGACAAACTTATTGCACAGAAAGTGATCTGTCTGCTTGAACTGAAGGGCCTGAATCTCGGGTATCCCTATGGGTTGTACGTCAGAGGTCCTTATTCGCCGGACCTGACGAAAGACCTGTATGAATTCCAAGATGAGTTCCAGGAGTTTAAGACGAAATCTCTCCTGAATAACCAGGAAAAACAAACGGTGGATGTCCTCTCCCGAATATTTGGATTGAAGCCGGTCCAGCTCGAAATCGGTGCAACCTATGGATTCTATTCACTGTGGGAAGGTTACGATCCCCAGGAGGCCCAGAGAAGAGTGAAACGGCTGAAGCCTTTCTATTCTGAAGCCCAGATCGCGACCGGCATATCGAAGGCGAAGGAATTCCTCTTCGAACCGACCAGGAAGGATCTTGATGAGTTGCGGAAGGAGACGGAACCGTGGCAGAGGGCAGCCCTACTGTCGATGAGGGAACGTGATTCATGAATTGTGGAGAGATCTGGCTGGTCGATCTCGATGATGCAAGGGGACATGAGCAACGGGGAACCAGGCCGGGAGTTATCCTCGGTTCAGCAGTAGGCATATCGATAATTGTTCCGTTGACGAGTAACATGAGCAGTGCGCGGTTTCCCCACACTCATCAGATTTCTCCTACTGCCAGGAATGGTCTTGATACCGATAGCATCGCACTAGCATTCCAGATCGTTTCTATCGATAATGCGCGATTGAGACATCGTATTGGGATAATTGATGATCCGGATCTTCAGGCAATCAATGCACTACTGAAAGACCTTCTCCAACTGGATTGATAGCGGAATCGAATACATAGTGAGCATTTGGTGAATTTCATTACAGGTGCGATGAATGAGAATAAGATCTGTGCATAACTATCCTTTTAAATTAAGGGTCTTTGAGGATGGCCGGATAAAGAGCAAGGGCTTTGATTTTGTTTCGAAAGCCGTGTATGCAAAATATATCGATTCCTTGAAGACATGTCTGGATTGCAATACAAAGCTGATAGAATATGTGCCCTACAAATACAGATGCCCGAATTGCGGAGAGACCTACAGTTGGGGTTTTTCGACTTTATCGAGAGACAAACGTTTTTACGAGAACCATCCTGAATATGCTGGTCCTTCCGGTGAATCGATAAAAAACATCCCGAAGCCTGCTAAAGACGCAAAGAAGGATAAGAAGGTTCTGAAAAGCTCTGAAATAGGAGAGACGTACCGATCCACACATGAACTCTTGCAGAAGAACTTATCAATTGATGAAATTGCATCAGCAAGAGGACTTACCAAAGGAACGATTGTCGAACATATTGTGAAATTACTGGAAAAGGACTTTCAAATAAACATTGATGGATTCATTTCAAAGGAGAAGCAAAATGAAATTATCGCGGCTTATTCTCTAATAAAACCGCAAAAGTTGAAAGAGTTGAAGGACTATTTAGGCGATAACTACTCCTATGACGATATTCGTTTGGTGTTAGGGACTCTTCATAAAGAAGAAGTAAAATGAATTAACGCTAAGGTCCTTTATCACAATCCGGCATCTTCTATTCCAGTTGCTACCCGGTAATCGATTCCGATTGCCTCGAAGTGCTTTTCCCCGCAACCAATTTTATCTGATTCCAGACCCCGCAGGCCGAGTCGATCTTTCGTGCCTTTCGTTTCCCGGATCATGTAGACGATGTTTCCGTTCTTTTTTAAAATTGCCCAATCAGGGTTGTATTCCCCGACTGGGGTCGGCACCCTGAACCAGGCTGGAAGTTTAATGAAATACTTGATATCTCTTAGCGATTCCAGGCCTTCTGCAAAATGTTTCTCAACCATCGAATCATATGTAATGTAATCATAAAGCGATTTTTTCGTCGGAACGATCCGATCGTTGATGAATTCTTTTTCATGTTCCTGCGTACTGAACCGGCTCATCTGGTATGCGATTTCGTTCAGTCGTTCGTACTGGATACCTTCGATAATGATCCTGTGGAGTTCGTCTTTGATGCATTTTACCACAGCATCCATGAACTGCTGGGGATTTTTGATGAAATCCTCGAGACGTCCGGAAGTTTTCAGGATTTCGTAAATCGTGTGCCTAGTCAGCTCGACTCTGCTTTGGACGTAAGACAGGATATCCGGGACATGTATCCTTTGGGCGATATATTCATGGTCCGGGGTTTTCACAAGAAGTGGCTTTAATCCGCCTGCCTCAACAGATACATCGACGTATTCGGTAGTAATCTTCAAGGGCACTATCTTATCCATCTTTTTTATCGAGGTTGCAGTTCTGCGGATAAGATCGTTTGTATCGTAGTGAACCGAATAAATGGTCTTCTGACTGATGGCGTTCCAAAATTTTTCAAATTCAGGATCAAGAAGGACCTGTTCCCGAATTGTGCTTTTCCTGGGGGTATAACGGGTGATATGCTTCTCAATTTTGTGCCGATCGATGAGATCAATTACCTCTCTCGTGACAGATTGGAATTTTTCAGGGAGCGAAAACGTATGACTTTCTACGGCCTGACTGAACGCCTCTTTGATGAATCCCTGCTCATCAATCCACCCATTGTTCTGAAGGTGAGTACGAAGCTCCTGCTGTTCCTCTGAGGCAAGGAGTTTCTCTTCCCCAATCTTCCCGATCCGGAGTCCCTGGAAGACTTCAACAGGGAGACGGCCAAAGATGATGCCTTCCTCTTCGAACTCGCGCTGAAGAGCAGCCACAAAGTCCCTGTAGTTTTCATTGGCAACGACGACCAGGTTGTTGATCTCGTCGGAAAATACCCGGTCCCCGTCTTTATTCACCGCGAGGCGGAGTCCTCTCCCGATCTCCTGGCGTTTCTTTAACGAAGAGATGGTTTCGTTGAGCGTGCATATCTGGAAAACGTTCGGATTGTCCCATCCTTCACGTAGGGCCGAATGAGAGAAGATGAATTTCAGGGGATTTTCCGGATCGAGAAGCTTCTCCTTATCTTTCATGATGAGGCTGTAGGTATCCTCGTCCAGTTTCGATTTGCCTTCTGTATCTTTGAAATTCCCCTTATTATCCTTTGAAAAGTATCCGTTGTGAACCTCTTCTGCAGGGACTATCGCCAACCCTGCCTTTTCGTACTCACCGGACATCCCACGATATGCTTCTTCGAACCAGTTGGCATAGACTCCCTTTCCGGATCCGCCATCGGTATATTTCCGATAATTCTCTACCCGGTCAATGAAAAAAAGGGAGAGGACTTTGATTCCCTTACTCTTCAGCTGCAATTCCTTCTCGAAGTGGGCGTGAATGGTTTCTTTGATCTGGCTTTTAACCACTTCCTCGCGGGATCCACCCTGCTCCTCCCCGACCCTCATCCTGATACCGTTTGCGAATTTCACAAACTCCCGGCCGGGCTGGGCATTGATTTCGGTAATAGTGAATCCGTTCTCGTATATCGGATTCTCATTGGATTTCTGGAAGAGGCTCTCGTCTTTTTTCAACGTAGCAGACCACAGTTTCGGGCCGGCGGTCCCCATTTTGAAGATCCTGATTTTGACTTTAAACGGATCCCGCGAGATCTCCTCGACTTTCAGGTAGGACTGGGTGGGGTCGTCTTCGGCGAGGACTGAAGCAACCGAGATCTTCTTGACAAGGTTCATCTGGAATGCCTGGATCGGTCCCAGATTATATACCGGGTTATACGAATCCCGGTGGGTTGCCGAATAACGGAGGGTACAAAGAGGATTGAGTGATGCAATGGCATCCTTTGCCTTCTCGCTTTCCATATTCTGCGGTTCGTCGAGAATGACGACCGGGTTTGTGGTCTGGATAAATTCGATGGGTTTTCTTCCACCCATCTGATCGCGGGTGTCGTGGATGATATTGTTGTCCTTTTTGTTGAAGGCATCGATGTTGATGATCATAATCTGCATGTCGTTCCCGGCGGCATAGCTCCGGAGCTGGCTGACCCGTTTTGAGTCATACACAAAATAAGTGAAGGGGACGTTGTTGTAGAGGTCCCTGAAGTGATCGATTGTTATCTCGATTGATTTGAGTACTCCTTCCCGGATGGCGATGGACGGAACGACGATAATGAACTTCCGAAATCCAAATTTCCTGTTCAAATCAAAGATAGTGCGAAGATAGACGTAGGTCTTTCCCGTCCCGGTCTCCATCTCGATGGTGAAGTTCTTTCCTTTGATCTGGATATCTGTCGGGGGAATGTTATTTCTTCTCTGGATTGCTTTGAGATTTTTGTCGAGGGTGTTATCATCGATCACGAGTCGGTTCCCATACCCAAGCTCGTTCTGGATGAGTGCCTGGCCGGCGGATTCCAGGAGAGGATTCAGTGAGACCTCGTAATCACCGGAATTCAGAGTCTGGCTGTTGAAGAGATCGACTACAGCATCGATAGCATCGCGCTGGAATTGCTGGTTTGCATCGAACCGGAATTTCATCATGCTACCGTTTCCTTTGTCAGACGGTTCTGAAATCGGAGACACCATGCGATCTCATAATTTCCATAGCGTTCGTCCTGAGCTGATCATTGCCCTTAAACCCGGAATCGAGACATATGACCCGGGAGGGTTTCATCTCTGCCATTTTTACGATGAGGTCCTTTGTTAATGCTGATTCCAGGCAGATAAGCAGCGAGTCGTTTTCAATCGAATACACGGTTTTTCCGGCAGTCTTCTTTTCTGCGACCTGGGTCGAGAGCTGGAACCCGGATTTAAGGAGGAGTTCAAAGAGGATATCTTCGTCTGTGCCGCCGGGCAGAAGATTCTCGACGAAATCTTCCAATTGTTTCTCGACTTTCCCGTTCGGCGGCAGTCTCCCGTTCCAGACTTTAAAGTTGGATTTGTCAAGTTTGAATACGCGGAAACCGAGATCTTGATAGTGATCATTTATCGGAGAATCATCTTCTTTTATGAGTTTTTTCTGTTTTGGTGCTTTATTCAATTCATCTGAATAGAGGTTTATCAGGCGTCTCATTCGCTCTTTACCTATCTCATCAATTGTTTTGTATCCAGCCTTGTAAGCTTCCGATTTTTCGTCTGTAGGTTCAGGCAATTGAACCATCACGAATATTCTATTACCTCCATCATCTTTATTTAATTGAAGAACGGCATGGGCCGTCGAACAGGAACCGGCGAAAAAATCTAACACCATATCCTTTTTATCTGGAAATGTAACATACCGAATTAATCGAGCTAAGATTTCATGATCCTTAGGATTATCAAATATTTTTCCCCCGAGAAGATTTCGCAAATATTTTACCGCTACTTGTGATTGTTTGTAAATATAGCTCGGCATAACCTGCAACGCCAGAACGGTATCTTCGCTTTCTTCTTCATCACTAAAAGGTCCTGATTCGTCAATAAATTCTGATTCTTCGGATATCGGGTGCAAGTGGGTCTTACGGAATGGGGGTTCTGTATGATCTTCTCTAAAAACTACAAGGCCGAGGCTTATTTGTCGCTGCATCTCCTGGGGGGTCCCAAAAACCCAACCACGTTCTGGGACTTTGCATGGATGTTTTGTTATTGGATGAATTACATCATAACGGGGCCCACCTCCACCCGGCCACGAAATATCACGATCTCGCCAAGGGCCATATTCATCAACACGGCTATATCGGCTGAGTTTTTTTGATGGATGCTCTTTTGGAAGATTTTTAAACCATTTTTTTAATTCAATTTCAATTTTAGAATCATCGTTGGGAATAGTCTCCTTTAATTTACGATATTGATCCCAGATTTCTTTTGCACCAGGTTTCTCTTCCCTCCATATTGTTTTCAACTCTTTCAACTTGGCAAGAGATTTCGCGAAAACAATAATATATTCATGTCCAACAGAAAACAATCTAGCATCATTTTTTCGTCCTTTTTCCCAAATTAATTGAGCAATAAAATTTTCTTCCCCGAAAATTTCGTTTACCATCTCTCGCAAGTTGTGGACCTCATGGTCATCTATTGAAATGAAAATAACTCCATCTTCTTTCATTAGGTTCCTAGCTAAAAATAGCCGAGGATACATCATATTCAACCAGTTCGAATGAAATCTCCCAGTAGCTTCAGTATTAGTTGAAAATTTCTTCCCTTCAGAATCAGCCTGTCCAGTATATTCTAGATACGTTTCGAGAGTTTCGGCATACTTATCAGGGTAAATAAACTCTTTACCTGTGTTATATGGAGGATCGATGTAAATCATTTTGATTTTGCCGTAGTAGGATTTCTGAAGAAGTTTCAGTGTTTCGAGATTATCTCCCTCGATAAAGAGATTCTCGGTCGTTCCCCAATCGACAGATTCTGATTTCACCGGTTTCAATGTCCCGATAGAAGGTTCCTGAATGATTCTGAAACAATCTGCCTTGCCCCGCCACGTCAATCCGAATCGCTCATTGCCCCTCTCGAGATCGCTTCCAAGCGTCTGTTTCAAACGTTCCCAGTCGATTTCACCTTCCGTAAACGCCTCCGGGAACAGCTGGCGGAGTTTTTCCTTTTGATCGTCGGTGATGGATTTGGACATGAGATTGAGTTTAGGAACTGGATCGGGCATGGCAATTGCACCTATGGTAAATCATGCGGTGTAATTGCTTAAAGGGTAGGGTTTTTTGTATCTATTATAGAGATAGGGTATAGCATCGGAGAATCATGGCATGACCTTTAAAGAAGATCTTGCAAACAAATTAACTGGAACATTAGATTTTGTTGATTTATTCTATGCTAAAAAGGGGGATGATAAAAAATATCCTCTCACACGATTTTCAACCGATCCGTCCAAACAGAGCATTGGTTTTTCTAAAGAATCTCTGAATATTGTGAGTCGCTGTGCAGATGATATTCTGGATTTCAAACTCGGTGGATATGGTCCATTATATTCCTTTTTAGATAACGATCATGTTCAAAAAATGCTTATCGAAATGGTTATTGAGGTCAAGCTCGATTCTGATTCTAATAAATTCAATCTGTTTTTCAAGAGAATTGAACAATTCTTCGAGAGTTTGCAGATTAAGACTTATTTGTGCTATTTTAAAATTTGCTTCATGAAAATATCGGCTCTCTACGATTTCGGCAGTTTCAAATTATTTCCAAATGATAAGAATTTTTTAAGGAACCAAATAACTCCTCCAGATGCAGAGCATGTAAAATTCTTTGGAGATCTCTTGAAAGACCCCGAAGTATACGCAACGATATTAGAGGTAAAGGAATATGCAATTGATTCTACCCATGCCGGGAAAAATGCATTACATTCTGCAACAGATTTCTTAAATTCTTTAAAAGTTATTGGGGCAAAGGCGCTTTTCATTGAGGGGCATTATGATGGCGAACAATACCATGATATTTACATAGTTAATAAAGATGACCAACACTTGAGCAGAACATCCGGTTTGGAAAAAGTATACACCGATGATAATATTTTTGATATGGATGCATTCGTTTCAGCTAATCCGAAAATATTCATGAAATTACAAAAAGTGTTTGACGGAGATAAAGCATCAGTCTTTGAGAGAAAAATTAAAAATTCCCTTGTATGGTATGGGGAATCATTATACGAGCCAAATTTTTCGCATAAATTATTGAAAATGATAATCGCAATTGAATCCCTTCTGCTTGATGGGGAAGATAGAGGAACGAAGAGCTATTTGCTTGAAGAAAGAGCCGCATTTTTATTATCTGATACCCAAGAAGTCCGTTGTCTTTTTGCTGAAACTATGGAAGAAGCATATCGCGTGAGGAATAAGATAGTTCATAGCGGTGAGAAACAGCCAGTACCCCTACGATTAATCAAGTATTTGATGCTCATTGTACATCAATTGATTATCAAAATCCTATTAGATGACAAGGTTGTTAATTTGAAGGATCTTAAAACGATGGTAAGAGAGAGGAAATATAGTTGAAGGCCATTTAACGTTTTTTGATATGTAGTAATCGCGAAAAAAATGTTAGAAAGTTTAAATAAAAAGGTATCACCCCATCTTCTTCCCCTTCTCGCCTCCTTTCAACAGCCCGTACTCAATCTCGTAGTACACACCCGGGACCGAGATGATGTAGTTCATCTTCTTCTCGGCCTCGGCGTCAGCGATCTGCTTCAGAAGCGAAGCCTGCTCATCCGGCGGGTGGTCGAAGATGATCCAGTGCTTCGTGGCATCGTCCATCTTCCACGACCTGGAAGGGACAGACTTGGGCGGCTGGGTCACAGTCTCATCCTTCGGGTCGAAGAATGAGATCACCTCGGCCTTGTCGGCCTCTGTGTCCAACTGCTTCGCCTCGGCGAAGAGCTGGGCGGCCTGCGCATGGTCTTCTCCACTACGGCCCGGTTCTTCTGGTGGTTCTGAATGAATGCAATCGCAACCGCGATCGCGGCAACGAAAATCTCGATGATCTGGATTATTTCAGGGTCCATGATTGTTCTCCTTGAATTTGTTGTGTTCCTCTTGGAGCACGGCGAACTGGCAATCCCCCGGTGAGTCGTTGGTAGTTTCTGCTGCGTTAGATATACCAGTGCCTCGGGCTCATCGGGATCAAACGGGTAATCTTGTTTCCATTGAAGGGGGTGGGGTTTGGCCATAACGAGGCGGACCCGTCTTTTGTAAAACGTCTTGAATTCGACAGATATTGCCACACCCCGGTCGTCAAACTTGAGGTCCCCCCATTTCATCAGCCCGATTTCACCGGCTCGGAAATCCCTTCGTACATGGTCATGATCATGGCCCGGTCAATAGAGCGGTGACTGGATCTGAGCATTGCCTCTACCTGATCCACCGAGAGAATGTCATTGGCGGTTTTCATCAGAGTAGGTCTGTGAGGTGGCCGGATTTATTTCAGTTTCTTTTCCAGGAGTGTGATATAGCCGTCCTCCATCATCCAGGTGCAAAACTGCTTCAGGGTCCGGACGTAGTCATATTTGGCATGATCTGAAAATTCCGTCCCCCGCTGGCTCTCACTGGTCTTCAGTTTTTCAATACCTGCATAAATCTGGGGAATGGTCAGATCAGAATATGGCCCGAGGAATCTCCTCCAGCCGACCAGGGTGTATGCGAGTTTCCCTGAGCGAAGTGTGCTGATATTTTTCGCTGAACGGAGCTCGTTGATATAATCCCGGATCAGGACCGCATCTTTATCGATCAACCAACCGAGCCTTAAGCCGCGCCGTATTGACGATTCTACCCGATCAGTGTGTACCGAATGGAAGTCCTCTATCGTATTGGTGCGCGTTTGGATATCGATCCGGGATCCCATGATTCGAGGTCTTCAATATGGGGAGATAAAGGAAGGGGTTAGACACCGAATATTCAGGCTCCGCCCGGGGCATGGCGCCCCGGAACCCTCGCACCATACCTTCAAGAGCAGGGCGGGAGATGAAATCGTTGAGCGTGATCGAGCGTGGCGCAGCAGGAGAACGGTCAACGGGGAATGAAAAAGATTGCGGTGACCCAGCGCACCCTGTCTTTTTACGGGTCGCCCCATGATGCCCTGGACAGGAAATGGTTCGAATTCTTCGATGAAGTGGGAATCGCCCCCATCCTCCTCCCCAACCATGCAACCCTGGCAGAAGAGCTGATCTGGAACGCAGGGGTGGATGGATTTCTGCTCACGGGGGGTGAGACTCCCGTGGAGTACGATGGGACCAACCCGGTCAGGGACCTCGTCGATTCCATGTGCATTGATATCGCCCGGAGCAGGGAATTGCCGCTTATCGGGGTGTGCCGCGGCATGGAATGCCTCCTGGTCCGGTCCGGTGTCACCCTCTCGCTCATGAACCAGTCACACATCGGCCCCGGGCACCTGGTCCGGTTCTCGGACGGCAGGGAGGCGATCAAGAACAGCTACCATACCTATGGCATTATCGGCCGTTCTTGCGGGCCGTTCGAGGTCATCGGGACGGCGGAGGACGGGTCCATCGAGGCGGTGACCTCCGGGAAAATGCTCGGGATCATGTGGCATCCCGAGCGCTATACCCCGTTCCATGCCGACGATATTGAATTATTCCAGCGGTGGTTCGGGGTGGGCAAACATGTGCACCACCCCGGCCCATGACCAGGCCCCCGGCAGGATTTTCCAAATATTTTTACGATGCGGAGGGCCATCCTCGCCAGGACCATTTGCCTGTGCCTTCCCAATGGAGCACGAAACCAGAAAGCTCGATCGGGGATGCCAAACTGAAGAGATGCCCTGTGCAGTGCTCGATTCAATTGCAATGGGTTTTCCTTCTGGAAACGGGGTATCATCCATTTTTCTGGAGTATTCGATGAGGTGATGACATCCATGCTCGCTTGCTTCGTCCTTGTCGAATTTCCTGTTAGCGTTCCAATCCCATGCCATATTGCACCTCGTGCTCCCGTCAGGACATGCATCACAGAACGAACAGATCGCTGATCCCATTGAGAATACCCGCTCCTCATTGAATTTCCCGTATTTCAATTCAACAGGTATATATATTCTGTCGCGAATCGTTCACCATTCTTTCCGGTTACTCCGGTGGAGATGATTGTTACGAATCAGAACCGTGCGCCTGTTATTCTATTCCTGATCCTGGCCCTGTGCGCCTGCTGTCTTCCGGCTGGAGCAGCACTCCCATCGTACAGCTTCCGCGGGTCAGTGGTCGGTTTTTCCGAGATTGATAACACCGTCACCGTCCTCGTGACTCACACGTGGGGCTGCGAGTATGGCAATGAAACCATGACATGTACCTGGAGACAGATAACTCCAAAGGTGCTCACCGGCACTGCCCCTACCTCCGAGGTCTTTGACCGTATCAGGACCGGCTCGCCCGTTATGGCAGCAAGTATCGGTAGACAGGGGGAGAGATGGACCGGCATAGGGATCCTGACACCCTCATATTCGATAGAGCCCCTCCATGCAACCGACCTGTACGGTGAGCCCGGTCTGCTCCCTGCCCCCCTGGCTGCCGGATACGCTCTGGCGATCACAACGCAGCCCGACTGCGGGAACTGCTCCGGTACGGTCTGCCAGGCACAGACCGCAGACGTGGCCATCTCCCATGGTATCGGGGAGGTATGGAACGGCACCCTACTCCCGGGCAAGGAGACCGTATACGAGGATCCGCTTGAAGGGTCTGGCATCTCCGTGAAGTTTGTCTCAGGGCAGGCCTCGTCAAATCCCTGCGCCAGCATGCCCCCCGGGATTTCGGGGATCCAGCCAGTCTCGGTCTTCATCGTCCATGTTGAACAGCCCGGGACCGGCCCTGGCCCCACGATAAGCCCGGCCGGCACAGGTTCTCTCCTGGTGAATTCGATCCCCCCCGGAGCCTCGATACTTCTTGATGGTGTTGCGAAGGGAGTGACCCCGCGGACTATCTCAGGCGTTCAGCCTGGCGTGTATACCCTCGTCCTGGAAAAGGAGGGATATGCCGACTATGAAAAGAACGTGACGGTCTCTGCCGGAAGGACGACCATGGTGACCGGGACCCTCCAACCGCTCTACGGGAGCCTGCGCATCCAGTCCTCGCCGTCCGGAGCAACGGTCCTCGTCAAGGGAAACCTGGCAGGGGTCACCCCCCTCGTGGTGAATGGACTCGTGCCCGGGGAGTATGCGATCAGCCTCTCAAAGACCGGGTATCAGACCGCCAACCGCACGGCAACGGTGACTGCCGGGCAGGAAAAACTCCTCTTTGTGACGCTGTCTTCAAAGAAAGACGGATCAGAGAAGATTGATGCCTTTATTTTAGCACTGGAGAAGGAGGGGTTCACCGTCCAGCAGGGAAAATTCGAGAAGTTCGACGTCCTCGCCATGTACGATGCGCACATCATCTCGAGTTGCTTCGGGAATAACCCGAGCACCCCTTACCTCGCTTACAAACTCCCGGGATACCCGGGACTTGCCCAGGGCGGGAGGGTGACCGACGCGATCATTCACCCCGAGAACAAGGGCCTCTGGCTGGATTATTTCATGAAGCCGGACGAGGCGATCGTGTTCGTGGGGACAACACCACCCGAATCGAAGTATTTTAGTTACCGGAGTTATATCGGGACCCGGTGGTATCCGGAGCGCAATACGTTCGGCCGGATCTTTGCAAGCCTCGGGGACGCTATCAACAACGTCCGCATCAACACCGGCTCATCTCCTGGCCAGGCGGGATCGAACCCCTATGAGAAACCCGTCATGATCATCACCACCGCGGACAGGGACACGAATGAGCAGGTCAGGAAGGCCGCGATCAGGGCAGGGTATTCTACGGGCATGATGAATGACGACATCATACCGTCCGGGCTCATCCGGATGGGGTTGCCGAACACCTCAGATACCATCACGTTTGTCCATAGGGTTGCCTTCTTTGCCAACAAGACCCGCGGGGGCGAATATCTCAACAGCACTCCGGGGTATGTGTTCAGGCTCACCCCGAATACCTCGCACACGCCGCAACCGTATAATGTGCCGCCGCTCATCGTCAGGGGGACCGGCGATACCCGGGAACTGAATCTCATGAAGGACCTGGACGCACTCCGGGAGGCCATCATCGACCGGTACGGGGATGGTATGGTCATTTCCGAGAATAAGACGGGGCTGGGGGGCTTCGAGGGGTATGATGCGATCCAACAGGATATTGACGCTCTGGGGGACAACCGGGATACGATCTATCTGCGGAACGGCGATTACCTTCTTTCGGATAATGACTTTATT
>Ga0255347_1005455_pt1 | contig 14416 bp, 17 predicted proteins | sample wastewater_treat_2_FD_192479 | JGI IMG/M metagenome (GOLD analysis project Ga0255347, IMG submission 192479) | Wastewater microbial communities from Lulu Island WWTP, Vancouver, Canada - plant24 | ecosystem: Engineered > WWTP > Wastewater > Unclassified | place: Canada: Vancouver, British...
TAAGTCTAAAATTAGTAAAATGCCACCAATTTGATGAGAGCCGATAGAGCTAAAACCTAGCATTTCTTAATCCAAACTTTCTCGCCATCTATACAAACTTCTATTGTATGATTTTGATATTTTAATCGTGCTACTTCATAGATTTTATCTTCATTGATCTTGCCTCGTTGTGAAACAAAAGGGCGTTTAATCTTAACCTCTTGAGGTTTTTCCCAATCAGCAAAATAAGAGTGATTAGGCTTATCAGCGTTATAGATCATATTAATACTCCTTCAAAGCGCATAGTGCCTGTTCTAGTACCAAAATCCTCTGGAGATAATGAAGCAACTATATAATAATTTTGCTCTGTGCTTGCTACGGTTTTATCATCTAAAGCTAGAGCGTCGCCCTTACCTAGCGCTTGTGTAAAATCTGTATCGCCAACTTCGGCTACTTGAAAATCTAAATCAACTGGTGGTGTGGCTACGCTTGTGCCATTATAAACATAAAAAACAGCGTCTTCTACTTCAAAATCAGACGTATCTTCTATCTTAATTAAAAGCGTTGCTTCGCTATCGACAACTGTGCTTAAACTTTGATTTGCACCCTCATTTATTGAAACTTGATTACTTGATACATAGCGATTATTATTAGGCGTGTTAGCGCTTGATTTATCAGCACCTGCACTTGTTTTAACGTGAGTGCTTTTGTTATAATCCCCAACAATAATTGTTGAATTAAAACCCATACCAGCAAATTGCAAAATATCTGTTTCTGCTATCTCTGTATTGGTTGTGCCTTGCAAATACCAAGTAAAAGTTGACATATTATTCCTTTATATTCCGTTATAAGCGTGTCTATAAGTAACGTTTAGATTTGTATTAGCGTCATCGCCACTTAATACTTCAAACTCAATTCCATTTCCACCTGGTTGCAATCCAAAAAAATCACCACTAAATACGCCAAAATTACTTACACCATTAAGCGTAACTGTTCTATTCTTAACATCTACTACTACAACTTGACCAGTAGTTAAATTATCAATTTCAAAATCCTCGCCAGTTGATAGGTTTATTATTTTAATATCAGTACCAGCGCCAGTAATAGTAAAAATCGGATCAGTTATTTCAGTTCCATTATTAGTAAGAGTAATTAAATCATTAGCGTCAAAATCTTGATCTACTTCTGTCTGTGAGTAAAATCGATAATCACTAGCTTCAAGTTCAAATAAGAAACTATGTATTTGATGAGTGTAGGGCATTGTTAGACGGATAATTTCGGCTTGAAATCTCAAAAGCAAGTCATCATAGGTAGTAACCTCAAAAAGCTTTTCTTTCCCTAACTGACGAACTACTGTGAGCAATTGTCGACGCTGTGCAAACTTATCGCTTGCTACTAAATCGCCTTGAAATGACATACGCCTTCTACCAAACTTTGAGTTAACATAATAAGCGCCATATTGTCTAGCAACGTCTTCAATAGACGTTAGTACTTCCGGATATTCAAAGCCATCAAATCTACGCAAAATTGTTCCATTAGAATTATCATAAAAAGTATAGCTTGAGCCACTATCTTGATCTGTTATTTTTATTTGTTTCATATTTCCCTTAATGCATTAAAGAACTCTTAAAGCCTAACTCTCTAGTTATCATATCAACGTCTGACTTCTCATATACATTACCGATATTAACAATAGCACTACCACCTCCACCAAAGCCACCTTCGCCAAAAGCAACTTCATTAGGAATAACGTCAGAGCCTCTAGGTAGATTAACTATTTCGGGACCCTTTTCACCCACTAATGCGAGTCCACCACCAAAGTTCTGTACACCTTCAGCATAGCCATATCGAGCTTTATTAGTTCCGTATCCAAACAAATTAGACATAATTTGACCTGGCGACAAAGCGTTTATTATTCTATTAAGTAGCTCGCCTTTTCTATTTTCCCAAGTCCATATTAAACCGTCAATAAAACTACGCATTGTATTTTCACTACCTGTTTTTGCACCTCTAGCAGAGCTTCTACTTATATCATTAGCAATAGTATTACCAATATCTTGAGAAGTTTTAGATATTTGAGGCAACGTATTTCTCAAAGCGTTATTAAAATTAGTACCAGATGTTTGTCCAGCTTGCGCACCCTCTTCTCTTATCCTAGCTAAACGTTTTTGATGATTTTTTTCTTCCTCTACACTCTGTTCTTCAAATTGACGTTTTAATCTAGCTATATCATCAAGTTTTGCCTGATCTTTGACCTTATCGACACTATCTTGATGAGCTTGTAAAATGCCTAATTCTTCTTCAAGCGTAGTTCTAATGTTGCTAACTCTTGTACTGTGTTGTTGCTCTAGCGCTAAAGTTTCTTCTTCATATTTTGCAATTTTTTCTGCAATTGCTTTATTGTTTTGCTCAACTTCATCTTTTAATCGATCTTCTAAATCGCTTATTCTATCTTGACTGGCGTCAACTATTTTCTTTGTTTCGTCATCAACTTGATCTTTTATTTCATTTACTTTTTCTTGATGTATAAACTCCTCATTGTCAAGTCTGCGTCTTAATGTTTCTAAAACTTCTTCATTTGCCCACTCGCCCTTTGCTAATTCATTTTCAATTTGCGACTCAATAATTGCTACTCGCTTTGCGTATTCTTTTTCTTCCTCATCTGATTGCTTTTTACCTAATGCTAAAACTTCTGCTACCTTATCTTCTTGTTTTCTAATTTCACGTGCTAACTGTTTCTCAATAGTTTCTACTTTTTTGAGATGGCTTTGTTCCATATCAGCCATTGATTGATGAAACTCTTGAGTTCTTTTAGCTACTGCTTCTTCATAACTTTGATTTTCTGTTCTTAAATCTTCTTGTAAACTTTTAACCTTATCTTGGTGCGCCCATACTAAATCAGCTAATGATCTTTCAAATTGTAATTGTCTTTTAGCCGTTGCTTCTTTGTATGCTTCAGTTTCTTCAGCTAAATCTTCCATTATTTTTTGCGCTTTATTTCCTGACGCTAGTTCTTCATTATCAAACTGACTTAATCGCTCATCAGTCTGGTTTCCTGCTTCTTTACTATAAACATCAGTGATGGCTTCTTGAGCAGTAACTGCATTTAAAACTATGTCTTCAAAACCAATTTTAAGAGCGTTAAAAGCACCTTCAAAATCCCCTGTCAATGCTTTTGCTATTGATGAGAATACTGTTCTTAAAACTATGCCTGTTGTTTTAACAACTTGCACTAGTCTAATAAACATAACTGTTAACTCTTGTATCATTGAAATTAAGAAGCTAGATCCCTCGCCACTCAACCTTAAACTCTGCATTAAATAAGAGAAGGCTGGTAGCACTGCGTTACCAATCTCTTTCTTGAGATCATTGAAAGCATTATTAGTTTGAGCAATTTGTCCTTCAAAAGTTCCAGCTTGTGCCTCTGCGCTACCTGTAAAAACAGCCAATCTATTTAAGATAATATTTTGCGCTTCTATAACGTTTCCACTTTCAACTAGCGCTTTAACTTTATCTTTTTCTGCTTCTGTGAATGTTATTCCAGCTTGTGTTAATCTACCCATACCCTGTATCGGGTCATTAAGCGCCGAGCCGACTTGTCTTGCTACTGCTTCAATTTGCGACATTGTTGGTACACCACCAGCCATAGCAGTTGCCATATCAATCATCGCTTGTGTTGCTTGTGGAAATATCTCTTCGCCTATGCGAGTGTATTGCAATAAAACGTTTATACCAGCTTGAGCAAAATCATTTTGAATAGCTGTTGTGGCTTGTATTTCGTCAGCCATTATTTTAACTTGAGTGGCTGATACTCCAGCAATTTTTCCTGTCGCATTTACGATAGCATTAGTTTGTGCTAAAGCTCTGTTAGATTGATTTGCTAATTCTATAATTTCGCCTAATTGATCTCCAAGCATTTTAATTGTACGTAATGCAAGAAATCCCTTAACTAAATCGCCTATGGACATAGTTAAACCGATAATCCCTTTTTTGTTTTCCTCTGCTTCTTGATTGATATCTTTTAAAGCGTCTGCAAATCTTTTATTTTCATCAGTAGCGTTTCTAGAAGCTGTGGCGTTTCTGTCTATTTCGTCAGTTCCTCTAGATAAAGCTTCCGATAATTCTTCTGTCGCATTATCTAAATCGGTAACCCCTAGTTGTAGAGGTTGCATATGTTCTAGCGCAATAGCATAATTCTCCTGACTCTGTGTAGCCGAATCAGTATGTTTTTCTATATTGGAAAAAGATGAAGATAAATTACCTAAAGTTTGATTTAACGCACTAACGTTTTTATCAGCTACATCAGTTTCAGATTTAAACTCATCAATTTTTTGTTTTGCTGATTTAATCGCTTTGTCTAGGCTGTCTGTTAGAGCTGTTATTGTCCAAACTACTGTGCCTGCTTGTTCTGCCATTTTTTGCCTTTAGGTACTAGTTTGGACTCACTCGGGTCTCGATTTTTTTTATTAAATGATTTTATTAAATTGCGTAATTCGTCCCTATCTTTAATTATATCACTTTCAACATCATCTTCAATAATGCGACTTACGCTTTTGAGTTTTTGCTTGATTGTTTGAGGTTTTAATTTATTGAAAATACTAGAATAAAGCAAATCATAATAATTTTCGGCTTTAGTAATCATAGCCTCATCCAGTAACCAGTAAAAAACAAGGGCTTTTTCTTTAAGTAGGGTTTGATAAGTATATCCGGGATAATGATTTAAGAATATGCTAATTACTCTTGTAAATCTGCTTTTTTTTTAGGTGTAACGTCTTGTGCTTTTTTCAGTCCTTCGGGCTTTGTTCCGTCCATTACAAATCTAACAAGCGCTGTTAACTGATCTTTGGTTAACTCAAGTTCTTCAATTTTAGGCACGATTGGTTTTAGAGCATTGTTAATTTTAGTAAGCGCTTCTTTAACTGATTTTGCTTTAGTTAATTGCACCTCTAAATCAGCCACTCTTAACATCTGTTCAACCGTTGGGTGCTTGCACTCATACTCTTTACCATTGAAAATAATGGTTCTATTCTCTGGTAGTAATTGATCTAAATTAAGATTGTCAGCCATAATTCCTTTACTCTCTAAATATAATTCTAAAACTCAATGTGAAAAGTTTGCGACCTTCAATGTCTTCGCCCATATCAGTCATTATACCATTAGCCACCGATAAGTAAATATAAAAATTATCTGTTTCCCAAGCGACTTTTCTATGTAATATATCTGATATATCTTGTAAACCAGCACGTGCTTCATCTGTAACTCTAAACCTAGCCCAGACGTCAAGATTTTGCTCATAATAGCCTAAACTCGGGCTAGGTGGGGGTGATGGCGCTTCTACTAGCCAAAGCACGTCTTCAACTTTAGCTGGCGCTTTAGATCGATATATATTTTCAATTCCTTGACTTTTTAAATAAGCGTGTATATCTTTTATTATTGTCATTAAACTGCGTACCTTTTAATATAATTGCTAGTATTTTTTAATACTTGCTCTGCTGGATCAATTAAGTATCTTTTCTTTTTTCCTGGATAAGTATATTTTCTTACAACGTGAGTTCCATCTACCCTCATACCTCGATGTTGATATGAAGCGTAAGGCGTGCTGTATTTAATTTGTCTAGTTAAATATTTAGGGTTGTATATGCGTCCAGTAGATTTGAGAGTGCCACCACCTTTACTAACTGGTACTTGTTCTTTTGATAAGCGTAAAACATCAACTACAATAGCCGATAAAATATTATCTACGCTCTGATGTATTTTCTTTGTTATCGCTTGTGAGTTATCTTTAACTACTACTGACATCATCCTCAATTCCACTTGCGTATTTATCTAGCAAGCATTTCAAAAAATAAATCTGATCGCCCCTTAATCGTCTAGCTTCTGTTATTTGACTAACCCGAAAATAATCGTCCTTAAACTTGATAATTGTACCCTCGCTTATGTTCTCATCTGGTTTAACCCATAATATAGCGTCTGATCTAATTTCCTCACGATTGCTTATATTATCTAAATCAGTAATCCACCTAAACCTGCATTTAATTGCGTCTTTATCTGTATAAACTAAATCGCCATCATCATTATAAGTTGTCGATACAATATAACAATCTTGTTCTAAAGCGTGATTTAACATTAGATATTAACCTTTCGCCAGTAGTCTATTTTGTCAAAAATAGCTTTGTCTTGATCTGTTTTCTCGCTACCAGTTAAAATCTCATAACTATAACCCTCAATACTTTCTCGCTTGAAGTCGCCTACATTTCGACTACTAGCAAAGAATAAACCAACCAATGTTGCAGTTGCCATTTGAATATCTAGAGGCACTTTGCCAGTATAAAAAACACCAGTTATTTCAACACCCGATCTAACATTAGGAAACACCCGATCTCGCAAAAACAAACTATTCTTCCAATTAGAGTTTAGAGGGTAATAAGTGTATGAAGTTGATGGTACAGTATTTGTAACGTTGCCTAATGAGTCGTAAAATCTGACAAGTGAGATTGAAATAAAATCGTCTATAAACAGCTCTCTTTTGCCATTTCCATCAAAAAACTTGGTTTCGCTCAAGGCACTAGCTTCTAAGACGCCCAAATCCAGCCATTTGCGACCAGTATAAGCGTTAATAGCCTCGCCAACTGCCTCAATAGCGCTTTCAATTATCGCCTCTTCTTCGTTTGTTAAACTTCTTTGAAGCACGTTTTCTACCATTGTTTGATCTGTATAAGAACTCATTTTCTTTATCCTTTTTCTTAATAGGTTTGATGATTGCCCTATGGATTATTTCTTTAATTGAGAGCATATTTTCATTATATCACGTAATCAAAAACAAAAGCAAAAACCCCAGCTATTCGGCTGGGGCTTGCTCTGGGCTAGTTAAATGATTTAACTAATATCGCCTAAGACTAAAACCGAGTACGCCTCTGGATGTACGTGTACCTGGTTCATTCTCACTCTAGCTCTGATCGCTTGAGCGTCCTGTTGCATTAAGTTCAGCAACACGTTGCCACGTGCGTCAGTAATAACGCCAGTATTGAAGAATTGAGTTTGCATTGGAACTCTAACCGAGAGAATTGTATTTCTCAAATCTCCGAAGATTAGGAATGGATCTCCATCTTCAATCTCGTTAATAGAAGGTAGCACCTCAGTCAAAGAGTATGGCATACCCCAAATAGTACCAGACGCACCACCGTCAATTCCAGGTTGCCAAATATATCGATTTGAACTATCTTTCAACCTTTGAATCAGCCCTAATAGGCTTCTGTGCAGATAAAATCTGCCATTAGACATAGATGGGGTAGGTACTTCGTACATCATCTCGTTAAGAGCGTCTGCAATAGTAACGTCTTCAGTTAAACTGGAAACGCTAACTTGTGCTGTGCCGGTAGCATTTAAGATACCATAGACATCATCATCAGTATCGTTCTCTGTGAAAACTAACTGATCTTGTCTAATTGCATTTGCACGTGCAAATCTATTAGTCAAATCTGACCATAGATCAATAGCGCTGTCTTCTAATAAGGTGTCTGATACAGGCACAATGCCAGTATATTCAAGATGAGTTAGAGTAAATTGCTCGTAACTGGTTTCTTGTTTAGACTTAACACCCAATTCAGAGGTTTTGACTAAAGTCAAGTCATCACCACCTTTAATTCCTCGTAAAGAGTTATTAGTTGTTCGGCGCAAATTGACGTAACGAGCCGCTACACCATATTCTTCCTCTAATCGACTAACTTCTGCAATAAACTCTTCAGGTGGAATAATCGCACCGTTATCATCGGTAGTCATAGCTTGTTTGCCGACGACATTTAGATAGTCATTGTAGTTATTAGTAACTAAACCCTTAAACCAGAGTTTGGTTTTTTCCTCTTTGGAAACTTCGCCACTAAACTTAACGCTTGGAGAGAAGTTAACATTTTTTCTCATAATATTGCTTTCTAAAGAACTAGTAATTTTATCAAGTGAAGCTTTGAGTCTTTTTAATTCCTCTTTGACTTCGTCGTCTTGTTCTTTGACTGGTTCTTCTTTGACTTCCTCTTTTGGTTCTTCCTCAATGGGTTGTTCCTCAACAGGTTCTTCTACTACTAATTTTTCGTCCTTTTCTTTTTGGACTATGTCTTTTTTTTCTGACATTTCAAATCCTTCCTGCCTTTCGGCATTAAACTTCGAGATATCTTTTTTAGTGATAATCCCTTTACTAATTGCTAAAGCTAGAGCCTCGCTATTTGCTGGAATAGGTACTGATGAGTGTTCAATCATTTCAGCCTTTGTATACCTATTATCGTCAATTTCTTTCGGAATAAACCCGATTGAAAAAGCCTTCATATAGCCACCCTTGTATAACTTGTAAATCTTATGAGCAAAGCTGTCTTCATCAATCGCAAACTTGACTTTCGCAATTAACTTGCCATCTTTTTTCTTTAGAGTTAAAGTCTTTCCGATAGGTGGTTGTGAATAATCGTGCGCCCATAGTACAACAGGATTTTTCATATACTTTGAAGTATCTAGTCCTTTTAATTCTAGAATCTCGCCGTGTCTATCCTCTGACTCTGTCGCTACGATTGCTTCAATTATACCGTCTCCTAAGTCTTTAGCTTTTTGTATTGCTAATAAGGCTTTTCTCATTTTATTAGCTCACAAAAACAACGTTTGAGTCGTCATCAGTTGCGTCTTCATCAACCAAGGCTGTGAACGTAACTTGATACACTCTTTCGTTTTCAACTTGATACAAAACTTCAACTGGTGAAGTAGGAACAGCGTTCCTAAAAGTCCAACTTTCAGTTCCATCAAAGGGAGTTAAAACAATTTCGTTGCCCTCGACTTCTCGTCCAGCTAAACCACCAATTTGTAAGTTATTACCACCAGTTGTTGAACCTGCAATAGCTTTATTCAAGTTTGCAAGCGTGGTTTCTGCCATCGTGATTTGAATTGTTACTTCATAACCAAGAATAGACGCTTTGACTGGAGTAGTACCCCACTTGCCTGATTGGTGCAAATGCACGTTAGGCTCGACATTAACAACTATGCCTTCTGGAGTAGTATGACCAACATCAATACTATTGACAGTTAGTTCTCCTGCGCCGATATGAAAGTTCTCAAAACCTGCCATATCTTTATTTCCTTTCAACCTATAAAAAAAGTTGCCACTAAGACAACTTGTTAAGGTTTATCTAGTTTGTGGGGATCTGTGTCCTCAAATATATAAGAGCTTCAAAGAGCTTCTATAACCTATTATTTCATTTCTTGCAAAAATTGTCAATCAATCTGCTTTAACTTTACTATCCCTAGTCTTTAGTTTCTCAATAAACTTATCCAGCGTTTGAGTAGTAACCTTAAATCTAACAATGCGCTTACACCGACCACACTTAACTTCGCCTACTCCAAAATCAAGTTTCATTAACATACGCCCACAATATTTACATCTAACTTCAATCATAATTTTTCTAAATCAACTTTGTATTCTCTATTAAGCAGTCGATCAAATAGAGCGCCAATGTTATTTATTAAATCATCTAAACTAAATTGCTTTAACCAATTTGGCTTTTTAAGACTAATTTCTTTTAGTTCCGGAATAACAATATCTTTTAGGTTCTTAATCGCTACTTCGTCTTTAGCCTCTGGAAACTCTTTCAATTTAAGCTCATCTAGGCTATGTAGGAGTTTGTCTAGTGCCTCATTTTGGGCTTTAACACTATCAACAAGCGTTTGTCTGTCCTTTTGTTCTGCTAAACCCTTTTTGACTAGTTCTAATCGATTTGTAATTTCGTTTAGTTTTTTGCCAGCGCTCATTTAATTAACTCCTCAATTTTAGCTAAAGTATCGTTTAATTCTTTTTTACCTTTTGATAGTTCCTCTTTTTCTTCAGCCATCGTTTGTAGGAGTTCTTTCGCCTCTTTAGTTCGTTTATCCATTTCCTTATATTCATAAAGCATTTTCTCTAATTGTTCGAGTTTATAGTCTTTCATTTGATCTCGATTAACTGGGATAATCGTACAGCGACAATTAGGGTGTAGTGGTGGGTGTTCAACGTCTTCATAATCGGCTACATAGCTACCACCATCAAGCCCAGATACTACTTCGCCTAAATTAACAAAATTAGTATTTAGTTGAACAACTTGTTTGTGTAGTGGTTGGCAAAACTCACAAGCGTCTGGATTTGCTATCCACTCTTTACCGACAACGCTAGGTAGATATTGCATAGCTTCAAGCGAGGCTAGGTTGGATAAGTGTATTGTTTCAGTTCTAGCAATCCTTGTACTTCTTACGTCAGTTGCGCTGTCGTATATATTATTTATCCGATCTCGCATTTGTCTTACGCTCTCGCCCTCAATCGTTGCTTCAGTTATAGTTTCGTTAATAGCTTCAAGTGTATCTTGATCTACGTCAAAAGCCCATCTTGTAATACGTGATGTTATCTCATTTTGTAAATTGGGCGTTAGCTCTAATTCCTCGACAACGTTAATATCATCTGCAAAATCAAATATATGTTTTGATTGCTCAATAACTATTTGTGTAGCTAGAGGCAGTATTAACTCTTGCCAAAGTAATTTTGAGTCTAGCTCATCAAAAAACCACTCTTCAAAGTTCTTGATCGTCAACTCTTTACCCTTAAATGTTTTCATTCTGTTTAATATCTCTGATCTTTGCTTCTCAAATACTTTGTTTACTTGTGTCTTAAAAGGTTGTTCCCACCTCTCTTGTTCTTTGTATAAGTTCTTACGCATTATCTCGGCTTGTTCATACCGATCTAATTTCTTTTCTACCTTTGGGTTTTCCACAGACTTTTCAACATTGTGGGTATGTCCACAATCGCACTCGCTTTTAATTGAGCGCTCTTCCTGTTCGTTATCTTCTTGCTCTTCTTGCTCTTCTTGCTCATCATCTTCTGGTTCAATAATAGGCTCTGCGTCTTTTTTTACTTCCATAGGTGTTAGCGATAGTGGTTGCCATATTAAATCGCCACCCTCTTTTTCTGGAATATCAGTACCCATAATTTGATTACGTTCTCTGATAATATCGTTAGTAGTTAGCCACTTGTTAATACCAGCAGTCCACTCTTCTACTCTGTCTTGTATTGTTTCTGGGTTAGGGTCTTTATATTCTAAAGATAGATTATCCCTATATAGAGGTTTTACTAAGCTATGATTTAATTGATCTATAAATCGATCTAATTCTGGTTTAATAACGTTCTCAAACCATACGCCTCGCATTTCTCTACTATTAGCTCTGTTAACGTCATCTGTAATACCCATAATGGTATTAGACGTTCTAAACATAAACATAATATCTTCACGTGTAATATCTTTTACTTTTTGCAAATCAATGCCCTCTAAGTCCATACCTAGTTTAGCCCAGTCGATACCATCAAAGCCCTTTAATAAAAGAGTTTTACCAGCATTAGTCGTACCTGTGTATTCTTGCTTAAACTTTTCTTTTAATTGTTGAAACTGCTCATCGTTCATTTTGCCTTGCAAGTTTAAGATACCAGATGGACGACCAGAGTTAAAAATTGAGTTTTTAGTCCACTCACTCGCATATTCTTCTGTTTGCAAATAAGACATAGACGCTTCAATTACGCCCATACCTCGCCAAGGGTTCATAGGATTAGGATATTTATGATGAATAATTTCTTCAGGCTCAAATTCTTCTCTGCTACCATCATCAAGTCTTAATATATATTTTTTAATAGATCCTGTCTTATCCTTATTGATCTCAATATCTACTAAATCGGGTCTTAATAAGTAAAGCTCTTTTGGTTTTTTGCTTATTCCACCATTAACTCTATACCAAAAACTTTCGCCAGCTAATTTCATATAAGTTGCGTGTAATTCTCTAAATTGAAAACCTGATTGTTGTGGATTAGGCGACTCAAGTAAATCAATTAACTCGTGGCTGTTTAACTCTTTTGTTTTGTCGCCTATCGTTGACATCATCTTGTAGCTAGTTTTAGCAAAATCAAGAGCAAACGCCGAGACAATAGTAAAAACATAACGGTTATACTGTTCTAATTGTTGACGTTTGCTCCATTTACCAGGTAGTTGCCATTGCCAAGAAGCAATAGATTGACCAAGTCCTAAATAGTTTTTCTTAATTGATGAAAACGTTTTTTGAAATATATTCATAAAATTATAGAAGCTCTAGGCTTTCTATTTTTTTAACTAGTATAATAATATCTTACCATTTTATTAAATAAATGAGTAGTCCACGTTGCCCTCATTGATTGTTCGCCAAGCCATTTCCAAAGCGTCTAATCCGTCTAAAAACTCTGTTTCTGGATAGTCTTGCATATCTTTCCATAACTGATTGTCGCCCTTAAATAAAATATGTTTATTATTTATATGAGGCTCTAGGCTCTCTATTCGCTCATTTTTGTTTCTATTTTGCTGAATACCTTGAAATGGTATGTATAGACCTTGCTTTTTGCTTTTACTATCAGTTACTTCCATAAAATACTTTTGAAATTGTATAGTTTCAAATACAAACCTAGTAAACTTATAAGGGAAGTTGAATATAACTCTGATTGCCTCGTCAGGCGACATATGATCTACTATGCTATCAACTTCATAGATTTGACCTGCTTGATCTTTACCTAAAACAATTATTCCAATCTTGCTACTCTTTTTGTGTTCGCCTAATGATGGGTCAATAGCGCCATAGTATTCTAAATCTTTAGGTAGGTTTTCATACTTGCTTGGTTTGAAATAAGAAAACTCGTTGGCTTCCGGAAACTTGACTAAATAATAACGCTTCCAGTCTTTAACAGTAGTCTGTTGTTTTTTTTCTTCTAACTCTGGTTCTGTAAATCTGCCCTCTTTAATTGCTTCTTCTAAACTAATTCTAGTTTTATGATATAAGTCGCTATTATATGCTTTTTCAAATACGCTATTCTCTATGCAGTTGCCCGACATAATCAATTTACCCCAGCCACCCTCACGTTCCGGCATACGTACTATTTTAGAAAATTGATTTTCTTGTTTTATAAGTCCTGCTTCCTCTAAAACTACAACGTCGCCACCCTCGCCTACTACGCCCTCGCCCTCGCTTACGATTGATCTTGAGTCTATTGATGTAACAAATATCCAGCCACCATTTGACCATCTTAACGTGCTTTTAGATACAGTTACTTTTAGCTTCTCTATATCAGTAATAGCTTTGATATTTATTAAACCGTCATATAGTTCTGGGTGGTCTGCAATATGATCGACAATATAATCCATAATTTTGCGTGCTTTATCGTATGAGCCAGCTACTATTGGGATTTTCAGTTTTTCAAATACGGCTAAATAGATTAAAGCAATCGCTAATAATTCACTTTTACCATACCTAGTCGGGGCTGACATCCATACCCACTTCTTACGCCTATCTACTATTGAAGCAAATAACCTACATTGACCATCAGTAATAGGAAAAGGTTTATCGTTAGAGTCCTTAAAATAAGTATGTACTATTTTTTTAATCGCCTTTGTCGTCTTCATCATCGTTTTCAATTATGGCTCTTAATGCCTCTGCAACTTCTTTTGAACCTGTGTCTATTTTGCCTAAATGCTCTAATTGTTGTTTCTCAACATACCCTCTGTTTTTGCCTTTAGTCTTTAATGAAAATATGATTGCTGTTGTATCGCCCTCATCTATTCGTTTAACAAGTGCATTCTCTGCAAAGTCCAAAAATATTTCTTCTGGTTCAATCGACTCTATTTCTTTTCTAAAGTCCTCATCGTTTTCTAGCCAATTATAAAATGTCTGTCGGCTAATATCTACTTGCTTACAAGTCTGTGTTACATTACCAAATACTTTTGGGAATACATCTATAACTGCCTTTTTTAGTAGTTTATTGTCCATTTTCGTCAATTTTAACCTCCTTTTTTTTCTTATTAAATTGATGTCTAATTCTAATCATCTTATTGGTTTCCCACGCTTTGCGATATTCTGTGTTTTCAAATAACTTACTAAATCCTGTTATATGTTTTAGTCTAATCAGCTCATCTATTTCCATACCTAGTTCTTTGCATATTTCTTGATCTGTCCAGCCATTATCTAACATATTAAATACCATATTAGACATACCACCTATATTGTGTTCTCCTCTTGCTCTATTATGCCTAATCGTGCTAGCCATTCGATCGTTAATATCTTTGTTAATAACTACGATTGGCAATAAGCCTTTGTTTCGCTCTCTTATGTCTTTTTTAAGTTTGCAAATATAATATCTATGAAAGCCATCTACGATAATATACTTTTTCTTTTTTTCATCATAAATCGTAACTATTGGCTGGGTATAGCCATCGTGTAATATAGACGTATAAAGCAAGCCCATTTCTCGTTCAGCCACCTTGTTCGGGTTGTAGTCGTTTGGCTCTACCTCATCAACGTTTACCCATCTAATACGATCTACTGGTTGAGATTGCATTTCAGATAAACCATATAAAAAATCACATAATTCTTCTAC
>Ga0255347_1005457_pt1 | contig 14413 bp, 10 predicted proteins | sample wastewater_treat_2_FD_192479 | JGI IMG/M metagenome (GOLD analysis project Ga0255347, IMG submission 192479) | Wastewater microbial communities from Lulu Island WWTP, Vancouver, Canada - plant24 | ecosystem: Engineered > WWTP > Wastewater > Unclassified | place: Canada: Vancouver, British...
GGCGGAGGTGCTGCTGTATAACCGCACGCTGACGGAAACGGAACGCCGCGATGTCGAGGCCTACCTGATGAAGAAGTGGTTCGGTACGGTGCTGGCAGGTTACGCCGGAGAGGGCGGCGCCTGCCCCATGGCCGAGGTGGCTGTCAATGGCGACGCGGAAATCGAGATCAGCGGTGACGCCCCTGTCCGTATCGGCAAGGTGTCCGGCAGCGGCACTCTGACCGTATCCGGCTCGGCGCCGGCGCTGATTGACGAAGCAGAGGCACAGGTGGAGCAGACGGCTATGTCGGGTTTGTCCGTGGCTCCGGCGGACGGTGCGCCTAACCGGCCTGCGGACGGGCCGGTGATGCACTTTGACGCTTCTGTTCCTGAGAGCGTGACCACCGTTGAGTCGGGAGGCGTGACCTATGCCACCGGTTGGCGTGATCAAGTCGCTGGCGTGGAGACCGAAGTCGTGCGCAGCGGCAACAACCCAGTGTACAAGCCGAATGCGGCCAACGGCTTGCCGGTGATCGATTTCGGGGGGCGTGCCAGCTATCTTGGGTACAGATGGGCTCCGATGCGGACCGATATCCGGACGGTTTTCTGGCTCTTCAAAAACGAAAAAGCGACCGGCGGCGGGCACTTGCTGGGAACGACCAGCACGAATTACTACGACAGCAACTTCGCGCGCGGCAACAATGGGATGGATTTCGGCGACTCGTCGTTGTTCCACAATTCGCGCAGTAGCGCTGCCGTGCGGAACGGCAGGATCTTCATCGACGGCGAGAAGAAGTTGCACACGGACGTGCCGAAGTGGGACTATCAGGTGATATCCGTGGTGACCACCGGCGACACCGCCGCCAACCAGATCGCCGCAGACCGGGAGGTCTGGAAAAACTCCGGCGGCATGGAGTTGGGCGAGCTGATCATTTACAACCGTCCTTTGTCGCCGGGCGAATGCGCGGCTACGGAAGACTATCTGATGAGCAAATGGCTGGCGCGCCGCTCCGTGCGCTCGGTCTACACCAACACGCTCGGGATCGTCGATTCCAGCACGGTCGCACCGGTGCGTTTGATGGAGGTCGACGGCCAGCCGGGCGATGTCGTGGCTTTCCGCGGGGACGGACAGGTGGTGATCGACAGCGCGGAGGTGACGGTGTGGAGCGACTCGGAGACCTTCTCCGGCAGCGTGGTCCTGCGCAACGGCAGCACGGTCACGTTGAAGAGCGACATGTTCGCGGCGGCAGAGTGGATCATTGAGGCTGGCAGCGTGTTGGACCTGAACGGCCAGACTGTGACGGTCGCCGGGATCGGCGGGAGCGGCTGCGTCTCGAACGGCACACTGGTCGTCAGCCGTGTCGCGCCCGGTGTGGAAGGCGCGCCCGGCACGTTGACCGTGCATGGCGGGTTGACGCTGGCGGACGGGGCGGTGATAACAGTGAACTACGACCGTCCCAATCATGACGCGTTGCAGGTGACCGGGCTGTTGACGGTCGCGGGCGGCGGCACTGTGGAACTGGAGACGCCGACATTGCTGCACCCCGGGTTTTCTGTGCCGTTGATCTCATATGGCGCGGTGGATGGCGTGTCGCGCCTGCTGACAGACTGGGGGTTCAGCGGCGATTATCCGCAAGGTTCCTATGTTTTCGCTTTGAAGCACGTAGAGGAAAACAATCTGATCTTCTACACGGGTTATGCCAAGGGGACTTTGATAAGTGTGCGCTGATTGTAATAAACCTAAAAGAGCAGTTGGATTTCGATGCCGATGCTCCGCAAGTCTGGCGAACGGATCTGGAGTGCGGCGGCAAGCGGTATCCCGCGCGACGCCGCTTTAGCGCGGACAGGCCGGAAAGCGGTGCCGCGGCCCGCGCACAGCGCGGCTCTTGTCACCGCACTCCAAGTTGCGTTCCACACCAAACAGGTGCGACGGGGAACGCGACGAAAGCCAATGGATACGGACATTTGCGCGAAAACCGTGTACTCAACTGCCGAGTATAGGATAAAGGCGGTTTCTGTCCTTGGGAGGGTTGGAATGACGGAACTTTCACGGAAAGGTTGGGCGGGCGCGTTGCGGACAGTGGCGGTAAGGGCTGTAATGGCGTGTGGCCTGGTGTCAGGGAACTGCCTGATTGCAGAGTCCCGTCCGTGGAACTGCAACACTGGGCCGGTGCGCGCTCTTACCCTCGGGTCGGGCAACGACACCGAAGCGTCATGGTCGTTCGACGGCAGTCGCATAGCCTTCCAGACTGATCGTCACGGCGACCTTGACATCGGCACGGTTGAAGTCGCTGACGGCAAGCGCGCAGATGTCATCACAGGGCCGGGCAATGCCTGTTATCCGGCCTGGACGCCGGACGGCGGGCTGGTCTATGCCTTCGGTCTTCACGCGGGAACCGCCGCCCAGGCGGAGCATAAGCCGCCGCAATACGGTTACGGGCTGCGGTTGTGGCAAGACGGAACCTCCCATGTTTTGACCCAGGGATACTGGCGCGACTACACGCCGAGCGTGTCTGCGGACGGCAAGGCGCTCTACTACTCGTCCACCCAAGGCATTGCCGATTTGCGGGAGGTGGGCGTTTGGAAAGAGATCGTCACAATCCGGAGGATGGCTTTGCGGCCCGGCGCGGATTCCGAATGTCTGCTGGCGCTGTCCGGTGATACAAAGGGGGCGGTCCAACCCTCCTGTTCGCCCGACGGCAAGGTTTTGGTGTGGGCGCACCTTGACGGGTTTAAGAGTAATTGGCGGCTCTGTGCGGCGCGTTGCACTGCGCCGGTCGAGTGCGTTTTTCTGACACCGGTTGAAATGAGCGCTTACGCGCCGAGCTGGTCGCCGGACGGCCGGCTTATTGCGTTTACCGGCTTCCGCAAAGGCGATCCCGGATGGGGGATCTTTTTGCTTGAACCCCGCTCCGGCGTGTTCACCCGCTTGGAAACGGGCGCGGGCAACTCTCGTTCTGCGGCTTGGTCGCCGGATGGCCGCGAATTGGTTTTTGAAAACAACCGGACCGGGCTCTACAAGCTCTACCGCATGTCTGTCGATTGCAGCGCGATGCCTGTTGTCACCATCCGGGATGAAGCGCCGTCGGTAGACCGCGTGGAAGCGCGGTTGGAAAAACGCGGAAGCGCGATGGTTCTGGCCGGTGCCTCTGGAACCACGGTCAGCGGGGTTTCGGACGGGAAGTCGGCATACACTTTCAAGGCCCCGCCCGGGCTGGATTTTGGCGACGGGCCGTTTTTTGTGCGCCTGACGTTGCTGGTGCGGGCAATCGGGAAGGGAATCACCATCGCAGCGGTGGGGCATTACGAGGCGCATTCGCTGGGCTGGCAGGTGTTCATCCGCGAGAACGGCTATCTGGCGTTCAGCCCGCGCAGGGGGGACGGTGATTTCATGCAGGTGCTTTCGAGACAGCCGGTACCCACCGGAGTGCCGATAGAGGTGCTTTGCGTGCGCGACGCGGACGGCGGGGCGCGGTTGTTTTTGGACGGGGTCTTTCAGGCGCGGGGCGACGGCGCCCAACTGCGGTACGGGCCGGCGCTGAAGGTCTGTCTGGGGCAGCAGACATCGGGCGGCATGAAGTTAGATGGGAGTGTGCTGGCTTTCGATTGCGGGCGTGGTTATCCGGCAGGGGTGCCCCGTATGCCTACACGCGCATCCATTTTCGGGGGAGGTGCTAAATGAGCTTGCCGGCGATCATATTGGCCTCTTGTTCGGCGCTGGCGTTTGCGTGGAGTGCCGTTGCCGCGCCGAGGTTTGAGTCGGCCGCGCTGGTTGACAGCTATGACTTCGCGGCGGTGCGCGACAAGTCCGGGCGGTTGATGTTCGACACCGAAACCCCGGCGGGGAACCTTGCGGTTCTGGAGCATGTTCTGGAAACCGGGGCGACCACCATCCTCTGGCGTAACTGCGGTGGCGCGACCATGCGTTACCAGAGCGCGGCCGAGCTTTTCCCGCCGGTGGAGGCGCCCTTGGACAAGCGCCGTATCCCGTCGAGCCGTCCGGTGCACGGCTGGTTGCGCTATTTTCAGGCTGAGCCTGATATCGTGCGGGACATACTTAAGGTCTGCCGCGACCGCGGCTTAGGGGCGGGCATCCACTGGCCGTTCGAGGAGACGCACTTCGCAAGCTGGACGTTCGGGGCGTGGAATTTCGAGCATCCTCAGTACTGGGGGGTGACCGTCAAAGGACAAGTTTGGAGCGGGCGTTGCAGCCTCGCCTATCCCGAGGTTGTGGAGCACAAGCTGCGGCTGACGGACGAGTTGTTGGAGCGGGGCATGGACCACCTGTTTATTGACACTTTCCGTTCGGGCGGCTGGTCGCCGCGGTACGAGTATGTGTCGCCCGAGATCGAACGGTGGCGGCAGCGTTACGGTTCTGAACCGCCGGAAAACGCGCGCGACCCCCGCTGGTGCGCGTTGGTGGCAGAAACGAACCACGCTTATTTCAAGGCGCTGCGCCAGCGCCTGCTGGCCGCCGGTCGCCCGGTGCGGCTGATGTTGGGCGTTTCGCGTGTAGGGCGTCTTGACAGCGAACCGGACGATATGTTGCTGTCGCGCGGTATCGACTGGAAACGTCTGGTGCATGAAAAGGTGATCGACACGGTTGTGCTTTACGATGTGAATTGGGATAAGGCACGACCTTTTGAAAGTACGCGCGAGATTTACCGCGCCATGGTTGACTTCTGTGCGGGACGTTGCCAGTTACTCTGCCCGGTGTCGGCTTACAGTTTTACCGGCAAAGGCATCAAAGCGTATCAGGAGGCGACCGGCCTGCGCGCGGAGCAGGTGGTCGGCGATTTGATGCGGATCACATGGGAAGAGGGGGCAGACGGCATCAACATGGAGTGTGTTGACTACAACAACTACGCTCCTGCGGTGCGGGATGAGATGTGGCGTTTGTTGGAAGGCCCGTTGCGTTTCAAACGGGTACGCGAGACCGCGCCGAGCCGGTGAGCGGGGCAAAGGCATAAAGAATGCGTTGCGGTTCTTCTGGCAGGAAACACTTGCCTGTTTCGGCCCGCAACAGCGGTCAAATCAGCTCCTTGATGTATTTGGTTTTTAGCAGACGCCAGAAGACGACGATGAAAGCGCTGAGCGGGATCGCCAGCAGCACCCCCAACATGCCTTTGAAGACCACGCCCCAGAAAAGCAGGGAAAAGATGATGGCGGGATCGCTAAGGCCGGTTTTTTTGCCTTGGATTCGCGGTGTGATAAAATAACTGTCCACGAATTGCACGATACAGAAAACGGCCAACACCAAGACAAGCCGGACAAGGCTGCCGCCCTCGCCGAAAAATGACATGGGCAGGGTTACGGCCAGCCCGATGATGTTACCCAAGTAGGGCACTAGGTTGAAACAGCCTAAAGTCAAACCGATCAAAAAGCCGTAGGGCAGCCCGACCAGCCAGAAACCAAGACCGAAAAGCAGCCCTTGGATGAAGGCGATCACGATCTGGCCTCTGAAAAAGGCGACGATGATGGCAAGGAACTCGTCGATCAGATAGGTGACGTCGCGGCGTGTGTCAGGCTTAAGGAAAGGCAGGAGATTCTCAGCGTTGCGTCCGGAAAACGGCTTGGCGATAAGGAAGTAGATCAGATAGACCGGCATCACCAGCCAGCCGATCAGGGAGGCGACATACCGTATGGCTTCTACTCCCACTGAAAGGGCTTTACCGCCGACATCGTTGATGGATATCCGATTGACGATTGCGGCGATGATGTCGTGCGGAGCGGTCAGCAGCGGCAGTTTTTCTTCCAATCCGTATTTTGCAAGGAACGCCTGAAGATCCGGGAAGGACTCAGCCAACGCTGCTGATATGCGGTCAGCCAAGGTTGGCAGATAATCAGTGAACGAGACAAACTGTGAAACGAGCATCGATCCGAAGAAGAATAGCATGGCTGCAGCCGGTATCAGGATTGACAAAAAAAGAACTGGTATTGCCAACAGGTTGGAACGGCGCAGATGACTGTGCAACCATTGGTAGTATGGTCTCAAAAGCAATGCCAGAATCAGTGCCGCCAGCAACGGCGTGACCACCACAGAGACTGCGGCAATGAGCTGATAGCCCGCCCACAGAAGCAATGCGGCGAAACCCGCCACCAGCGTTGCGCACAACACTGTCAGGCCTGCCGCAACAATGCCCTGCTGGCGTTCCGTGAATGAGATCGCCGGTTTCTGCGTGGAGTTTTTATGTTGGTCGCTCATTGGTGCTCCTCTGGGCTGCTGGTGCAGAAATGTCAGGTGTCATTTAGGGTCGCGCCAAATAATGGCACGTCACCGGCATTCCCTATGTGCCGACGCCAAAGCTTGGCGTGTCTGCTCTTTGTCTAAAAGATTGTTATGCAGTATACATTCTTATATTCAGTGTCAGCAATTATAAATGCTGGATTGCGCAAAAGCAGGGCGATTCAACTTTGTTGAATCGCACGCTTGCGTTATAATAAAGCACGTATTTGTTTGATCGGGGATTAGTATGCCGTTATATGAGTTTTATTGCGGGGCGTGCCATACGGTGTTTACCTTCCGCTCCGTGAAGGTCGATACCGAGACCACGCCGGCGTGTCCGGCTTGCGGCGGTGCGTTGACGCGCGAGGTTTCAGTTTTCTCCCATATAATGCGTGGCAGCAGTGAAGCTGCTGTGCCTGATGACAGCGGCGCGGTTGGCCGCATGGAAGAGGTTATGGAAAAGATGGGGGAGCGTGTGATGGCGCTTGACGATGCCGATGCAGATCCGCGCGAGGCCGTCAAGGTCATGCGCGAGATGGCGGCGGCCGGCGGGCTGGGTTTCAAGCCCGAAGTCCGCGCGGCGCTGGACAGGATCGAGGCGGGTGACGATCCGGAGCAGGTCGAAGAGGAGTTCCGCGAGGTCTTCGATATTGACAATCCTTTTGTCGAAGATGACGGTGACGAGCGTGGTGTCGGCGAGGTCGGCGACTGGTGGCGCAAACGGCGCGGTCCGCGGCGCGACCCGCGATGGTATGACATGTGAGAGGTGCGCCGACCCCTTTTACGGAAAGCCAACTTGCCTTCAAGCAGGCGGTTAAGATATAGTAACAGTATCAAGTGGAGGCCTTCCGGGGTTTGTAGCGGATTTGACGGGGGAGATGAAAAGATTTGCTGCAAACTTGCCGGATGCGCCTTGAACAGTAGCGGACCGTGTGCGAATGCGGAACCCGCTAGCGTGTGCGAGAGTAATGAGATGATTTTTGAAAAACATAACACCGATGGGGGGAGGCGGGTCAATGTCTGCGGTGTTACGTTCGGCGGAGCCGGACTGGTGATAATCGCGGGGCCGTGCACGGTTGAGAGCCGTGAACAGATGCTGGAGGTTGCGTCAGCAGTGAAGGAGGCTGGAGCCGATATTTTGCGTGGCGGAGCATTCAAGCCGCGGGTTTCGCCTTACACTTTTCAGGGGCTGTGCTATGAAGGCCTCGCTCTGCTGGCAGAGGCGCGCGAACTTACCGGCCTGCCGGTGGTCACCGAGGTTCTGGATACGCAGGATCTTGACGAGGTGTCTGCGGTGGCGGACATGTTGCAGGTCGGTTCCCGCAACATGCACAATACGGCGCTCCTGAAAGCGGTCGGCGCGAGTGGTAAGCCGGTGCTGTTGAAGCGCGGCATGAGCGCGACGCTTGAAGAGTACCTTTACGCAGCCGAATACGTTCTGGATGCTGGCGCGCATGATGTGGTGTTGTGTGAGCGCGGCATACGCACTTTCGAGACCACCACGCGTTTCACGCTGGACTTGAGCGCTGTGCCTTTGCTGAAAGAGCGCACGTGGCTGCCGGTGTTGGTTGATCCCAGTCACGCCACGGGCAGGGCCGAACTGGTTCCGCCCATGGCCCGGGCGGCAGTAGCTTGCGGTGCGGATGGCGTGATGGTGGAGGTTCACGCGCATCCGGATCAGGCTTGGTGTGATGGGGAGCAGAGTTTGACACCTGAAATCTTTTTTAAGACAGTTGGTGAGTTGCGGGCTGTGGCACAGGCGCTAGGAAGGAGTATGTGATGAGGATTGCAGTCAATCGAGTTATGGTCATGCGGGCGGTTTGCCTGTCATTTGCAGTCGCGGCGCTTTGCGGGCAGGCCTGTTCCTACCTTTCGCCGGAATATCTGGTTGCGGCGCCTGACGGTAAGACCTTGTATATCACTGCCGCGACAGCGGGCAAGATATTGCTTTTCGATTTGGCGCAAAGGCGCGTGAGCGCGGAATGGCAGTTGCCGGACAACCCGACCGGGCTGGCGGTGGCCGGGGACGGGACGCTGTTTGTGACGGCGGGCACGGTTGGCGGGGAACTGCTGAAGTTGGAGCCGGACGGCAAGATTGTGGCCAAGGTTACTGTGGGGCACACGCCGATGGCGCCGGTGATCAGCGCCGACGGCAAGACGGTTTATGTGCTGAATCGCTTCGACAATACGGTGATGGCGGTGGAGGTCGGTCGGAAACTGAAAGTCAAAGGAGTGCTGGCTGTGCCGCGCGAGCCGCATGCTGCGGCTTTGGGCGCCAACGGCAAGTTGCTATTCGTGGTGAATTTTTTGCCTATCGGCAGGGGCACCGCCGATTTCATTGCCGCGGCTGTCTCGGTGATCGACACCGGCAAATTCAAACGGGTTGAAAATGTTTTTCTGCCGAACGGTTCAACCGGCGTGCGCGGCGTGTGCGCCGCGCCGGACGGCAAATATGTCTATGTTGTACACACCTTTGCCAGATACCAGTTGCCGACCACCCAGCTCGAACGCGGCTGGATGAACACGTCTGGCCTGAGCGTCTTCGACGGCGAGACCGGCGCATATGTCAACACCGTGTTGCTGGATGATGTTGATCTGGGCGCGGCCAACCCGTGGAGCGCGGCTGTCACGGCGGACGGTCAAAAGCTGATCGTGACACATGCCGGAACGCGCGAGATCAGCCTGATCGACCGCTCTATGTTGCACGAACGGCTGGAGCGTGCCGCCAAGGGCGAGAAGGTCACGGAGGTCACGAAGTCTGCTTCGGATGTTCCTAACGACCTTTCTTTTCTGGTCGGGGCGCGCCGCCGTATCAAGTTTGACGGTGACGGGCCGCGAGGTGTTACGACGGTTGGCCAGACGGTCTATGCGGCGTTGTATTTCGCGGACTCGCTGGCATGTGTTGATTTGGACGTGGCTTTGTTGCGGGCAGAGAGCGTGCTGTTGGGCGAGCCGGTAGATTTGTCCGCCGACCGCGTGCGTCGCGGCGAGATGCTTTTCAACGACGGCAGCATGTGTTTCCAGCAGTGGCAGAGCTGCGCCAGTTGCCATCCGGAAGGCCGGGTCGACGGACTTAACTGGGATCTGCTTAACGACGGCATCGGCAATCCCAAGCAGAGCAAGAGCCTCTTGTTTTCTCACCTGACGCCTCCCACCATGATCACCGGCATACGGCCTGATATGCAGGCCTGCAACCGCAAGGGCTTGTCGCACATACAGTTTGTCGTGCGTCCGGAAGAAGACGCGCTGTGCATAGATGAATACGTGATGACGATGCGGCCAGTGCCTAGTCCCTATCTGGTGAACGGGAAACTGTCGAAAACCGCTAGGGAAGGGGAGAAGATTTTCCACTCCGCAGGTTGCGCCGAGTGCCATCCTTCGGAAAGTTCCACGCCGGGCGGCGAGGCTCTTTTCACGAACATGCGCAAATACGATCTGGGATTGGGGACTGGTAACGAAACCGGCACGGCCTTTGACACGCCGACGATTATAGAAACATGGCGTACGGCGCCTTACCTTTATGACGGACGGGCGCTGACCATGGAAGAGATGCTGACCGTATGCAATCCGAACGATACGCACGGACGTACCAAGGATTTGACACCCAAGCAGATCAAGGCGCTGGCGGAGTATCTGCTGTCACAATAGGAGAAAAGATGTTGGATTATGGCAAAGGGGGTGGCGTGGCCAGATGGCACGAGGGAGGCCTGCTAGACATAGCGACAGGCGTACCGGTCGCGCCCCGTGGCATTGTGCTCTCGCAGACCGGTTGGGGCAGCCGCGAACAGTTGTGTAATGCGTCCGTGGGGGTCAAGGGCACGGACGTGCCGCAACTGTGGCTTTGCGGTGGTAGCGGAGCACTGCCGCCGGTGTATCAGAGATTTTTGGCCGACGGTTGTGAGACGCGCCTTATCAGACGTCACGACTGCACGGTCGGCGTGTGTTATTCTGACGCCTACGCCGATTACTGCTTGCTCACGGGCGTGCTGCCGCCGGACTGCCGAGCCCCGCGCGACATACAAACTACTGCGGTTTTCGAGGGCATCGAGGATGCTTTGGCCGATGCCGACATGACCTTCGACAATGTGGTGCGCACATGGCTGTACATGGATGACATTCTGGACTGGTATGATCGGTTCAACCGGGCGCGCGATTCTTTTTTCCGTTCGCGGTATGTTTATGGCGGGTTGGTCCCGGCCAGCACCGGCATCGGCAGCGCCAATCTTTGCGGTTCGGCCATAACCGCCTGTGCTATTGCGGTGAGGCCCAAGGCGGGTAGCGGCATGAGCATCAAGGCTGTTCCGTCGCCGCTGCAATGCGCGGCGCTGGAATACGGCAGTTCATTCAACCGTGCTGTGGAAATCGCCACACCGGAAAGCCGGACGTTGATGGTTTCGGGAACCGCCAGCATCGAGCCGGGCGGCGCCACTGCCCGCGTGGGTGATTTGGAGGGGCAGATACAGGTCACCATGGATGTGGTCGAGGCGATACTGGTGTCCCGCGACATGGGTTGGCAGGATGCCGCGCGCGCGGTGATGTATCTAAAAGACGCTTCTTATCTGGAGACGTGGCAAGAATGGCTGCGGAAGCGCGGCTTGGAAGGGTTGCCGTTGGTGAATGTCAAGGCGGATGTCTGCCGCGACGACCTGCTTGTGGAACTTGAGGTTGACACAGTCAAACAATCTTGAAAAAAGCAATCGATTTTCTGACAGGATTGAGTGCGGCGATCTGGAGTTGCTTCGTTTGCGCGCTGTTTTCTGTTTATCTGGCATTCTTGGGAGCTGAGCGCGCTGCCGCTTTCATGTCCGCACCGTTAATGCTGATAGCGGTGGCCGTGCTGGCGGCCGTTGTTTGCGGCAGTGGCTTGCGTGCGCTCAAGCGCGGGCGTTTCAGCTCGGCGGCTTTGCACCTTGGCTGTGCCTGCGTGATGGCCGGTTGGCTATGGGGGCAGCAGGCGGCGAGGACCGCCACGCCCGGCGAGCCCGCCAACGGCTCGATGGCGCTGATTGACGGTGATGTTACGGATGCGCTTTGGGATGGCCCGGCGCTGACTAATTTCGTCGGGAGGGTGCCGTTCACGATCAAGCTGGAAAAATTCATCATCGAGCATTACGAGCAGAACAGCGTCGACCGTGATGCCGGACGTATGGCGCCGATCCGCGAATACCGCAGCAGGGTCACGGTTTCCGAGCCGGGCAAGACGCCGTACGTAGCCAACATAATGGTCAACCGGCCTTTGCGTGTTCGCGGTTACAACATTTATCAGATGAGCTGGGGCAACTCGGTTGACCGATTCCGGCAACCGGTGGTTTATACGGTGCTGCAGTTCATCCGCGATCCGGGCGTGCCGCTGGTTTATGCCGGGTTTGCGCTTTTGTCCGCAGGTGTCCTGCTCTTCACTATAGGGGTTTTCAGATCCGGAAAACCGGAAGCCGGGGAGGGGAGGGCATGACGCTCAAGCTGACAGTGCAGGGCGGGCTGATCTATCTGACGACCGTGCTTTTTCTGGCTACAGCGGTGGCAGGGGGTCTAGGACATAGGAATCTGCGACGCGGCTTTTGGGCCGCCGCGTTTGTGGCTGCTACGGCTTCTGTGGTGTGGCGCGGCCTGCACACCGGGCACCCCCCGATGCAGAACCTGTTCGAGTTCTTTCTGTGTATGGCAGCCGCGCTCTGGCCGCTCTCGCAGTGGAGCCGCCGGAAAAACAACATCGACACCGTGACGCGCGATGCCCTGCTGGGAGTTGTGATCCTGTTCCCGGCTGGTTTTATCTTCAGTGAAGAGGTCCGGCGCTTGCCGCCAGCTTTGCAAAGCCCATTGTTTATTCCGCACGTTGCGAGCTACGTGGCTGGGTATGTGATGATGGCGCGGGCCGCGCTAATCGCGTTGCCGTTGCTGCGCCGGGAGGGTGACGCAGGTGTGCTGCGCACGGCTGATCTGGCGGCGCGACAGACTGCGGCAACCGGCTTTATGTTGCTGACCTCCGGTTTATTGCTCGGTGCTATCTGGGGCAAAATATGCTGGGGGCACTATTGGCATTTTGACCCGAAAGAGATGTGGTCGCTGGCGACCTGGCTGGTATATGGAGGCTATTTCCATTACCGCCTCAAGCACGGCATACGCTCCCGCCGGGTTGCGGCCGCGTTGTTGTGGGTGGGCCTGTTGTTCGTGATTCTCACGCTCACTTGGATCAATCTTTCTAAACTCTTTACGGGACTGCATAACTATGCCTGATGTTTGCGCTTGTTGCGGCCAGAGGGCTGGGCGCGGTCGCAGTTGAAGTTATAGACAAGCCAGCCGCCCGGGGTTCCGGGCGAAAACGAATGGGTAACGTTGAAGTTATAGGTAAAAAATCTGGAGTCGGGCGTCCCCGCCCGTTTCTGGTAGGGGCGGCTCGCCGAGCCGTCCGCGGCGGTTTCGGCGAAACCGCCCTACCGGTTGTAACACGGTTTTGGTGTGACAAAATGTCTAGGTTATAGGTAAGGGACAAGGAAATGAAAAACATTGGAAGAAAGTTTGTTGTGGTGGTTATGTTGGTGTACGGAGCCTTGCTGGTCAAGGCGCAGGCACCCAAGAACAGTATCGCGCGTGACCCATATATAGGCGCGATTACGATTGACGCTAGCAGCGGCAAAACGCTTTTCGAGGATCGGCCTGATGTGCCGGGGTATCCGGCCAGCACGCTCAAACTGATGCTGTTGCTGTTGGTCCAAGAGCGCATTGACGCCGGGAAACTCAAGCTGACCGATATGGTCAGCGTTTCCGTTGCCGCATACAAGACTGGCGGCTCGCAGGTGTATCTGGATCCGCGCGAAAGTTTCAGCGTTGAAGATATGCTGTATGCCACGATCATACAGTCGGCCAATGATGCGTCAGTGGCGCTGGCCGAACATGTGGCCGGCTCCAAAGAGGCGTTTGTGAAAATGATGAACGACCGCGCACACGAACTTGGTATGACCAACACGCGCTTCGCCTCGGTACACGGCCTGCCGCCGTCCGCCGGACAGCGGCATGACGTCTCCACCGCGCGTGATATGGCGATCCTAGCGCGCGAGCTGTGTAAGCATCCCGACATATTCCGTTACACCTCGGCTGTCTACCGCCAGTTGCGTGCTGGCACCGACCGGCCCTTCGACATGCGCACACACAACCCCTTCCTGAAAGAAGGGCTTGCCGGATGCGACGGCTTCAAGACCGGATACACCGCAGCGGCTGGCTGGTCGATCGTGGCCACAGTCAAACGCGACGGACGCCGCGTGATTGTCGTGGTGCTGGGCAGTACAGGCCGTAAACTGCGCGATGCCAAAGCACGAGAGCTGCTGAACGCAGCTTTCGTGCAGGATTAAAGACCAGAAAGACAAGCCACTCGACAAGTAAAGTAGAAGATGGTTAAATTACAAACATAAGTCTCCTGTGGTCTGAGGACTATAAGGCATGCCAGTCTTGCGCCAATGCACCTTTTAATGCTGGTATGCATCGAAAACCCAAGCGTCTCCGTCACATATGGACGGATATTGATTACGGTTAAAGAATAGCAGACATCACCTTGTATACAAAGTCGAGAATGACTCCATTCTGGCTGCTCAGGCTGGCTATACCAACACTGTTAACAGAGATGAAAGAAGGAGAAGAAAGAAAACTTTGAAGAAGGCTTAGAAAGGTATCGGTTCGTGTAGCTTCATCTGAATACAGATGCTGGCAGTCCGATGGTGTAGAAACTGTATTCACTTTCACTCACAGAAGGATTGAAACAGCAGAACCAATAACAGCTCTTGGCTAGACCTGACAATGCTAGATTGTTGTAAACTTGCTTGTCTAACGTTGTTCGAACCAGTAATATATGAATTAGCTACCCCGTTGTGACGTTAGAGAAGATACCCTTTTTCCAAAGATTTGTGGATGGTTTGAGAGGAGGCGCTAACCACTGACTGGAGGCGATGAAATACCGCGCCTCCGCCGGAGCACTTGCTGTGAAAAAAGAAAGAATGAGAAAACCGAAAGCAATAGCCCTGTTTTGCGGGGCCGGAGGCCTTTCAATCGGCTTCAAGAGAGCCGGATATGATATCGTCTTTGCCACAGACATCGGCAGAGCAAGTGTTTTGTCTGTAAATTCGTCAGGCGGGTCATACCGGCATGCCCTCCATGCTGAGATAGATTTTCCCTGTCTCCCATTCCTCGCTGATCTCCGACAGCACCGCCGACACGAGC
>Ga0255347_1005458_pt1 | contig 14412 bp, 18 predicted proteins | sample wastewater_treat_2_FD_192479 | JGI IMG/M metagenome (GOLD analysis project Ga0255347, IMG submission 192479) | Wastewater microbial communities from Lulu Island WWTP, Vancouver, Canada - plant24 | ecosystem: Engineered > WWTP > Wastewater > Unclassified | place: Canada: Vancouver, British...
GAAGGTTATGAAAAGAAATTTTTTTATTGCCGGAGTACAGTTTAGACCTGGAAAAGAGATTGAAAAAGCTGCAAAAAACATAAAACCTGGTGATGTCTTATTGCTGACTCCTGAGCCTGATAATAAGTTTGATCCTAATGCTATAAAGATTGAATATTCTTCTCAGGACCAGGGAACAACTATTTTCCTCGGATATGTTCCAAAGAAGTTTTCATCTGAAGTGTCTGCATTACTGAGTATTGGCACACCCATCAGTTGTATAGTTGAATCTGTTGATGTAAAGGCCAAGACATATGAAATGTTCAATGTAACTATTAAAACGACAGATGAAGAACAAAAACAGGAGTAAGGAGAAATCAAATGAAGCTTTATTGTGCTAATTGTGGTAAGCAACTTAAACGTATTAGGAAGGCTTTACCAAAAGCTGGTATTATAGTTGACTTGGTAGAATATCATGAGTGTTCTAAAGAACCTATTCCTTTTGACATAGACCCTTCGACAATAGTCGAAGCTCCTCCAGTTGAAGGAATGGATAAGTTCGTTAAATCATTAAACAATCTTGATATTGCTAAGAAAGCTGCTAAAGCTATTCCAGAAGGTAAATCATTAAGACCTTCATCAATGACTGGGACAGACGACCTTCGAGATAGACGCTTTGAACAAGAATCAAAAATAGCGTCCTCAGCTCCTTTAAATGTTCTAGACCAAATTAAACAGTTAGGGAACTCTATCCCTGCACATGAACCTAAAGATATTTCTACAGACTCAGAAATGGGAGATTAGTCAATGACTACGAAAAATGTCTATGTTGTTAATAAAAGTTCACATGACTTTAGTGCGGCAGAGGAGTTTGGAAAAATAATATTCCTCAGCGAAGGGTCTATGAACCGCTACTCCACTAACTCAATGATAAGACAGTTTAGTGAAGCTATGAGCCAATCCAAAGAAGATGACTATATAGTTCCTTGTTCTCTCAATGTTATGAATTCTATAGCATGCGCTATCTTTGCCCACAAGCATGGAAGTTTAAATCTGCTTTTGTTTAAAGACGGCACTTACATTGAGAGAAACCATAAGCTGTAAAATGTTCATGACCTGATGGTTTTTACCTTCTTGACAATGTTTGGAAGGTGTGATATAATATTCATTGAAAGGAGATAAAAATGAACAGACAATATCAAGGGAGTAAAAAGAAAGCTCGCAGAAGAATGTTTTTGGAGCGTCAGGCTAAGCGAGAAGCTAGGAAACAAAGTGAAGTAGATATTTTAGAAGAAAAGACGAGGGATATAGAAAATGAGCACACTAAGAATAGCAACTATTAAAGAAGAACAAGAAGCATGGGACAAATTAGAGATGGCATTCCCAGATAACTACATTTCGCTGGAGAAGTGTTACTTCAAATATGCTAATGGTGGCGAAGTTGAAATAGAGTATATAGCATATACTAGTACAACCGACCACATTGGTTTGAGCGACCATTATAAAAGTCCTATGGAAGCTGTTAATGTTATTATAGAATCATGGAATAAAAGAATGATAAAGGAAGGCATGAAAGATGGAAAAGCTGAAGACAGTCATAGCAAAGCTCGATGAAAAATCAAAAGGAACTAAGCAACGATACATAGTTGGCGATATACATAGCGAGGTATCTGGTGCTTTGTATTTATCAAAAGGTATAAAACTACCTTGTGAAATCACTATAGGATTTCTCGCCTACGGCAAACAGGAGGTGAAGTAATGATACTATCCATAACTCCTCATCCTTCATGGGAAATAAAGGACTCATCAAAGCTTGACGACTATATCCGTTGTCCAAGATATTACTTTTATCACCACCTGCTTGGGTGGTCTGCAGATGGACCTGAGCATGATTTGATCTTTGGTGAAGCCTTCCATCATGCCAGAGAACACCAACTTCTATTTGGCTATGATGATGTCCAGGGAGCCTATGAAGCTTTTATCAAAGTATATAGAAAAGAATTCCCACCTGAAACTGATAACCTTTATATTCCCAAGGTGCCGGCTGCCATCCTTCATGCTCTTATGCAATTTGCCGAGTTATTCAAACGAGATTTGATTGACAATGAAGTGGTCGAACTTGATGGAGAAAAGATGACCGAAGTGGCTGGGACTGTTCCGGTAGATGAAAAGCGTGTTCTCCACTATCGCATGGACTCTATCATGAGACGTAAAGAAGATGGTATGATATATAGTTGGGACCACAAGACTACATCAGGTAAGTGGATACATGATGCTAGGTGGGATAGAGATTTATTTCTCTCTATTCAAAACGGAACTTACACTCACTGCCTTTATTGTTTATTTCCTATCGAACAGGTTCTTGGTGTGGAATTTGATAAGACCGGATTTGAATATCTTAAAAAAGGAAGTGCCAATCGTCCTGCCGGCTATCATGTAACTACCAGACGTGTTCCAGCCTATAAAACTCCAGAGCAAATGAACACTTGGCTTTGGCTGGTTAATACCATACTGGATGAAATCGAGAGAGACATGGAATGTCTGTCTCACTGCACTGAAAGTGATGAAGTGCTTATGGCTTTTAGACAAAACCCAAAAGCCTGCTCTGATTATAGAGGATGCGAGTTCCATGACTATTGTCTAGCATGGCAAAACCCTCTTCGTTGTTGCTATGAACCGCCTCTTGGGTTCATCACGAGATTTTGGGATCCTATGGAAAGAGAGGCTACTGTAAAGAAAGATTTAAACTTTCAAATATAAGGAGTAATAAAATGGCTTACGATGCTGCTGCCGAACTGGCAAGAGTTAAAAAGTATTATGAAGGAGATAGGCTCCAAAAAAGATTTAGTGCCTTGGTTACTGGTGAAACTAATGCTGGTAAGACTTATTTATTAAGGACTGCACGTCTACCCGTTCACATAGATTCATTTGATCCTGGCGGAACTAAAGGCCTAAGGGATATGATAGCGTCCGGTGATATAGTTGTAGACACTCGCTATGAAGATGACGACCCTTTCGACCCTAAGGCATATGCTGAATGGAAAAGGAATACAGACATTAGATTTCAAATAGGATATTATAATCAGTTTGGAACATACTGTCTTGACTCAGCCACTACATTTGGAATAGCTATAATGAATTATGGCTTAGCCAACAAATCAAGGGCTGGTGAAGCTCCTCAAATGCGTGTCGACTACCAACCCCAGAAAATTGAGATGACAAACTATTTCAGAAAGCTGATGAACCTACCTTGCGATTTCATTCTTACCGGACATCTAAGGGAAATAAGAAAAGTTCTTTCTATTGACTCTAAGACTGGTGTGGTGAGAGAAGAAGTAAAATTCAGGTTCTATACCACTGGTCAGGCTGTTGTAACTATTCCTCTTCTATTTGATGAGATATATGTATTAATTGGACGGAACGACAGAGAAGGTGTCAAGCGTGAAATGTTAATAGACTCATTAGGTGAATACATAGCTCGTTCACGTTTGAAGTCTAAAGGGCTTCTTGGTGCTATCGAACCTCCCAATATTAAGGCTTTATTGAAAAAGGCCGGATTCGATTATCAGGACAAGCCGAAGATTCAAATGTAGATAATAACTTCAGTGGTATGTAGTCATGCAAATTTATGGAAAGGAGGTGTAAAAGAAAGAAAGAAGAGAAGCAGCAGAAGGAGTTGATACAGTAACAAACTAACAAAATTTTAAGGAGGAACAAAATGTTAATAGACTATAGTAAAATGGAAAACGAAATAGCTAATGTCTCTGAACCTACAGCTTTGAAAAAAGGCACCGAGGTTCGTGCCAGGATTATCTCTGTTCGCACAGGCGTGGTGGAGAAGGAGGGCAGCGAATACGAAGGTATTGGTTACTTCTCAGTTTCTTACGAAGCTGTTGACGAACCACTTGCGAAAGAGTTCAGCGACTTTTTCTGGGATTTGTCAGACAAAGATAAGCTCGCCCGAATATCTGAGAAGACGGCATTAGCTGCTATCAGAAAATTCAAAAACTTTGCCAATGCTTTTGGTCTGGACTACAGCCGACCCTTTGACCCTGAAGATGATCTGCCTGGAAAGACTGGTTGGCTTATTGTTGGTATTAAAAAGTCTGATGAATATGGAGATCAGAACACAGTGCAGAAATACATTATGGCTCATACGGGAAGTGTTCCGAAGGCTGCAGACGAAGTTCCGTTTTAAGTTCGTTAAATAATTCAACGAACTAATCCAAACAGGCAGTGCACGAAAGTGTGTGAGGACAAAAGTAAGAATAACATCCATGAATAGATTCACCCAAACTTACCACTGTCTTTTAATTCAAGGAGGTTAAAATATGGAAAGAGAAGAATTTAATAAATTGGTCAACAGAAGACTGGCCGAATGTAAAAGAGTCCTGGCATTAAAAGCTTTCGATTATGCAGATGATGAAGACAGACTTCACAATTTCAAGGCGGGAGCAGCTTTGAATCGTCAGACACCTATACAGTTTGCCTGGGAACTTGCCACGAAACATATCATAGCTATAGCCGATAAGATAGCAAACAGGGAATTAATGACTCCCGAATTCATCAAAGAGAAAATGGGAGATGTTATCAACTATATGCTTCTCATTGAAGCACTTAACGAAGAAGAGATAAACAAATAAAGGAGACAACGAAAATGACTTGCGACAACTACAACTGGGATGATTACTTTCACTCAATCTGTGCAGCCGTTGCAAGCAAGTCTCCATGCCTATCTCGTAAAATTGGAGCTGTCCTCGTGAGAGACCACTCTATCATATCGACTGGATATAACGGCCCTCCACGAGGAGTTCCACACTGTGGACGGTTAAGAAATATAAGTGATAAAATACTTGTCGACCTGATGACAGATGTTACATCCCAGTTAACAAGAGATACTGAATGTCCTCGTAAAATTTTAGGGTATAAGTCCGGAACTCACATGGAGATTTGTCCTGCTCAACACGCGGAAGTTAATGCAATATCTAATGCATCTCGTCTTGGAGTATCTGTTTTGGGCGCTACCTTATACATGAACTGTGTCATTCCCTGCAAAGATTGCTTTGGCACTTTAATCAATGCAGGAATAGCCGAAATAGTTGTAGATGACGTCGAAGTATATGACGTCTTTACACACTACTTGATAAAAAACTCTTCAATAAAAATCAGGAGATTCAAACTATGACAGACGACTACAAACCAAGATTTAGTTTTGAAATTACTGAGGAGCAGATGCTTCGTGCTAACAAACTGCTATCTCAATACGGATTGAGAAAGGCTATCTTTGGTAGAGTTCTTGATGATGTTTTAGACGCAATCGAAGTAGATGCAGGTATGGCTACTGGACTATTAATGTCTGAGAAGGTAGTTATGAAAGGTATTATGACTGCTTTGGCAGATAGGACTAGTGTTAAGAAAGGAAAAGACAATGGCTGACCTAAATTCCCTTGGATATAAATCAATTATAGATATGGAAACTGATGAGGCTATAGATACCCTTCGTCAGATACGTTTATCAAGACGTATTCCAGATAAGAAACCTAAGAAGGGAACAACTAAACAAACAACGAAAAAGATTTCAGAGAAGATTGACTCTGATATGGCTGCTGAGTTGCTTAATCTATTGAAAGGAGAAAAGAATGAACAAGATAATAGATAACACCAATCAAGATATCAAAGACGGATTACATAAAGAGCTTGACACCGAGCTGAAGAATTCCCAGTATGTACCTGAGCGATTAATTAACAAGTTGAGAGAAATAATGCTGATTTTATTGGTTCTTTGGTTACTGGCAATAGCAGCAGGAGCTTGTATATTTTATGCCGAGCTTTTATGTCCTGATAGTTTTCTAGGTCTTGTGGCTGTCACTATTTTACTTCTGCTTCCGCCTGCAGAAATTATAATTAAACTATAAATGAATGAGATAACTATTAATGTAGATGAAAACGAAATGATAAGTCTTATAAGAAATTTACTATGTCTAACTGATAAGAGCTCTTATCATAGACATACTATAGAATCTCATCTTGCTATAAAATTTACTGGAGATTATCTAACCATTCAAAAAGCAGTCTATGAATGGCTTTCAGTACCACAAAGAAAACGAACCTTTGGAGGAGAATAAAAATGACTATTTCAGTAGGCCGAGTAGGAATGATACCTACTACATCAGTAATCATTGACGAAGACCGTGCTCGTGAGAACATGGGAGACTTAGATGCATTAGAACTTAACATGAAAGAGAGTGGACTCATCTCTCCGTTGGCTGTTAAGGATAATAAAGATGGAACATATAAACTTTTAGCCGGCGAAAGACGCTTTACAGTCCTCAGCCGAAACAAAGTACCAGAAATATCAGCTCGTATCTATGACCAAGACTTATCTCCATTGGAGATGAAAATTATTGAGAAATCAGAAAACTTCTTCCGTAAAGATATGGAGTATTGGGAGCTTGATAAACTTACTCTTGAAATCCACAGAATGCAAGAAGAAATTCATGGTGCGGTATCAGCTCCAGGTCCTGGCTCGGCAGGATGGTCTATGAGTGATACGGCTGAAATGATAGGTGGTGTTTCAAAGGCTACTATATCGCTGGCAGTCAAAAGAGCTGAACTAAGAGAGGCCTGCCCTGAGGCGTTTGAAGGATGCAAGACAGCCGCTGATGCTCTCAAGGTAATTAAGAAAATGGATGAAGCTATTGTCAAGCAAGTTATTGCTAAACAAGTAGAAGACAAAAACAAGAATACAAGTTCAACCCTTGCCATTCTGGCGAAATCTTATATCATAGGAAATACTTTTGAAGAGATTAAAAAAATCCCTGCCGGAGTATTTCATTTAGTAGAGATTGACCCTCCTTATGCAATCAAGCTTATGGATGTTAAGAAAACAGAAGGTGAATCTCAATACCAAAAAGAAGAATATAATGAAGTCCTTGCTGAATATTATCTGAATGGCGAACCAGATGGGACTTGGAAAGGGATGAAGTATTTATTTAAAGAATGTTATCGAGTAATGACTGACCATTCTTGGTTACTCTGTTGGTTTGCTCCTGAGCCTTGGTTTGAAGACATATATAAAGCTATCAAGAATGCAGGATTTGAAACGACAAGGATGTGCCCCATCTGGGTAAAACACGCTGGACAAACAAAGAACCCAGAAACTAAATTGCCTAACGCTTATGAAATGTTTTTCTATGCCTGGAAAGGTAGACCGGCAATAGCTAGGCAACGCGGAGGTAATATATTTGACTATTCACCTGTTCCTGCACAACAAAAGTGTCATCCAACAGAACGCCCTGTTGAGTTGATGAAAGACATCTATGAAACATTCGCCTTTCAAGGTTCACGAGTGCTCATTCCTTTCCTCGGTTCAGGAAATGGCTTGATAGCGGCTCATCAACTTAATATGACAGGGATAGGATTTGAATTGACTAAATCATATAGAGACTCGTTTTTGGTCAAGGCTAATTCGTTAGGTTAGTTCGTTTAATCCATAAACAGACTTGATAAGGATAAGACAATGAAGCATACTTACGTTCCACCATCTGGAGACCTCAACGCTAAGCTTGCCTGCTGTGGAGAACAGCCAGGATACCATGAAGTCAGGGCACGTCCTCCTCGTCCATTTGTAGGTCCGGCTGGTCAGGGTCTCGATGAATGTCTCACTATGGTTAAAATTCCTAGACGTGAAATCTATTTAACCAACGTCATTAAAGACCTGGATGCTCCACTTGCTCATTATATCAATCTCGATACACGAGGCAAGTGGACTGTCTCAGCCGAAGGACTTGAGTATATTAGCGAGCTTGGGAAAGAATTGAGGTCTTTAAATTTAAATGTCATAGTGGCTTTTGGCAACATATCCCTGCTGGCTCTATGTAATAGAGTGGGCATAACCAAATGGAGAGGTTCAGTTTTGGAATCCACTCTCGTCTCCGGCTTGAAAGTGGTTCCTGCATTTCATCCAGCTACATTCATTCCTCCAAAATATAACTACTTGAACAAGCCTCTAATCTGTGAGGATTTATTAAAAGCTAAATACGAGGCTGAATTTAAAGAGATTAGAAGAATTCCAAGGGAGATACTCATTAAACCTGCCTACAGAGATGTTATAGAAACATTACGAAACTGCTATAGACTCGGAAAGCTCGGACAAATTATTACTATTGACATCGAAGTCATTAATGGAGAGGTTGACTGTATCGGACTTGGTTGGAGCCCTACCGAGGCAATCTGTATCCCTTTTAGATTCTCTGGAGGAGATTATTTTACAGTCGAGGAAGAGCTTCAAATAATGAGAGGTATTGCCTACATTCTCCAAGATGAAGATATTCAAAAGGCTGGAGCTAACTTCATCTTTGATACACAATTCTTATTTCACAAGTATGGAATTGTTCCTCGTGGTACTCTTCACTGTACACAGATTGCACAAAAAATTGCTTACCCAGACTTGCCCGCCGGACTAGATGCAGTAACCACTATGCATACTGATATTCCTTATTACAAAGCTGATGGCAAGCAGTGGATGAAAATGGGCTATGGTTCTTGGGAGCAGTGGTGGAACTACAACGGCATGGATGCTATTATTCCTACTGAAGCTGTCCCCAAACAAATTGAAGTACTAAGAAAACAGCATAATGAAAGAACTTACGAACGACAGCGCAAGTTAATCAAACCTTTGTTATACATGGGAGAACGTGGAATTAGAATAGACGTCTCTGGCATGATGAAGTATGAAGCCGAGCAGCGTAAGCGTCTTGATGAACTTACTCTTCAACTGAAAGATATTGTCGGAAGAGATATAAATCCTAATTCGCCGAAACAGCTTATGGAATATTTTTATAAGGAGCTTGGCAATAAACCTTATAAAAAGAAAAGTACTACAGGAGTATATTCTGATAGTATAGATGTTGACGCTTTGAAGCGTCTAGTTCGTCAGGGAGGTAACGCATCTGAGCCTGCTCGTCTCATGCTTGATATAAGAAGCCTCTCCAAACGTATTTCAACTTATTTAAACATAGGAAAGGTGGATAAAGATGGACGCTATAGAAGTTCTTACAAACCGGTGGGAGCTGAGACCGGAAGAATATCCAGTGGTGAAACTATCTTTGGAACTGGAGGTAATCAACAAAACTGGCCTCACGATTTGCTTAGATTCTTCCTCTTTGATGAAGGGTATATTGGATATAGTTTTGACTTGTCCCAGATTGAGAATAGAATTGTCGCCTATACGGGTGGAGTTCTTGCACAAATTGAAGCTTTCGAACAGGGCATTGACCTCCATACTTTAACAGCCTCGATTATATTCCATAAACCTTATGACCAAATATCTAAAGTGGATGGTTCTTCATCCCTCGGTGACGGTCGGCAGTCTGAACGCTATTGGGGAAAGAAAGGTAATCATGGCATTAATTATGATGAAAGCTATAAGAAATTTGCTTTGGTTAATGAAATAACTGAGGCTGAAGCTAAGCAGACTCTTGAGAAAATTCATCAAGGCTATCCACAAATTAGAGATGGTTATCACGCTATGATACAGGACATGCTTAAGTCATCAAGGACTGTAACAAACCTGTTTGGTCGAACCAGATTATTCCTGGGTCCTGTGTTCCCTTCTTATCCCAATGTTCCTCAGCACGCCTGCACTGAAACCTATCGTCAAGCATACGCTCACTTTGCACAATCAACTTGTGCTGATAAAGTAAATGAGCAAGGTATTGAACATATCTATTATGACCAGACTCATTATGCTATAGTTGAACTGCTTGCTCAGATACATGACTCCATTGTATTCCAGATTCCTTTGTCAGCTCCTTGGATTGAGCACGCAGAAATTCTGCTTCGTATTAAAAAGTCTTTTGAAACACCTTTGGTCTGGCACGAGAGGGAAATTAAAACTCCAGCCGACTTAGCTGTTGGTTTTAATATGTGCAAAGAGGAGATGAAGGAAATAAAAAGTAAAGACATACCTGGTGATGCGGAAAAACTAGCTGATAAATTAAAGGAGATATATGATGAACTCAGAACAAAGAATGGTAAAGGAATTTCATAATGCTTTTAATTTACCTGTTGCAGATAGTCCGACTACACTATCACAGAAAGACGCTTTTAAACGTACTGTCCTTATTAAGGAAGAACTTGATGAACTTAAAGATGCTCTATACGAATACGACTTACTTAAAATAGCTGATGCCATAGCTGACTTATTATATGTAGTCTATGGTACTGCAGTTGAATGTGGTCTAGATATAGAACCTATTTTTAAAGAAGTTCATAGATCTAACATGACAAAAAAAGGGGGATATCTTAATGATATAGGCAAATGGGTTAAGCCGCCTACTTACGAAGAGCCTGTTCTTCTTCCTATCATTGATTCTCAGAAAGGTATTTGAAATGTCTCGTAATCTTCCTGATTGGTTAGATGCTTTTATGGAGCTGACCGAAAATTCTGAGCCTCCTGCAATGTTTAGAAAGTGGGCAGGTATCTCAACAATAGCTGCTGCACTACAGCGTAAGGTTAGAGTAGATCTTGGTTTATCACTTACATTCTATCCTAATCTTTACATAGTCTTGGTTGGCCCTAGTGCCACTGGTAAAGGCACCGCAATGAAGTTTGCCTCAGATATTATCGAACAGGTTCCAACCATTCGTCTAAGTGCACAAGCTACTTCTCTTCAAGCACTTATCAGGCGAATGAAAGATACAAACCTTACTGATGTAAATATAGTAACCGGCGAGCAAACTTATCACTCTTCCCTAACAATATTCTCCACTGAGTTCACCGTCTTCTTGGGATACCATAATCAGGAGTTAATAGCTGCTTTATGTGAGTGGTATGACTGCCATAATAGGTGGGTATATGAAACCATCGCAAGGAAAAAGGAGGAAGTCGTTGGAGTGTGGGTTAATCTCTTTGCCGGAACAACTCCAGATGCCATTCGGGCATCTCTTCCCATTGAGTCTATAGGTGGCGGACTAACGTCAAGAATTATCTTCGTTGTTGAGGAGAAGCGTGGAAAGCTGGTTGTTGTACCGACCATGACTGATCGTGAAATAGAACTACAACAAAAACTTGTATATGATCTGGAGGCAATCAACAGGCTTACAGGACCTATGCGATATACGGAAGATTTCCTCAAAGTATATTCTGACTGGTGTTACTATGCAGATACTCATAGACCATTCCAAGATAAAAAGTTTGATGGTTACTGTGGCCGGCGTAGGAAACATCTAATCACTTTAGCCATGATATGCTGTGCCAGTCATTCAGACGAAATGATTATGACTGCTAAAGATATGGAAAGAGCTATTTCATTATTAGCTGAAGTGGAGATAAAAATGGGTAAGGTATTTAAAGGTATAGGAAGATCCAGTACTGCAGACTTACTCAATGATGCTGTGACTTTTATAATGAATAGCGCTGTCCCAGACATACCTCTCTTTCAATTTGCCAGATATTTCGAAGGTGATATGGATAAGATTGAAATGGAAAGGGTCATTACCACAATGGAGGCCATGAAACTAATTCAAATAGTAAAGCGTCCAGGACTGGGAACTGTTCTACATATTTTGGATTTTGATAAATGAGTTCGTTTAATTGATAAACAATCTTATTATGCTTTTACAACATTAGACAATGGCTTACGATAGACTCCTCTGGTATCAATAATCAGTCTTGCATATTTAGCTATAAGTCTATAATCAATATTAGTATGGTCAGTAACTATTATTACTGCATCAGCTAATGATAATGTTTCAGCCGTTAGTGGCTGAGATTTGAGTGGTCTGGCGTCCTGCCACTGTCTGGTTTTATTAATCTCGCTTACATAAGGGTCATGATAACTGACATTAGCCTCCAGCCTGACAAGTATATCCATTATTTTATAGGCCGGACTTTCTCTATCATCATCAATATCTTTCTTGTAAGTCACACCTACTATAATTATTCCGCTCTGCTTGATATCTTTGCCTCGCATATTAAGCGCTTGCTGTAATCTATCAATTACATACTGTGACATATTTCTGTTTATTTCACCGGCCAACTCTATAAACTTTGTCTCTAATCCATACTCACGAGCCTTCCATGAGAGATAGAAAGGATCCAGTGGAATACAGTGTCCTCCCCACCCAGGCCCTGGATTAAATCTCATAAAACCAAAAGGTTTGGTTGACGCAGCGTCTAAGACTTCCCAAATATCTATATTCATACGCTCGTAGATTACCTTAAGCTCATTAACCAAAGCTATATTAACTGCACGAAATATATTCTCTGTCAGCTTGACTGCTTCAGCCGTTCGAGCGTTGGAAACTCTAATAGTCTTACTAATTATCCTATTATATAACTTTTGTGCCAAGTCTCCACTGGTATTATCAAAGGCTCCAACAACCTTAGGAATATTATTTGTAGAATACAATTCATTCCCCGGATCTTCCCTTTCAGGAGAGAAAGCCAAGTAAAAATCCACTCCACATATTAAATCGGTTTCTTCTAAAATACTTTTTACTAATTCTTCAGTTGTGCCAGGATATGTCGTGGACTCCAATATAATAAGCTGACCTTTACGCAATCTATCACGTATCTGTCTTACAGTCTGAATTATGTGAGACATATCCGGATCTCGCTGCTGTGTGAGAGGAGTAGGGACACAGATGATAATTACGTCAGGCTCATCCAAACGTGAGAAGTCAGTGGTAACTGATAGATTCTTTCTCTTTACAGCTTTAATAACATCTTTTGAATTTAAATAAGATATGTAACACTCTCCTTTAGATATCTTCTCTACCTTCTTCTCATCTATATCAAATCCAAGGACTTTGAAATTATTCTTGGCACAAAGAAGTGCTAAAGGCAATCCTGCATAACCTAAACCAATAACTCCAATTAGAGATTTAATCTTCAACAATCTGCTCAGCCTCCATACTTCTCTCATTTATAAGTCTACCTACAGCTTCTTTAAATGGGTCAGAGATAATTCCTCCAGCGAGCTCAACTATCGCCATTTCCTTTCGAATTGCTTCTTTCTCCTTCTCTGTAGCTGGCCAGTAGCGGTCTACAAATATTTTAGCTCTCGCTTCAGTATCAGGTACATTCTTCATTAAAATCCAAAAAGATCTATTTTCAAGATTTTTAATCTTTTCCTGAAATTCAAAGTTATCTCTTAGCCGCTCAAAAGTTGCATAATCCTTTGCATTCTCCTTGATATAATTTAATACATCAGATCTCTTTCCTCCTTCGTAGAGATACGCATCCACTTTCATCTTAAGACCTGTATCCAGCTTTAATTTCTCTATTGCAGCATCTTCTTCATGCCTTTCTATGTTTTGAATATATTGAGTGACTGGGTTGGTTAATCCTACAAATCTATTAACTATTGGATAATCAGCCAACTTCTCCCACATATTAGCTACATAGAGGGATTTGACATCCTGAGAAGTATCCTTAAACATTAAATCATACCCTTGTCCGGCTAACCAGGACCACTGTGAGCCGCTAGTGACTAATTCCTCCAGGGAATATCTTAGCCTTTCCGGTGATAGTCCGGTGAGATTTCCTATATCAATCATGGCTTGTGGGGTTACACCTGGAACAACCTCTACATTACTACGAGGCCACTCAATAGGTTTTGACCTTTTCCATATATTTTCATTAGCCCAGAAATCTCTATTCTGTATATATCCTAAAGTAGCACTGACAGATGGAGGCAACATAGAGGTGTCTATTGGAGATATCTGCTTGAATGAATTGACTACTCCTTCCACATCAACTTCTTTTCCAGTAAGTTTGTCATAACTTGCTTCGAAAAACATCTTGAAAAATCTCTGGCCTGGGTCGAGAGGAACCTTGACAAAAGGATATCTTTTCTGTCCCGTCTTATCGTAAAAACCAAATTCATCACCTATAGGAATGATTAGATTATTCTGCATATTTATATTGCCTTTCAGGGCTTTCATGGTTTCTGGACAGCGTTTCTGATTTGCAATATAAAGTCCGGTTACAAGAGCAGCGAACTGCATAAGTTTATATGTAGACACTAAAGGATTATCCTTAAAAGCCCTGAGCAGACCTCTAGTCCCCTGCACTCCTGCATTAAGATAAGGGGCAGCATTATCAAGAGCTTTCGTAATCGTTCCGCCCTGTCCAAAGTCCATATAATCTCTGGCCACAAATGTGGCTTCTCTGGTTATCTTCTTGTTTTTATATGCTTCTTCATATGATATACCTAGCTGTTTTGCTCTCTTCATAATAACTCTGTCTCTAACAGCGAGCCTTGTTAGAATTTCCGATACTTCGCCAGGATAGCCAAACAGATCTTGGGCTTTATCTAATTTACCTTCTATATGTCTACCTCTCTGCATTATTCTTCCCTGAAGAACAAGGAACTCCATACCGCCGCCTTCTTTGATATAATCTATATACCTTCCTGTTTTTGTAAT
>Ga0255347_1005464_pt1 | contig 14400 bp, 25 predicted proteins | sample wastewater_treat_2_FD_192479 | JGI IMG/M metagenome (GOLD analysis project Ga0255347, IMG submission 192479) | Wastewater microbial communities from Lulu Island WWTP, Vancouver, Canada - plant24 | ecosystem: Engineered > WWTP > Wastewater > Unclassified | place: Canada: Vancouver, British...
AAATAACTCGATGTATGGTAGAAAAAGAATTTTTTCTGATGAAACCAAAAAGAAAATAAGTGAGGCTGTGAAACTAGCGTGGCAAAAAAGAAAAGAAAATGGTCACAATTTGTAAACACGATTTTCTGAACATCCAGATCAATACGGATGATTACAAATATCTGCGTGAAGTGAGAGATCATTTTTCGGCATATGTCGAGGGATACCAATTTATGCCGGCCTTCACACACAGCGGATGGGATGGCAAGGTTTCGATGCTAAATCTCTCGAAAAAAACCATTCCATATGGATTACTGACCGACTTCATAAAGTTCCATAAGAAGTATTATCCCGAAGTCGAATTGAAAATAGAGCAGGATGTATTGAACCTTTTTCGTGGAACCAATATTCAGCCAGAATATAATCTCTCTCTCGAACCACACTATTATCAGGACGATTGTATCAAATCGGCTCTCAAATACAAGCGAGGAATAATAAGATCTGCAACGGCAAGCGGAAAATCCCTGATTATATCTTACATTATAAAAACTCTCTTTGAAAACAACCTTTCAAAGAAAGTTCTGATCATTGTTCCAACCATTTCCCTCGTAGAACAATTTTACGGTGACCTTTTGGAGTACGGTTCTTTCAAGGAAAAAGACTTGGGAAGGGTCTTTGAAAAATACAAGGAGTTCGGTAAAAGGGTTGTCATTTCTACCTGGCAAACTTTGAGTAGAAACCACGATCTTCTTCCGGGCTTTGATTGTGTAATATGTGATGAAACACACGGAGCGAGAGCCCACGAAATCAAAAAAATCCTCAGCAAATGCACGAATGCGGATTACCGCCTTGGATTTACAGGAACACTACCTACGCCAAAAATTGATATGTGGAACATCAAATCCTATCTTGGGCCGATATTGAGAGAGTACGGGGCAGGACAACTTGGGGATGAGGGATACATAAGTAAATGCAATGTCAAGTTCGTTGGTATACATTACAAGAGAAATTTCAAAGGTACATACGATGAAATCAAGGATATCGTTTTCAGAAACGGTTTCAGATTGGATGTCATCAGGGAAATAATCAAGTCTGTAGATAAAAATATTCTTATACTGGTTCACCGTGTAGAAAAAGAAGGAATACTATTGAAACAATTCCTCGAAAAAAATCCGATTGATGACAGGGAAATTGTATTTCTGTACGGTAAGTCAAAAGTCGAGGACAGAGAATATTGGAGAAAGGAATGTGAAAAGAGAAATGACATTATACTGATTGCGACCTATGGAATATTTCAAATGGGTATCAACATTCCCTCATTGAAATATGTCATCCTCGGCAGCCCCTTCAAAAGCAAGATAAGGGTTCTTCAATCAATCGGGAGAAGTTTGAGGAAACATTCCGACAAACTGGACGGGGCATATATATTCGATATTTTCGACAACTGTAAATATTTGAGGGATCACGGAATAAAGAGGGAGCGTCATTATATCGCCGAGGGTTTCAAAGTTGAGGATATTATTCTTGAGGAAGGTTCTTCTGCTTTTCCGTCATTTGTTTGATTTCTTTATCTCTGCTTCCTCTCTTATCAAACTTTTCCTTGTGGTGCCAGAGAATATGTCTTTTTGCAAATGAAAGAAGTTCATTATCCCCGCCTTTACTTTTCTTCATCGTGCTATTTTCGACCTTGAGATATTTCTTTTCTCTGTCATTATATCCCGCAATGAGTGATTGATTTTGAGAAATGCGGGCTATAAACACGCCTTCGAAATTTCCGGACGAGATCCATTCACCCTGAAAAAAATTGCCCTGTAAAAAGTTCTTGAATAACATATTATTTCTTTTCTTTCCAGATATAAAAATATTGTGAGTTGGTGCGGCGCTCAAAGTCGGATTCGAACTCCAAGCCCGTATCATCACAGTAATCTACAAAATAGTTTGTGACATCGTAGAAATCTTTGTTATAGAAAAAGAGGATTTGTGGTGGTTTCCATACCACTTCCATCTTTCTTTCCTCTTCCGTATGGTCTTTTGAAAATGATTTCAATGTGTAGGTTGTATTACGGGGGCTCCGGATGAATGTTTTCAACATATTTTTGTCGGTCTGTGATAGTCTATTCGTTGCCTCCACCAGAACATCTTTATAAAAAAATTCGTCAAACTTTGTCATATCAGTCTGTCAAACCTCTTCCTCTTTTTGCTTTTACAACAACTTCTTTATAGAGTGTGATCAATCTTTCGAGGGGATCTTTTATATCCCGAATACATCCTATTGCCTCTCTATAAAACTTCAAACTGTATTCATCATATTCATCCCAATAATCCTTATATTGTAGGCTTGTGCTACTATTGGAATAACTCTTTTCCTTTTTTTCAAGAAAGTCGAGAAGCTTCTCCGACATCTTCAATATCACCGCCTCGTCTTTCAATGGAGTAGTATAAATTGCTTCCGTTATGTAATTTTTCAGTTTCATCTCACTATCGCCCTCTCTGGAATATCTCCTTTGTGCCAAACATTTCCTTCGGCCTGACCCGTCGTTCTCATATTCATCGGGTCAAGTTGAGCAAGGTCTATTTTCAGCATATTCTTACCATATGAATAGGGGTCTGGTGACAGCCAAATAACTTTGTCAACCTTGACACCGAAATCACTATCCATCGCCTCTTGTGACCCGTCCGCGCTCCTATTCTTGTACGCCTTTGCTCCTCTACCTACTTCTTCTCCGCCGGGTGGTCTATGATAATAATATCTCGGAACAATATTCGGATATCTTCCTTTCCTACCACCAGCTATCATCACTTGTTTTTCAGGATCAAAGGTTTTGAACCATCCCTCAAACTTCTTCTGGAACATTTTCTGCTTTGAACCAATCGGTTTGCTTTCTACAAGATAATGTTGTAACCTCATCAGTCCATATGCTCCATATTCGTATGCCTATATTCTGTCTGTCTCCCGTACATTATTATACCATAATGCCAGGATTTATTTTCCTGATCGATATAAGCGTGCCATCTTGCATCCAGTTCATCATATGTCAGATAGGTTCTCTTGGATGATGCGGGATCTTCAAAATAAATCCTTTTATCATCATATCCTATTACGGCAACCCAATGGGCCCAATCCCATTCTTCATTCCAATCCACAGGAGTATCTGGCCAAGCCTGAACCATAATCATTACTGGCACACCACTATCAACAAATGACTTCAATTCATCAATAGATATATTCTCTTTTTCCAGAGGCCTCAAACCGTACTTTCGCGCCACCCTGATTATATCTGCAGGCTCGGCGCCAATGTCTGGATCGACTTTCAAATCTTCTATAATATCCGATTCGCGATATTCCTCTCCATAATAAAAGAGAATTGATTGCAATACAGAAGCACCACAGTCGTAATCATAGGCTTGTCTCAGCTCCGGAAACTCCATCAGTTTCATATTGTTTACGAAAATGGAAAACCTGCTCATTTCTTCTCCCCGCCGTGAAGTTTCAATATATATTTATCAATCTCATCCTGATCTTGGATATTATTGTCTATCGCCCACTCTGTCGCCTTCTTGATAATCTTTCCTACTTGTGGGCCGGGGGATAGTCCTGTCAGTTCCATAACCCTATGGCCGTCCACCACTTTCATAATGTGGTTGACCATTTTCTGGCCCCATTTCTTCTTTATTTCCACGGCAAGATCAACAATTTTCTCAAAATCATCTCTCGCCATAAACTTCTCACCACGGGAAAACTCGTCAGCTCTCGCCACCGCAACCAGAACATCCCAGTTTTCATCGCCCACCAGTTTGGCAATCTTGCTCGGTTTCATACCGATGATTTTCTGGAACTTCATATGATTTGCTACGGCAAAAAGAATTGCATCCCTTTCCTTGTTGCTCAGCCTCAATCTGTCAGCGATATCATCTACCAGTTTGACGCCTTCCTCAGCGTGTTGGTAGTATATCGGGCCCCTTTCGTTGTAGTCGAGGGTAATACCTTTACCGACATCGTGGAGAAGAATGGCAAGATTTACGAGGGGGTCTTTACTCCGGCTGTTTTCCAGAGCCGCCAGAATATGTTCCCATACATCACCTTCAGGATGGAACTCCTTGACGTGCGGCATACCTTTCAGTTTAGCAATCTCCGGTAGAACAATTTCCAGTATGCCCATTTCATCAAGATAGGTGAGATACTTTGCAAACTTATCACCACCGGAACTCGCGGCTTTGAAGATTTCATCTTTTATTCTCTCGGCGGCCAGACCTTTCACCTTTCCTGCCAGCTCTGTGGCAGCCTCTTTTGTCTTTGGGTCTATGGCAAATCCAAGGCGGGAGGCAAACCGTGCGGTTCTCATAATCCTCAAATAATCCTCACCAAATCTGTCGTGAGGATTTCCAACCGTTCTGATAACCTTGTTCTTTATATCTTTCATTCCGTCAAAATAATCTATGATATTTCCATCTGCATCCACCGCCATTGCGTTGATAGTGAAATCCCTTCTTGCGGCATCAGCCTCAAATGAACCTACGATTTTTATTGTGTCCGGCCTTCGGCCATCCTTGTATTTTCCATCCTCACGGAACTGTGCCACTTCATAACTGAAACCACCTTCCCTCACTACAACCAGACCAAACTCTTTTGATTTACCAATGTCATATACTTTCCAGATTTTAGCGAGCTCGTCCATCGGCATATTGGTCGCGATGTCGATATCTTTCGGTTTGTCTCCAAGAACAATATCCCTGACAGCACCACCAGTAATATAGGCTGCATATCCTTTCGATGTTATTTTTTTCAGAACAGAAACAGCACCGCGGAGAATAGGCTCGGAATTATAATATTCCATCCATTGTCTGAGCTGCTCTGCTTCGGAAAGTAAATTTCTTCTTATACTCATCTGGCCAATCCACCCGTCTGTATTACAGATTTTAGATTTGAAAGTATTTGGCTATTACCTGATTTGAAAAAAAGTGTATATAAAACGCCTAAAACCAAATTCATCAATTTTGAGGACATCCATACAAAAGAAATTCCAGTTGAAAACCCAACAAACAATAATGAGATGTTCATCAAAGCTCGCGGAGAACCCAAGAAATCCTCTATTGAATACCTTCCCGCAAGCGCATCAATAATATCACCAACATCATAATCAAAATCCATACTATATAAAAATGTATAATTTATCCAAATAAACAGCATCAGGGCAGCCATCGGGGGCCCCCCAGCTTTTTCAAAACCGGATATTTGTTCAAAATTTCATCAATCGTGGCAGCACCAGATTGTAATTTTTGAAATAATTTCAGTTTGTGTATTTCTCTGAAAGCAGCAAACAAAGAGGCACTCATCACATTGGATAGCGAAGCCAATACTTTGAACATATTTTTGAAACTGAAACGAAATGCTTTCAAAAGAGAGAAAAACTGCCTGTCTTTGAACGCCTTCAAAATTTCCTCGATACTTATGTTGACAAGTTTTGAAATCTCATTGATTATATTTTTTATTTCGGATAAAACACCATATGCTATATTTTTCGCTGTTTGAACCTCTCATCACTAAAGTGATGAGATTCCTGCTTCACTGACTTCGTAACCTCCATCTCCACAGGCTTAAAATCCGATAGTCCCTACCGTACTTATATTTAATTTATGCTACCAATCCTAATAATCTCATACCTTCATTTTTAATATTTATTGCAGCATTTATATCCCTATTGTGAATTGTATTACATTCTGGACATTTCCATTCTCTAATAGATAAATCTTTCACTCCTATATTCTTATATCCACATACACTACATAATTGACTAGAAGGGAAGAAAGGATCTATTTTTTGAATAATCCTATCATGCCATAATGCCTTATAATTATTTTGTCTTACAAATTCACTCCAAGATACATCACTAATTACTTTAGCTAATTTATGATTCTTAACCATACCTTTTACATTCAAATCTTCAAAACAAATAATTTGGTTTTCTCTTATAAGTTTTGTTGATGTTTTATGTAAAAAATCATTGCGTTGGTTAGCAATCTTTTCATGTACAATATTAAGTTTGACTCTTTGTTTATTTCTATTTTTACTACCTTTTTTCTTTTTACTAAGTTTTCGTTGCTCTCGTTTTAATTTCTTCTCAAGTTTGGATAAATATTTTGGATTTGTTATTGTCTCACCATTAGAACAAATAGCAAAGTCTTTAATACCTAAATCAATACCAATTATATTTTTATTATCATCATATTTTTCTATTTTAACATCTGTACAACAAATAGATATAAAATATTTACCAGAACAAGTTTTCATAATAGTGCAGTTTAATATTCTGCCTTGTATTTCCCTTGACTTAGCAAATTTAACTAATCCGAGTTTAGGTAGTTTTATTTTATTGTTTTTTATTTCAATATTGTTGTTTGTAAAAGTAGTTCTATAAGAATGTTTATTATTATGTTTACTTTTAAACTTAGGAAATCCTTGCTCTTTATTTCCCTTTTTAACTTCTCTAAAGAAATTCTGATAAGCCTTATCTAAATCTTTTAAAGAATTTTGTAAAGCAAATTTATCTATTTCTTTTAACCATTCTTTTTCTTTTTTAAGATTCGTTAAATCAGCAGAACAAGCATTATAATTCATTGATTTTTGTTCTGTTTTATATAATTCAATTCTTTTATTTAGATAGTAATTATAAACAAATCTTATACAACCAAAAGTTTTTGCTAATTGTTCTTCTTGTTTCTTATTGGGATACAATCTAAACTTAAATGCTTTTTCTGCCATAAATAAATTCACCTACTTTTCTTTTTGAGTATTAATATAATTTTCTATTTGTTCTCTAGTATTTTCACTTACAGTTGCTACAAAATATGAAGGATTCCACAAATGTCCACCCCATAATTTTTTCTTTAATTCAGGATGGTGTTGAAACATTCTTCTAGCACTAACACCTTTTAACGTTTTTATCATATCGGGGATAAAATGTTGAGGGGTACAATCTATTAATAAATGGATATGATCTAAATTACTTTCCATAGTTATAATCATAAAATTATTTTCACTTGCTATTTCATATAATAATTCTTTAAGTTTTTCTTCTACCTTTCCTTTTAAAACTTTATGTCTATATTTCACACACCACACAATATGATATTGAATTGAATAAACATAACCTCTACCATGTGTTATTTTTTGCATTTAATCACCTCTACATATATATTATCATATGTAGAGGTGAATGTAAAGTAATTATGGTATTTGTGTTTATATTTAATTTAACATATGTATAACCGACCTAACTCATGACTGAAGTCACGAGTGTGCGGTCGGGCTTCATCAATAGCCCCCTCATTCAAATATATATTGTCGAGTATTCCACAATATTCTTCATATGTCAACTCCAATATATATTTTTCTTCTTCTATAAGATACTGCTGAAATCTCATCTATATTCTTCCCTATTTACGGAAAGGTTTTTCCTTTCTGTTACTGAAATACTGATCGAGCCAATTCCATTCCTTACCTCTTATATCCTTGTCAACAAATATATCCGTTATTATCATCTTTGGCCCGCTTACCTGACACATTCCTGTCAACAACGGGCCGGCAATCGACTTGTGTGTAATCGGTATAAGGCCTTTCTTGACAAGTCTCGCCATCATCCACGCATGAATTTCAACTTCCTCATCCCATACATAAAGATTTTTCTTGAACTGGTCTGCGATAAATCTCATACCGTTCAATCTGAACTGGTTCATATCTCTCACATCGGGGTTCACATATACAGCCAACCTTTCCTCTTCGAAATAGGGATCCGCGTCCAATGACATCAAATACTTTTCTTGAAGATATTTTAGAAATCTCATTTCTGAAATTCGCCCTCATACCCGTAATGATGATATTCCTTTTCCACTTCGTCCATCCATTCATCGTAATTACTTATATACTTTTTGAGATAATCTACAGATATCCTGAAATTATAATTAACCCAGCTTTGTCCTTCCGCTGGTTCATCTATTTCCATTCGACCATTGGCATCTGCCGTAATAAATCCCTCTATATATGGCAAGGTTCCAATCGGCATCCGGCCGGAAGGCCCGCGGGCGGCTTTTATATAACCCTTCTTTTGTAACCATTTGAACATAGTATAATGTATGGCAGCTGGGTAGGGCCAGATTATAAGATTTTTCTCTGATGGAACTGAAAGAAATCTGAATTTTCTGATGCCCGAGGATTTCACAAGATTTTTTACTTCGGGTGAAGATGGATTGATATATACTTCCAGATATTTTTCACCAAGTCTGTTTCCCAAAGAAGCAACAGACCATTCATCTTCTTTGCCTCTATATGTAGCCAAATATTTTTCTTGAAGATACTTTTGTAGTCTCATTTATCTTTACTGGCCTCAAATCTATTGAATTCACCGAAATTCGAAATGTATGCCATTATCCTGTCCATATTACTGAAATATTTTTCTATCCATTCCCATCCCTCTTCCTGAATACCTTCGTAGTCTCTCATACTGTAACCAAGGCCCCATTCGAATTTCATTTTATCACCGTCTATTGAAGCAAATCCGGAAAATAGACTTTCTGGCGCTCTTCCCCACTCATCTGTGGGTATTTTATCAATACTCTGAAGATATTCAAGAACACAGGAATGGATGCCTTCATCCTCCGCTGACCATATAAATATTTTCTTATTTGGAGAGAAGGCAATAAACTTTATAGTGGCCTGTGGAAATTGCTGTGTCCTCGAATAGATATCGGGCATTTTCCGTATTTCTTCCGGCGTTGGATTTTCATATATATGTGCTCTCGCTCCGGTATGCTTATAAAGGCCCAAATAATCTTCTCTCAAATATTTTTTCAATCTCATTTCTGCCTCAGTTTTCTCTCATACCTTGCAATCCATTCCTTCGGATAACCCATTCTCTCATATTCTTTCAATCTCGCTTCCGGATCAAGTGCGGATTGTATATTCTTGTATATCACCCATTCCGTATATTTGAGATAATTTACTATCGCCTCTTTTACATCCTGATATGTTTTTACATCTTCGGCTCTCTTGAATATTTTCAGCTGCCCCTTGGTATCGTATATCAATGAACCAATCGATACCAACCAGTATTCCTTGGTTGATATTATTACCTCTCCCTTGGCATCAGCCGGAGGCATCTTGTTATTGTAGTAGATATAGTTTTCCAGAACCGAATTTATTTCTTCGGGGTCTTTGATTTGTATCAAATCAAATACATCCGGATTATAACAAGTAACATAAGAACTGGTGGGTATAAAAACATATGGCGTTCCAAAGAATATGGCGTGTACATAAGAACGAGTTGTGAATACTGGCGGTGTGTCCATATTCAGCTTTTTGGTAATACTACCAAGGCCGGCGCCCAAACTGGAACCTCTGAAGTTAATCTCTCCCCTATCATTTTTTATCTTTACTGCCCTTCCACCGCCGTGATACGATTGCTCTTGACCAATTAGGCGTGACGGGGGCGCGCCCCAACCCTTCCAAAGTACAGGAGCATTGCCCGGAACCCCATTCAAATCTTTCAATATCTCATCATAGCTCCAATCACCCCTTTTGGAGAGGATGCTTTCTTTCATAAAACTAGCAAGTCTCATTACTCATCACCTGGCTGTTCATATGAATTGGCCCTGATATATAAAATGATTTTATTCATATTCGAAAAATATCTTGAAAGCCAACTCCACTCATAATGAAGGCCTCCAAAAATTTGATATCCCCTTGTAAAGAACATTTTATTACCTTTTGGCATTGCATATCCTGCAAAAAGGCCGGAAGCAGAAGAGTTCCAAGCTTCTCTTATTTTCCTTTTCGAGTGAAGATAGTCCATAACATAATCGTGTATACCCCCCTCACTTTTCCATATAAAGATTTGTTGCGTTGGCGCATATGCGAGGAACCTGATAGTTTCTTCCGGATCAATATGCTGTTCTTTCTTCTGGATGGATGGCATAAATCTTATCTCATTTGGACTTGGATTTTCATATATTTCCGTATGCATTCCGGCATATTTGTATATTCCGATATAGTTTTCCTGTAGATATTTCAGAAATCTCATTAATCCTCTTGGCCCCATTTAAAAATAGATTTTATAAAATCTATTGCATCGGAGATCCACGGCCCAACTATTCGAAGCACTATAAGAAGAAGGGTAATGACAAGAAGCGTCATAATTCCTATCATAACAGGATCACCCTGTCCAATCAGTTTAAACATTTTTGCCACTTCCTGTGCTGTCAGAACTCTTGATGGTGGTACTATTGGAACATATATTTCTTTTACGGGCTTTTCAACAAGCCTCAATCTCGATAAATTCACATCGTCCAACGATTTTAGATTTTGATGAAATGCCTGATTAATAAATCTGACCATTTCATCTTCGTTTCCGTTTTCTCTCACTCTATCGACAAAATCATACCAGTTTACTTTTAATTGGTATTCGATCTGCCTGAGGTTCGTATTAGCTATCTTATTGAAGAAGTTGCTAAGAATACTATTAAAGCCCTCATTTATCAGGTAATTTTCAAATCTCATTTTTTCCCCTCTTTTTCGATGTAATTCATCAGCTGCGGCATATTGACGAAATATTTTCCGAGCCAATGCCATACATCTCTGGAAATATCGTAGCCACGGGTTCCAAGACCGTATCCCCTCTCAAATTTCATCCTGCTACCCTGTGGTGAGGCATATCCAGAAACAATGTCGGCCGGTTCCTGACCATACACATCCTCCGGTATTTCACCTTTTTTCATTAGCCATTCAAGGACATAATAATGAACACCGCCTTCAGATGCCCATATAAAGAGTTTCTGTTTTGAGCCGAGGGCAAGAAACCTGATGGAACAATCCATAAGTTCCGGATGATTTGGTTCCTGATATATGGTGGGCATAAACCTTATTTCATTGGGATTTGGGTTTCTGTAGACCTCCGTAAACTTCCCACCATATTTGTATGTACCAATAAACTCTTCTTTGAGATATCTTTTGAGCCTCATCAATACTCGTCCTGTTCATCTTCCATTTCATCAAAAATCATATCTCTTAGCGCCTGTCTTACATCCTGTGAAGTCGCGTGCTCGTATGCAGAACCATAATAACCCACTTCCATATCCCTTCTTGGAAGTCCAAGTTGTTTTCTCGCTTTGTGAACCAGTTTTACCAGCTTATCATCGAGTACCTGAGCCATTTCTTCAAAGGCCTCTTGAATATCAGCCGCGTAATCATCTATCTCTCTTTCTGTAATTTCTCGTCCTTTTGGCATATATTCTCTCCTCAATATTCCTCATCTTCCACTTCGTCATAAATCATACTTCTCAACTCTTGCCTTACATCCTGTGAATTGGCAAGTTCAAATAAAGAGCCATAATAATCCATTTCCAGATATGGCGTTTTCTTCAGACCGAGCTCTTTCCTGGCTTTGTGAACCATTGCTACTATCTTGGCATCAATCTTTTTCGCTTCTTTTTCATAGAAATCTTGGATCCCCGCCGCAAGTCTGTCCACCATCCTGTCGGTAATCATCTTTCTGGCCTCATCGAGCCTCTTTTCTATTCTTGACATATATCTTCCCCCAAAACTATCATTTTTTCCATACAAAAATCCATCCGTATTTACAATCCAAAAATTATGTGATAAAATACAAATTACTTGTGAGGTTGAGGAATATATAGATTTTTGTAAAATACAAGTTTTATTATCAAAATTATTTATGATTTTTTATGCAGAAAAAAGGGGTTATGACCATCAAATCAATAACCCCTTTCATTTATCTATATTTTACAGTTTTACAGGATTGTAGATGTATTTTCATCACTATTTTCAAAAAACTCTTTCATCAGCTCATCTTCCAGAGATAATTCCTTTTCAGCTGTTTCCAAGGGAAGAGATGGTTGAGGCTGCCTTCTTTCATTATGTCTGCTAATACCGTAGTACCCATCAAAATAATCATCCTCGTTACCACAATAGCGGTGATACCAGCTATCCCCACCCTGATAAGTAGTTGGTGAACTGTATTTCTTGTCACGGATATTCTCTTCAGCCTGTTTGATAAAAGCCTCGTCATCGTAGTCAAGATTGTAATTTATTTTAGCCTTGGCATCCATAATTTTCTTGGCTCCACAGGGAACGGATATTCTGACTTGGATTTTCATATCAGAATGGGTGACAAGAACGGAAATATCGTGGTTCTGATTTATCCATTTATCGTCCGTACCGGAAAACCCACAACCCATATTGTGATGAGAGTGCATAACACCGATAACCTTGTAGCCATCTTCCAGTTGAGGAAAAACCACTTCATCAATGTGAACCGAGGTCGCCGTCTGCACGGGAATGACCAAATCCAGTATATGATGAGGTTTATCCGGTTTACCAATCAGGTAACCGAGCCATTCCCTACTGGTATACTTTTTCATCAGGGTTTCGACCTTGGCCATTACAATCGGGTCAAAGTATACAATTATTTCCTTTGGGGCCTTACTGCATTCCGTAACACACTCTACCTTTGTCTCCCATTCATCTGGTTCATTGGATGTTGCTGCGGATATAATTTTCGTGTTGGGAATTTTCTGCTCAACCCACCTACCACCGATAAGTCTCTTTATAATCATTATTATCTTCTCCATCTGAATAACTTCTCTACAGTCGTTGCTACCTCAGCGTTATTGTATTTCAGTATTTTTGCGACAGTAAGGGCCGCCACAATAGTAGCAGGAACAATCCAAGAAGGAACAATTGTATAACCGTCCTGTGCTTCTCCCCACTCCGCTACAACATTGTGTATACTCATATCCTCACCGTTATAACCGGCCTTCATATAACGGGCCCCAAATTTCCGGGCTATTTCTTCGTTTGTCTGCTGTGAGGCGAACTTGTCAGTACAATCCACAATCCAATCTGAATGGGGAAATGTGTGTTCCTGAAGGATGAAAGGAAAGGCAAGAACTGTTGCACTTGGCCTGATACGGTTGATAACCGATTTGGTTACCTGAGCCTTGTTTACACCGAGAGCCTCCACCGGAATATCAATCCTGTTCAAGTTGTGTTCCTCAAAGGCATCGGGGTCAAACAGATACATCTTTTCTATACCGGACATAGCGGCAAATTTTGCCACCCAATATCCGATACCACCACAACCAACAACGGTGATTGATTGATTGATGTTCAGGTCAAGAGAACTTTGTCTGGTATACAAATTGTCCATTACATTTTCCTTTCACAAATTATTATATATTATACCATATTTTTGATACGAGGTAAATAAAGATAAAGGATTGTAATGTGATAATCATACAAGCAGAGGTGCCTTACTGTATGACGCACTCGACAGAGCCTCTTCAGCCATCACATTACAATCCCCGTTGTTTACCAACCCAATTCCTTCAGGGCTTCTTCCATACCAAGACGCTTAATTTGCATCCTGATGAACTCCATTATGGTTGGCTCGTAAGCCCTGTATCTTGGAAACATATTTGCCTGTGAAGGAAGCCTGTTATCCTTCTTCTGGTTACAAGGAACACAAGAAGTTACGACATTCTCAAATGTGGACTTACCACCTTTCGCCTTTGGAACGATGTGGTCGAGTGACATATGAGTTGTGCTCCTTTTACCGCAATAGGCACAAGTATAGTTGTCACGAAGAAGAACGTGCCTCTTGTTGAAGGGAACTTTTGTTTTGAACAAGGTTCTGATGAACTTGATCAAACGAAGGATCTTTGGTAAGAGAAACTTCACAGTCTTTTCCATATTATGGATCAAGATATCAGTTGCTTTGACAACCTCTACCTTACCCTTCGCCATCAATTTTACCGCCTTCCTACCACCGATTACACCCAATGGAGTGTAGTCAGCGTTCAAAAGAAGAACCCTCGCGCTTTCCAGCGACCTCATATAAATCACTCCTTTCTGAATTTTTCTGGAATTTCCAGTTTGCCTCTTTTCAAAAGCTCTATATTTTCATTTTTCTCCCGTACCAATCGAAGATATTTCTGATACTCAAGAATTATATCCACTCTTTTAGCAACCAGTTCATTATTTTCTCCGTAACGGATTTCCTCTACACCCTTTTCACAGAAGATACATAATTTACCTTCTGGCCGCCTCTCGACAAATCCGGGCGGATAAAATTTTCTACATTTCTCACATAACGGCATTTCAATTACCCCTTCTTAAATCCCGAACCTTCAGGATATATTCATAATCAGTATTTTCATCACAGGCTTTTCTTATAGCCAGAATAAATTTCGCTGTCAGATATTTTATTTCCTTCCACTTCTTGTGGTAATCCCGGCCCCCGATATATCTGAATTCAATATACTTGTTTTTTCCCTTGAGATGCTGTAGATTTATCCCCATATAGTGATTTTCGCTGAAAACGGGCTTCACTTTATAATTTTCAACAATGAAAT
>Ga0255347_1005473_pt1 | contig 14387 bp, 9 predicted proteins | sample wastewater_treat_2_FD_192479 | JGI IMG/M metagenome (GOLD analysis project Ga0255347, IMG submission 192479) | Wastewater microbial communities from Lulu Island WWTP, Vancouver, Canada - plant24 | ecosystem: Engineered > WWTP > Wastewater > Unclassified | place: Canada: Vancouver, British...
AAATTTTTTTATTTCATAAAAATATGTAATTTTGCAAATGGAGAGATGGCAGAGCGGTCTAATGCGGCGGTCTTGAAAACCGTTGTCCGTTTCGCGGACCGGGGGTTCGAATCCCTCTCTCTCCGCTTTTTATACTTATTTTCTATTTTTTGAAATATTATCTTCTATTTTCCTAATCTTTTAGTACTCATATATGTTCTGTAGCGTTTATTATTGGGTAAGTTATTTAGGTTAATTATTTTTTAAGATATTACACAAAGTTCACAAGCTGATTTTTATAAACATATTTATTCAATCTTGTAATAAAATAATATTAAAGTTTATCAGGTTCTATAACGTTTTGCATGGACAATAGAATTTTGGATAAAATTGTATTATCATAAGAAATGTAAACAAATAATATATTGTAACGAATACATATAATATTAATAGGTTTTTTTAAAAGTTTTGAGCGAAAGATGAGAGGGGTTTGTAAAATTAATATTTTGTTAGACTTAATTGCTATTATTTATATTTTAATTTCATTAATTTCCAATACTTGTCCCACGCCCATCTGTCGTGCGATGACAGGTTTAGCAACCTACCAATGTCAGGGTCTATGATATCTTTTAGGTACTTATTCATCACTACAAACCACATCAAATAGCTCTGTAAGTATTTCGTAGCCACTCCGTGGAATCTAATCAACCATTTCTTAAAATTGTCTATCTTGCTCTCTACTATCTCTACACTGTATAAACCTCTCTTTAATTGCTTTTTGTTCACTATTACTTTTTTACTATTAATATCTTTTACAGCCTTCTTGAATTCCTTTTTAGGCTTTACACATAGTACATTACTCTCTGTTATCCTATTATTTAGCTCTTTTTTTAATTGATCATTCTTAACTTTTTTATCTCCTACATGTTTGAAGAGTAAATTTCCCTCTCTGTCTGTTACTACCAATACTGCTACCTTGGGATGTCGCTTCTTCTTTGCTTTTTCATATTCTTCTCTGCTTTTGTATTTCCTTCCTTTTTCTGAATATTGCATTAGCAATTCATCTGCCTCTACTATGCCTGAGAAGCTAATACCACCTTCAAAAGATCTTAATGCTGCTAATATTCTATGCCTCCATCTAAAACTTGTTTTTAAGCAAATACCCACCTCATCAGCACAAGCTCTTAAGCTTTTGCCCTCAAGCATACAGCGTATGTAGTCTAACATCAATGGATATTTGCGCATGCGATATACAAATGTGCGTGCTGTTTCGCTGAATTGGTATCTACAATTTTTGCATCTATATATTTGCCTACCTTTTCGAGTACCAGCTTTAATAACATTTTCACTTTTACAGTTTGGACAAATGGCCGCTGTAGATTTAATTTTTAGTTTTTGATAATCTACCACAGTAGCATGGTCATCTATTAGAAATTGATAAAGCTGATCGAGAAAATCACGTTTGTGATCTTTAGGTAGAGCGAGGTATTCTTTTGAATTTTTTAATAATTTCTCCATAATACAAAATTTTTGACAAAAATAATAAAAATAATTTAAATATTAAAATTTTTTAAGTCTAACACATTTTATATTCCATTAGCCCTCGCTCACACTTGGATAAACCCTGTTTCACCCAATATCATTATTCATAAAATCATATTCTTAACAATGAAACATATATTTTTAGAAACTTTGAAAAAAAATAAATTTATAAAAAACTGAATTGCTATGTTTTATGAAATTATCATCTTAAACTTTACCTTTACCCACTTAAAACGTTATAGAACCCTTTATCAATAGCCATATCTTATAATTTCCGACTTTTAGGTATATTAATGTTTGCACTAAGTGTATATCATTTAATGCTTCAACGCTTTTAATTTCAATATTTAGACTTTTCTCGCTCAACAAATCAATCCTTAAACCTTAATATAATTTTACCCCTTCAAATACTGATGTCACCTCGTCATCCAGTCTCCCCAGTCTCCAAGTCATCTCCTCTCCAAGTCACCTCGTCATCCAGTCACCTTGTCACCCCCTCATCCAGTCACCCCCGTCTCCCCAGTCATCAAGTCTTCCCGTCACCTAGTCACATTCTCACCATTTTATAATATCAAGTATTTTCCCAATAAAAAACTCCATCTTTGAAAATCATAGCATCCATAGCTAAGCAGGAATGCACAGGTATTATTGCTAAATGATCTCCTATATTTAGGTTTTTTAAATATTTTTTATCCATAACGATAATCCCATGTTCCTGAGACAAACTTTTCACATAAGCACCAGGTATTAATGTTATTTTATCTAAATCCCAAGTACCTACCAGTCCATATTTTACTATACCATCGTCTATTATACTATCTTTAGATAAATGCACTGCTCCTCCATGTATTATTAATTCTGACCTTTCAGGATGCATAGATATAATAGGTGAATAGAGAAATGCAGCTATTTCATCTAAAGAACAATTACCATGTAAATATTGCATAGCATCATAAAACACAAAATTGCCAGGTCTGATCTCATCTACATTATTTAATAGCTCTTTATTATAAATCCTTAATGATGGTGTATCTCCTATTGAGAGTATTATAGACCTATCTATCATGCTTTCTATCAATCTTTTCACTTTTGATAATTTATTTATATTTTCATAATTTAATTCTAATAATTGCTCGTCAGATACAAAATTATAAGCTTCTCCGAAATGAGAAAAGATACCATAAAATTTATCAGTCAGCTTCTTTTGCATTGTCTCTGCCACAATCTCATAAATTTTGTCATCCTGTTCTATATCTATACCACTGCGATGATATCCGCAATCTATTTCTATTGCAAAAAATAATTTTCTATTGTCTAGATAAGGGACCAAATGTCTAAATGCTTCTATGGAATCTATACTTACTATGAAACGATCTAAATAATCATCATTTAAAATAAAATCTAATCTATCTAAACTGTAAATATTTATGGGAATAGCCATAAATATGTCATTGATAACATCATTAATATATCTATAGGTCATGTCGATAGATGAAGTAGTAATGGTAGAAATGCCAAATTGCTCAAAGATATATGACACTACTTCAGATTGATGTGTTTTGTAATGTGGCCTTAACCTTACATCCCACTCAGTAGCTTTAGTTATAATATTTGAAATATTTTTTTTAACTTTTTTGTTATCTATTATTAACTTTGGTGTATAGGGATATAAAAAATGTTGTTCTTTCATATTTTAGGGGTTTCATCAATTACTTTAGAATTCAAAATTAAATAATTCTATTTTTATACTATTGGCATATGTATAACTGCTCCTTTATTTTGTAGATCATTAATTATGTGATTAATAAAAGGATGTGAACTCAAAATATCTACATTACCAACTAAAAATAATAATTCTCTAGCCCTCGTGAGAGAAACATTCAACTTTCTATCAACACTATTCTCAGCATTCATAGATTGTGATAATTCTAAATATTCCATGTTATTAATGGCAAAAGAGTAAACAATAATATCACGTTCAGAGCCTTGATATCTCTCTACTGTGTCTATAGTTATGTCATTAATTAAAGGATTTAGCATAGATTTAATCAAAGCTATCTGAGATCTATATGGAGTAATGACACCAATAGAATAATCGGGGAATTGACTTTTTAAAGATTTGATGAGTTCTACAACGATTTGAGCTTCATATTTATTTGTAGGAGAATAGAACGAAGTCATATCTATAGGAGTAGAAATGAACATAACTCTATCAATATGCTCTGCGCCATGATCTATGCTAGATGGCAAATTATATGTTTTAGTTAATGGTGATTTTTGTCTTTCTGTAGCACTAATTAATTTTTTATCATAGAAAAGTTCGTTTACATATTTAGCAATATCATCGTGCATCCTATGATGATATTTTAACATACAATAGCACTCGTCCCATCCTTTATTTATAGCATTCTTTTTTAATCTAGTAAACAATGGTTCACTGAAATCATCTAATTGTATTTGCTTTAGTATATCCATTGAGATACATTTGTCATTTACATTATTAGAACATTTTTCCCCACTGTCTGATAATGGACATAGATTATAATTAACATATTCACAATCAAAAGATAAATCTGCTTTTTGAGATTTATCTTTTTGCAAAACAACAGCAGGTAGTTGATTTTCATCACCTATGAGTATCCATCTTTTTGTCTTAGACAAAACTGCTGCCAGCTCATATTCTAATATTTGAGTAGCTTCATCTACTATCAGTGTTTCTGGTTTGATAGCATCTAAAATGGTTATATGAGAATTAATGAATGATAGAGTAGCAACGAATATTTTATTTTCATTTAAAACATTGTTTAATTCGGGCAAAATATTATCGAGTTGATCTATGTCTTTGGCAGATTCTAATTGATTTTTTACTAAATCTTTATTAAGCAATATATAAGTGATAGATTGGTTATCGAGATTATAACAAATCTCATCTACTGCTCTACGCGTATAAGCTACGATTAGAGTTTTATTTTCATTCAGAAATAGATTTTTAGCAATAGCAGTGAGTGTTTTAGCAGTTTTACCAGTACCTGGAGGTCCTTGTATGAGAAAATAATTTTTAGCATTTAGAGCTTGCTTGACTGCTAGATTTTGAGAACTATCTAAACCATCTAATTTACAAATTTCTAAATTGTTATTTTCGAAAGTAGGCTTTTGCAATCCTAGAAATAAATCTGCAAAATGTTCATCCTCATTAGATATCAGATAAAACAAATTGCGAAGGCCATAATTATAGTTATGAAACCATCTATCTGACTCAACTATCCATATAGATTTATTAGTAAAAATTTTTTTTGGAATATATTTATTAGCGATGCTAAGCTCTACTTCGCTTTCATTCATTCGCACGATATAGCCTTTCAATAACTGTTGAGTTAAAGGATTATGATTTTCGCAATTATATGGATACAAAATTATTATATCTTCTTCTCTAAGTCTAGTAATGGATGCATCCTTGTTATCTAATGTAAATATTAAGTGATTATCATCAGTAAATGTATTAAACGTCAGTGGACCTAATACTTCAAACTGATTAAATTTTTTATCAATAGTTTTTTTCCAAATATTTGCATAGCCCCATTGAGATTCTTTTATTAAACTTTCCCATGCATCATATACATCAGGATTTCCTATTTTAGCACACATAAGTTCTCGATAGATGAAGCGTACATTCCCCCAGAAATATGCATTTAACAATTTATTATTAGCAATTTTATTTATAGATTTATGTAATAGATCTATGTCATTATACATAAATGTTTGAGAATCGCTTAATTTCGTTTCATTTTTGCTAAAAATAGAAATAGTAAGTGGAGTAGAATTATCAGAGGCTTTGGGTAAACAATTGATGAGTGATGAAAAATCACCTTTTGCGTAATCAATATGATTTTTCACAATATTATTACGAGCAAAAAGAACTTCTTGTATTAACATTAGCTGACGCTCCTCGGCATTATCACCAAAAGTAATGCTACGTAGATGATGCTCCTCTGCTCCAGGATAAGCCATTTTATAGAATAATTTTTTATCTGGATAAGTGCTACGAAATAGCAAATAATAACATATCAATTGTGCATCGTGAGATTTTGTATATAAATAACTTTTATTCTTCGGTTTATGCGATTTCAATTCATATATATTAGCACTATTGCCTTTTTCAGTAAATGCTAATGCATCCATTCTGCCTTGCAATCCATAAAAACGACTGATATAAAAAGGTTCTAAATACATTATAGAGCTTTTGTCTCTTTTAATACTAGGTAACATAAGCTCTAGTCCAGACAAATATTCTTTTTTGATAATGTCTATCAGAAAATCTATATTTACACCTTCAGAATTATTATACCAAAATAATAATTCAAAAATATTTTTACCAATGAAATCTTTATAAGCTTCTAACAAATTAGCTTCAGAAACCTTTTCATTCGCTATGTAAACATCAAAAATCTCTCCTAATATATTACCAATGAGAATACTTTGTATTTTCTGAGGATTATCAATATTTACGAAAGTCCTAATAATAGAATAGATAGGAACTAACTTTATAAAATGTGGATAAGAATTATTGAAAATATGTACATCACTTACATCCCTCACATCTACTATGTAGTCGGGATATAAAACTATCAACGTATCAGCAGTAGAATAATATTCATTACCTTTCAGAAAAGTACAATTTTGTATGAAAATATCTTGACCAATTTCTAGTATCGATGCATATTTGGTAAGATCAGGATATAATAAATTATTTTTGCTGTGATCAAATAAATATACTACTATCTCATCTATAAATAGTCCATCTGAACTAGCAGTTTGTATAGTTAAAATTATCTTTTCGTCTTCATAATTAATATTTTTAATAATACCTCTTAAATGACACAAATTATGATAATTTGTAAAAGGCTTACGCACAATCTGAGGGATAGAATTATCGAGTGTCGGATTTACCAATGAATATAAATAAGATTGCTGTGAAGCATCTGCTCTTATATTGTCAATGATAATTTGAAATTGATTTTTTAGCTTTAGTAAATCATTGGAATCTAATGATCCAGTTTGATAGAATTTATTTTTTAAATCTTCATATTGAAAAAATGCTTCCTGCAAAATATGATTCTCTGCAAAAGAAGTTGGTAAAGTGTCAATAATTTCATTGATATTATAAAATTTCTTATTTTGAGCTATATTGATGGTTTTAATGATATTTTTTTCGATATCATTGATCAGCTGAGCAGTATATTTACTGTTATTCATTTAATTGTAGTTTTTATAAAGAAAAAATAAAATTAATAATAATTTTTGAGAAAAAGTGATAAAATTATATACAATGATTCTAAATTTTGAGTAAAAAAAGTCTAAAGCACTGATTTTCAAATGACTTGTCTAATGGAGTAGAATTTTTCAATAAAATATTTAAATATGATAATTTATTATGTTTTTAAATTTTTTTATTTAATATCTTAAACTTATCACTAATTCAGCTTTTATATTCAAAAAAATATTTAATTTCGCAAATATTATTAAAAAAATTAAAATATGTCATACTTATTTACCTCAGAGAGTGTATCAGAAGGACATCCTGATAAAGTAGCAGATCAGATTAGTGATGCGTTATTAGATGAATTTCTAAGGCAAGATCCAGAATCAAAAGTAGCTTGTGAAATATTAGTAACTACTGGGGTAGTTATTATTTCGGGTGAAGTAACTACTAATGCATGGATAGATCATCATAAGTTAGCAAGAGAAATTATTAAAAAAATAGGCTATACAAAAAGTACATATTTTTTTGAGTATAATTCTTGTGGTGTCATATCTACACTACATGAGCAATCTCCTGATATTAGACTTGGTGTTATAAGACAAAAACCTGAGGACCAAGGAGCTGGCGATCAAGGTATGATGTTTGGCTATGCTTGTAATGAGATGAAAAATTATATGCCTATATCTATTGAGGTAGCACATATAATATTACAAGAGTTAGCTAATATCAGAAAAGAAGGGGAAGTAATGCAATATTTGGGACCAGATAGCAAATCGCAAGTAACATTAGAATATGACGATAATAATATCCCCACAAAAATAAATACTATAGTGATATCTACCCAACATGATGATATTTGGAAAACCTCTGAAGAGATGCAAAAAGCCATTGAACAAGACATCAGACAATATCTGATTCCCAAAGTAAAAGCATCTAATGTAGTACCTGAAGAAGTTAGAAAACTTTTTGATCAAAATGATTTCAGATTATTAATAAATCCAACAGGTAAATTTACTATTGGTGGACCTCATGGAGATACTGGTTTAACAGGACGTAAAATCATTGTAGACACTTATGGTGGACATGGTGCTCATGGTGGTGGTTCTTTCAGCGGTAAAGATCCATCAAAAGTAGATCGTTCTGCCGCATACGCACTACGTTATATAGCTAAAAATGCTGTAGCTGCTGGATTAGCCGATAAAATGTTATTACAAATATCTTATGCTATTGGCATAGCTCAACCAATCTCTCTTTATGTAAATACTTATGGAACTGCTAAAGTGCCAATGAGTGATAAAAAAATAGCTGATAAGCTATTTCATCTGTTTGATCTTTCACCTTATGGCATTATCAAAAAATTTGCATTAACAAATCCTATATATCTACCCACTGCTTCATATGGACATTTCGGCAGAGATGTTTATGAAAAAGAAATAGAAGTAAGTGAGCTACATAAAGATGCAGAAAAAAGAATTGTCAATGGACAAACAAAATATTATAAAAAGATAACTTTTTTCCCGTGGGAAAAGCTTGACAGTGTAGATCTGATAAAAAATAATTTTAATCTTTAAAATTTGTTCTACAACGTTTTAAGTGTGTAATAAAATTTTATATTGTTACAAGAAAATAATGGTTTTGTAATGTTTATTGTGGAAAATATAATTTTGATAAAATTGTATTATCATAATTAATTAAAACAAAAAATATATTGTAACGAATACTTATAATATTAATAGGTTTTTTAAAAGTTTTGAGCGAAAGATGAGAGGGGTTTGTAAAATTAATATTTTGTTAGACTTAATTGCTATTATTTATATTTTAATTTCATTAATTTCCAATACTTGTCCCATGCCCATCTGTCGTGCGATGACAAGTTTAGTAACCTACCAATGTCTGGCTCTATAATATCTTTTAGGTACTTATTCATCACAACGAACCACATCAAATAGCTCTGTAAGTACTTCGTAGCTACTCCATGGAACCTAATCAGCCATTTTTTAAAATTGTCTATCTTGCTCTCCACTATCTCTACACTGTATAGACCTCGTTTTAGTTGCTTTTTGTTTACTATTACTTTTTTACTATTAATGTCTTTTACTGCCTTCTTGAATTCCTTTTTAGGCTTTACACATAGTACATTACTTTCTGTTATCCTTTTATTTAGCTCTTTTTTTAATTGCTCATTCTTAACTTTTTTATCTCCTACATGTTTAAAAAGTAAATTACCTTCTCTGTCTGTAACTACCAATACTGCTACTTTGGGATGTCGCTTCTTCTTTGCTTTTTCATATTCTTCTCTGCTCTTGTATTTTCTTCCTTTTTCTGAATATTGCATTAGCAATTCATCTGCCTCTACTATGCCTGAGAAGCTAATACCTCCTTCAAATGATCTCAATGCTGCTAAGATTCTATGCCTCCATCGGAAACTTGTTTTTAAGCAAATGCCCACTTCATCAGCACAAGCTCTTAAGCTTTTGCCTTCTAGCATACAGCGCATATAATCTAACATCAATGGATATTTTCGCATGCGATATACAAAGGTGCGTGCTGTTTCGCTGAATTGGTATCTACAACTTTTGCATCTATATATCTGTCTGCCTTTGCGAGTACCAGCTTTGATAACGTTTTCACTTTTACAGTTTGGACAAATGGCTGCTGTAGATTTAATTTTTAGCTTTTGATAATCTACTACTGTAGCATGGTCATCTATTAGAAATTGATAAAGCTGATCTAGGAAATCACGTTTGTGGTCTTTAGGTAAAGCGAGGTATTCTTTTGAATTTTTTAATAATCTTTCCATAATACAAAATTTTTGACAAAAATAATAAAAATAATTTAAATGTTAAAATTTTTTAAGTCTAACATATTTTATATTCCATTAGCCCTCGCTCACACTTGGATAAACCCTGTTTCACCCAATATCATTATTCATAAAATCATATTCTTAACAATGAAACATATATTTTTAGAAACTTTGAAAAAAAATAAATATACAAAAAAACTGAATTGTTATGTTTTATGAAATTATCATCTTAAACTTTGCCTTTACCCACTTAAAACGTTATAGAACTTTAATATTTTAATCAATTGTTTTAATTAAAAAAAATTATTGTTTCGTCCATTTATCATAGTAAGATTGCAATTCTGGATAATTATCTAAATATTCTTTATCCATTTCTCTGGTATCACCTACAACTATTGCTGGATTGCCAGAGATGATAGCATAATCGGGAAATGTACCTTTCACATAACTATATGCTGATACAATGCACCCTTTTCCTATATTACTACCTGGCATAATTATACTATGTGGACCAATAAATGTGTATTTACCGATATATATTGAACCTTTTATATAACCTATTAAATCTGAATGTTTAGTATATTCTGCTCCATATAAACGGATAGAAAGATGGCTAGAATGCGTTGTGATAGATATGAAATTTGTTATCTGACAACCCTCTTCAATTGTTATTCCATTACTAGCTTCTATGAAATTATAATGACCAATAAATACATTATTGCCTAATTTCAAATTTTTCTTATCATTAATAACAGTTGTATTGCTAATTCTAACATTTTTTAATAATTTGCCATCTTGCTTATAATAACTGAGCATAGTAGGTCTAAAACTCTTGGATAACCTATGTAATATAGATTCTTTAACTCTATATAAAAAATTCATTTTTTTATTGCAAATATATCATTAAAATCTCTAATAAATATTTATGATGTTAAAGATTTATACTAAAATGTAATAACTGTAAAGAAAAAATGATGTTTAAAATAATTTAATTTTATATGATAATTTTTTTATGTTGGACAAAATAAAATTAATATATTTTTTTGAACTTTATTATCTTTGCATATATCAATGATAATGTTCTACGATATTAAAAAAATTATACTTTTATTTCTTTTTTTGCATATCAATAATATGTTTTTGCTATCACAATCATATATGGATAAATATGATTGCGATAATAGATCTATTATACTTCTGAGTAGCACCTATGCGGGTATAAGTGTTTATACATATTATAGTTGGTATTATCAATATAATTCAGGAAAATTTCATTTTTTTGATGATAGTAGAGAATGGCTTGCAATGGACAAAGTCGGGCATTTTTTCTCTGCTTATTCTTTAACAAATTTTAATAGTGACTTATTAAAAAATTGTTCTCAAAGCAGAATAGCTTCACCTATAATGACATTTTCTTATTTAGCTAGTATAGAAGTGATGGATGGATTTAGCGAAGGATGGGGATTTTCTATTAGCGATTTATTATTTGATCTAGCAGGTATAATGGCTGCTTCATTTTTACATGATGATGTACAATTTAAATTTTCTTTTCATCAAACCAAATGGGCTAATCAAAGGCCAGAATTATTAGGAAATAATTTAGGACAACAAATATTGAAAGACTACAATGGACAAACTTATTGGATATCTATGCCGTTTAGTAGAATAGATAATTATTTACCTGATTTTTTAATGTTTTCATTTGGCTATGGAGCAGAGGCAATGATTTATGGTAGTTCATATGAGCAAGATATCATATTACCTGAATTAAACTCTTATAGGCAATTTTATTTATCTTTAGATATAAATTGGTGGAAGATTATAAATCAAACTATTATAGGAAAGTGGAAATATATTTTTTATCCATTGAAATACATCAAAACACCCATGCCCACTATAGAATTATCTCAAAAAAAATTGAAATTTCATTCATTTTACTTTTGATAAAATATAGGGTTCTATAACGTTTTGAGTGGGTAAAGATTAAAAAAAGTAATTTTAAAAAAAAATCGGGTTATTTCAATTTTTTTTGTAATTTTGCATGTCAATATATATTAATTATATGATGTTTTATGATGGGTTAAGCATTTATACTATTAAAAATAATTTTATAACAAATTACATATATATGTGTATTGATAATTTTTATATTATTCTCATGGTAAAAAATAGGCCACCATGAATATTATTAAGCTAATATAGAAAATATACAATTTTCTAATAAAAAATTTTCATCAAGTGGAGACCAGAAACCACTTAAAAAAATGGGGCGTAATCAGAAAAGCCATATGAGTAGGAGAAAATTTAAAAAGTGAAAAAATGAAAAAAATTAAATTTTATGCTATCGGTTTAGCTATTGTATTAATTGGGTTTGTATCATGTCAAAATGAAATGTTGCTCAATCCTAAAAATTTGACTGAATTTCAATATGATGTAAAATCAAAAATTGATTATTCAGGAATTAAAACTGAATCAAAAGGGTTTAAAGGAATAAACGGAAGTGACCAAATTCTTGTTTTTCAAGATATGCGAACTTTTAATGTAACCTTAGCTGAATTGGAAAGACAAACAAAAGAATTAGATAATGCTTTTGTTGAGTATTACAGCGAATTAGAAGAGGAAGCATTAAATGACAAAGAAAAGGAAATTGGGTTTAGTGAAGAACAACCATTGTTTGTTTTTGAGAATACATTAGGATTCAATTCATTACATAAGAAAATTGCTATTGAAGAAGAACAATGGTTAAATCAAGAAGAATTAGATTTTGAAAATGACCCGAACAACCATTTTGTAATGGAAGATGAGGTTAGAACCATACTAAATGCTGACGGAGAAGTACAAATAGGAAATTCTATCTATAAACTTACAGAAGAAGGATACTTTGAAATAATTGATGGTGATTTAAAAACATTATCGGTTTTAGATGGTGGAAATTCAAATAATTTAAATTTACCAAAGAATGTAATCTTTGTAGGCGATGATTCTAATTGTAATGAATGTAAAACAAGTGATTGTAATTCTAATAAAAGGAATTCGAATTATGAGGGATCAGATAAATATAGAATAAAATGGGTAGTAAGTCATTGGACATATCCATGGACAAGACGTGTTGCGGCAAAAGTTGATAATTTTAAAAAGAAAAACAACCATTGGGAAAAATATAGAACCAATTGTTGGGCAAGAGTTTATGGTGATATTTCTGGTGCAGACGGCGAATGTAATACGTATGTTACATTTAATACTGAAAATGGAGTATATGCTTATGCAAATGCAAAACATGTTGAACATAAAATTACAGTTTTAACAAAAACTAGACCTAATTGGGTAAAAGCTCAATTTTATGGTGGTGGTATTTCATATAGTAAATCATTAACGTGGTAATACTATGAAAAAACTATTATCAAATACAGGAGCAACAATATTGTTGTTCTTGTTAATTGTTAAGCTTGGTTATGGGCAGGATTTTAATAAATCTAAATTAACCTTTAAAGACCAAATTAGATTTTCTCTATCTCCTGTTTTGTATGATAACTTAACTGTAATTCATTGGGGCGAAAAATTGCTAAAATCAAGACCTGTTTTTAGTGGCGAAGCAGTTATCTCATATTATCATCAAATAAAAAATGATATTGGGATAAACATAGGGGCAGGTTTGGGGCTTGCACCTTATTATATTAATTACTACTTTAAAGCCCCCGATAATAGCATTTTTAGAACAAGTATTTATAAAGATAATTATGAATATTTAGGGAATATTAAACATTATGAATATGTTCAATTCATGTGGGTGTTTCCTTTATCTATTCAAAAACTTATTGAAAGAGATGAAAATAAATATTATAGTATTGAAGCGGGAATAAAATTAAATAGAGTCGTTGCATACCCATACCAAATTACTGTCGGAGAAACTTATGTTATTGATGACACAACAGAAGCAAGATTATTTGATTTTAAATTGGATGGTACAAAAAAGAATTTAGTGAGTTACTTTCTAAAAGCAGGATTAATAAAAGTAACAAAAAACCAAAACACCATTCAACTAAATGCGGTTTTACATTATTCATTTTCAAAAATAGGTATTGGTTATTACGAGTTTCAAAATTTACCGTATGAAAGTAGAGGGCAGGTATCACAAAACATTAATTATATAGGTTTAGAATTTATATATGGATTATCTTTGTCAAAAAGATCAAAAAACAATTATAGTGAATGATTTACGTTTGCTAACATGCTATAAATCTAAGCGGGCAGGCAGTAGCTTTCCTGATAGATTTTCGGTAATTTTACAGTTAATGCATCTTGGAAAATTAGAGGGTAAATTGCCCTCCAGTATTTATAGCCAGCCGTTGAACTAAATCGCCTTTGGCGGTAGTTATTTTTTTTATAAAAAAAAGCTAATATTATTAATCATTGTTACCTTTACAATTCAAGTATCAACCCTTTTTGCAGGGGTAACTAATCCTGCTTATGGAGAAGTAATCAGCAAAGAATATAATATTTAAATGGCATTTTGTTCATCCTATTAAATGCAAAGCAATTCTGCTTATGCGAAATTATTTAACAGGATAAACTTTGTGTAATATCTTTGTGCCCTTTGTGTTAAAATAATTTACTCACAATAAAGTTATAGAACCAATTATAGTAATTTTTAGCTTGGAATTTATGACTTGATATAAGTGGGCCCACCAGGACTTGAACCTGGGACCTACTGATTATGAGTCAGTTGCTCTAACCAACTGAGCTATGGGCCCTTTTGCGTTTGCAAAATTACATAAATTTTTTTAATAAAAAAATTTTTTTTAT
>Ga0255347_1005477_pt1 | contig 14376 bp, 9 predicted proteins | sample wastewater_treat_2_FD_192479 | JGI IMG/M metagenome (GOLD analysis project Ga0255347, IMG submission 192479) | Wastewater microbial communities from Lulu Island WWTP, Vancouver, Canada - plant24 | ecosystem: Engineered > WWTP > Wastewater > Unclassified | place: Canada: Vancouver, British...
TAACGAAGAGGGCGCCGTCAGCAGCGTCATTAGTCTGTCCAAAGACATTTCAGAGATATCCAATCTACGCAAGCGTATTCACGATATGAATAATCAAATCGCCCAGTACCAGGACATGCTCTCATATTATCAAAAAACCCAACAGCCCGCACACTTACTTATCGGGGAATCAGAATCCGTGTGCTGGTTGCGTGAAATGATTTACAAGGCTGCGGCCGTGGATTCGACCATACTGCTTCAGGGAGAATCCGGAACAGGCAAGGACGTTGTTGCTCGTAATATTCATATATTGAGCGATCGCCAGGGTAAACCTTTTTATCGCATCAACTGCGGGGCTATTCCCGAAAATTTGTTGGAATCCGAACTGTTCGGCTACGTCAAAGGAGCATTTACCGGCGCCATGCCGGGTGGAAAACAGGGTCTTGTTGAAGCCGCCGAACAGGGTACGCTTTTCCTTGACGAAATCGGCGATATGCCGCTAAGCCTGCAAATCAAACTTCTGGAACTCGTGCAGGATAAATTGTATAAACGGGTCGGCGACAGTGCGTATCGCAAGGCCAACATCCGAATTATCGCTGCGACTAACCAGAACCTTGCAAAGTTGGTTCAGGAAAACCGATTTCGCCGCGACTTGTATTATCGCCTTAATGTTTTCCCTATCCAAATTGCCCCTTTACGTGAGAGAACAGGGGATGTACGTCTGCTTCTGCATCATTTTACAATACTTCTGAACTCAAAGACCGGGAAGGACGTAATGTTCTCTGAAGAGGCGATTCGTGAACTCGAAGCGTATTCATGGCCGGGGAATGTGCGGGAATTAGAAAATATGACTGAGCGGTTGATTGTTTTAGCAAACGGTAATACTGTAAGTGCGCAGGATGTGAAAGACGTACAGTGCAATGCATTGAACGTTGTACCAAATATAGAAGAATCTAATATGTTGCCTGACGTGCGCCCTGCGGTTCAGGTAAACGCCATTTTACCGTGGAAGGATGCCGTGGAAATGCTGTCGCGAGAGCTTTTCACTATGGGTATGCGGCGCTATAAAACTATCACTGAGACAGCAAAGCATCTTGGGGTGCATTATTCAACCGTTTCGCGTTCTTTGTCAAAATTCAAGAATGACGAAGAATTACAATGAAGAGTTGTGAACCAATGTTATCTTTTTTACGCCTCACCCGCGGGGCGTAATTTTTTTTCAGGTCTTATTTTATTTGACTCTATCTACTTGCCTTCTATACTTTGATGAAAATATATATGAAGTATTTCCAGTTCGGGGAACTGTATGTTGAACTCTTTATATTCAACCTCACCGGCATAGCCAGTGGTTACATTGGTTATTTGTTCCTGCTTATACTTAGATCGGAACCACCGCTATAGCAACAATGCAAATTATTTGCATTGTTGCAAACGACGTGCGGCCTATTCGTATGAATTACTTGAAAGTTTAGGGATTTCATAATTGGCATAACTTTTGCACAAGTATAAAAAGCATAAACTGAGTGGCAATAGGCGTCAGAAAAGCCGTATCAGTATTGACCATAGCATAGGGATCAGGTGCGCCGAACTGTGTTTTGTGGAATTGTGGAAGTCGAAGAAAATTTCGGAAAGGAAGGTGGAAACTGTTCAAGTTTAAACGTTTGTTTATAGCTCCTCATTGATTTATGGTGTATATTATAACTATAACTTGAACTAGAACTATTACTAAATTACACCATATTTCAAGAGGGGTTATAATAGATAAACTCAGAAGCTATTAGTATTTGATTTCAATAGTTTTTGACTTTAGCAGTTATCGAATTCTTGTTTTGTGAGTGAAAGGAGTAAGACAATGTCTACCAGTGTTAAGATTCTCGGTCTCTCGTTCAGCCCTAGGCATGGCAATACGGAGGTCATTTTACGCGAAGCCTTAAGGGCGGCGGAAGAACTGCCAGGCGTGGAAACAGACTATTATGATATAGTTGGAAAGACTATTAATCCATGTGATTCCTGCTATCGCTGCTTCAAGAGCGCAACGACGCAAAAGTGCTGCCCCGCTTTTGACGACGATTGTTTCGAAGAAATTGTGCAGAAGATCTACAAGGCAGATGGTATCATATTCGGATGTCCTGTCTACTACATGAGTGTGACCGCTCAGATGAAGGCTTTCATGGATCGCAGCATGGGAGTCGAAGCCTTGGGTTATGCTTGGAGAAACAAGGTCGCCGGTTTTGTGACTGTGGCCTACGACCGCAATGGCGGTCAAGAGCATACGCTGCGCGATATGCAGACTTGGGCATTCATGCACGACATGATTCCGCTCAGCGTTGGTCCTGAACGCTCGGCGAAAGGAACGGGCGCCTATCTCGGAGCAGCAGGTTGTCAGGGATTCCCTTATCCCATTTCGAACAGTATGCCGGGGATGGCGGAAGCGGTGCGGCAGGATGATGTGGCCATGTATGCTGCAAAATGTGTCGGCTGGCGTACGGCAGAAATGGCAAAGATTATGAAACTAGGTTATGAAAAGATTGGCAAGGAAGAGCTAAAATGGCCAAAAGGCGCAATTGGCCTCGATATGGTAGATCAGTGGACCTAACGTTTCACACAAATATTAACATCAGTTTACGAGAGGAGACCTAAAATGACAAAAGTGAAAGTCGCCGGTATCCAAATGCCAATTACGTCGGACAAAGAAACTAACTTGAAAAAGGCGGAGGCACTGCTTGTGCAGGCTGCGAACGATGGGGCGCGGATGGCATCTCTGCCGGAATACTTTTTGTGCGATTGCCCTGAAGAATGGATGAGCCAGGAAGAATTGCAGGCTGTCGCCGAGCCGATTCCGGGGCCATCGTTTCAATTCTTAGCCGATGTGGCGAAAAAGACGGGATTGTATATCTGTACAGGATCGTACCTTGAGAAGCGGCCGGACGGCAAGCTGCAGAACTCCAGTGCGTTCATCGATCCGAAAGGGAACCTTCTTGGGACATTCCAGAAGATCCACCCCGAAGACGCACCCCCGAAGAAGGAATATACGCTTGGGCTGGTGCCTGGCGAAAAATACCCGGTATTTGACACGGAATTCGGCAAAGTCGGCATTATGCTCGATATGGATGCCGTAATTCCCGAAGCCTTCAGCATTTTGGCTGTAAAAGGCGCCGTACTTATTTTCTGGTGCGTCAACTGGAGCGCCCGCTGGTTCAATCAAATAGACATCTTGCCGGCGGCGCATGCCATGCTGAACAAGATCTATACAGTTACATCCAACCGGATAGGCACGCGTGTATCCAAAGTGGGTACGTTTACCTACAACGGCGGCGCGAAAATATGCAGCCCCGAAGGGTTTACCATTGCCCGGGCGATTGACTATTCTGAGGGCTATGCCATTGGAGAGTTTGATCCGGAGCTTATGGCCGAATGGCGCAATGTTATCATTCCGAGGGATTATCCGCTGCGGCGCCGTCCGGATACTTATTCAGAAATACTGAATGTATGAAACGGGGAGAGCTGATCTTATGAAAAGGCTGATCATAAAACAGGAAAATTGCGTTAACTGCGGTGCGTGCGCTATGGTCTGTTCAAAATGGCACTACGGCGTGTTCGACAAGATGAAATCCAACATCCATTTGCCGTCGCCGGAAGAAAATTCTAAGCTACAGGTTTGCGTGCAATGCAAGAAAAAAGTTTGCCTGGAAACCTGCCTGAAAAAAGCAATCAGCGTCGATCTCGAAACGGGCGCACTGGTTGTAGATAACGAAAAATGCGATGGCTGTATGAAATGCGTACTCGGCTGTCCCAACAGGGCTCCCTGGATCGATAAACAACTGAAAAAGATGCGTGTCTGTGACCTGTGCGGAGGAAATCCCAGCTGCGTTGTGGCCTGCCGTCATACAGCGTTGTTCTATATGGAGCTGGAGGAATATGTGCAGCAGAAGAGAAAGACAGTTGCAGCGGAACGGAGGCTGGAACAATGAAGAAAATCATTAAGGTCGTTGGGAAATGCATGGATTGTCGGGAGCAACCTTGTGTGTCAGCCTGTATTCAGTCGCATAGCGAATGTGAAAAGATAGGCTGGGGCCATCTATACATTGTCCCGAATCAGAAAGGCGGCGCCCCTATTGTTTGTGAACATTGTGAAGATGCACCTTGCGTTAATGCCTGCAATCGGAAGGCGTTGGTGCGAAATAAGCAGACAGGAGCCATTGTAGTGGATAAGTATGGGTGTAACCTCTGCGGCCTGTGCGTATCTGCCTGCCCCTACGGGCTTATTAGCGGAGGGGAGAACATCGTTTATAAATGTGATTTGTGCAAAGGTGAACCAAAGTGCGTATCTGCCTGTCCGCACGGAGCGTTGCTCTACTACTGATAATTCTTTGAGTGGCGCCACAGTAGGCGGCGCCACTCTGTAACAAAAAGAGGTATCCCCATGGAAAAGACCGTTGATAAAGAAAGAAAAAGTATAAATATTCTCCAGCGAATCGGAATGCTGCCCATCGTGGTTATTGTGATGATCGTTATATTTACCATTCTTCGACCTCAGTTTCTCACACCAGACAATCTGAAAAACGTAATATTCCAAGCCAGTATACTAGGACTGGTGGCGTTCGGTCAGTTATTCTGTCTCTTGTCCGGGGGCATTGATTTTTCTGTCAGCGCACAGATGGCTTTCGCAGCAATCGTTGGCTCGCTCGTTATGATTCAATATGGGATCCCGGCCGGTATCGTCGCTGCGATCCTTGCAACAATGTGCTGCGGAGTTGTTATCGGCTTCGTAGTGGCTAAATTTAAAGCGAACGCCATGATGGTGAGCCTGGGTATGTTCTGGATGCTAAAGGGAATAACCATGACGCTGAGCAACGGGCAGACAATTTATAACCTGCCTGCTGCCTTTTCCTTGATGGGAAATGGGCATATTCTGGGAGTTCCTATAACTTTTCTTTGGCTGCTTATCGCTTTTGCAGTATCCTTTGTCCTTTTAAACCATACGGCATACGGAAAGAGTCTTTACGCACTTGGTGGGAACTATCGGTTTGCAAGACTTTCCGGCATTCCCGTAGATCGTTATCGCATAGCCGCGTACGTCATATGCAGTTGCTTCTGCGCCGTTGCCGGTCTAACTATGACCTCGTCGCTTGGAGCGGGATATCCGTCGCTGGGTACGGATATTATGATGCAGAATTTCATCGTTGTATTCATTGCGGGCGTACGTTGGGGAGGTGGTGAAGGTAAGCTCGGAAACGTATGCTGGGGCATCGCCCTTATTACACTCTTAGCAAATGGGCTGAATCTGATTAATGTATCGTCATTTGTGCAGCAGGCGATTAACGGAATTATTCTTATAGCTGCCATTATAGCGGACACCATCCGTAAAAAAGGAACGGGATGGAATCTGCGCGATCTCTTTAGCGTGAAGGCGTAACAGCAACTCTTATCGGCGCCGGGCGTGTTGCCGTGCGCTGCAGAGTAGTAAAAAGGAGGAAAAACATGAAAAGAATATTGTGTCTAGTATTGAGTCTCTTACTCGTGTTTGCTATGACAGCTTGCGGTGGCAACAACGGCAGCAACGATGAAGCATCCGGTGAGCTGGACTTCTCGAAATTGGAAGCCGCAATTCTGATGCCTGCCGTCGAGGGTCAGATCTATGTATCGCTAACTTATGGGTGCGTGGCGCAGGCAGAAGAACTTGGCATGCCGACGCCTGTGGTGCTGTCTGCGGGCGGATACGGTCAGTTGGATACACAGATTAGCCAGGTTGAGGACATGATCGCCGCAGGAAAGGATATTATTATTATCATGCCGCTGTCACAGGATGGTATGGCGCCTGTTCTGGACGAAGCTGTCGAGGCCGGCATAACCGTAATGGAAATGGGTAACGTCTCCAACGCCGAACTGGTAAAAGGCCGCATGCTCACCGATCAGATCACTATTGGCGAGATGCTAGGCGAGGCTTGCATTGAATCGTTGAACGGCCAGGGCAATATCGTCATGTTCAACGGTCCCGCCGGAGCATCTTGGTCGGAATTAGAAACGAAAGGCTTCCTGAGTGCGATGGAAAAGGCCCCCGGTATCAACATTCTGGCTCAGAAATACACCGAATATGATGCCGGAGTTGCCATGAACACCATGAACGACCTGCTCCAGACATTCTCGGATATTGACTATATCTATACTGCTTACGATCTTTATGCGGATGGTGTGCTCTCCGCGCTGGAACAGGCAGGCCGCACAGATATCAAGGTATCCACGGTGAACCTGACTACCAACAACATCGGGGCGTTGAAAGAAGGCAAGCTCGATTATATCGTTACAGGCGAATCCGTGCAGGAAGGCCGCGACACGATGCTGTCCGCAATAGCGCTCCTCAAGGGCGAAGAAATTCCGCCGATACAGTACTGTTCCTTGGTCGGTTACCGCTCCGAGGACATCACCGACAGCTTGGATACAAGCAGAATGTTCTACCCGCAAGGATGGAAAGTTCCGCTCTAAATGCTGCTGAAAAGGTTGCTCCTGAACGTTTTGCGTTTTGGAACACCATAATGTTATGACGATTAAGCCCAATTAATTCAACTATACCGCCGACTCATTCGGCGGCAGGTATGTCAAGGTTTTCTGGGTACACGTGCCAGGCGGGGAATGATAACAATTCTTCTCCCGTTCCCCGCCTGAAATGTGTCTGAAGATTCTGCCAGAAACTCTGAAAATGAGGAGTTAAACAGTGATAGATAATATATTAAATGAAAATATGGGCGTTGATTCGAAAAAACCAATCTTAGAATTGAAGAACATAGAGAAATGCTTCCCCGGCGTGAAGGCACTCAACGGCGTTTCCTTCGACCTGCGAGCAGGTGAGATTCACGCACTGCTGGGCGAGAACGGCTCCGGTAAGTCCACGCTTATCAAGATCCTGTCGGGCATCTATGAAGCGGATGCGGGAGAAATTTACCTGGATGGTAATCCCGTGAATATCACAAACTCCGCAGTCATTCAAAAATTGGGAGTAGCAACTGTCCACCAGGAGATTAACCTGATTCCGAATATGGACGCAGCGTCAAATATGTATTTAAACTGGGAACCGACAAAACATCATCTGATCGACTTTAAGAAAATGTACTCGGATGCACGGGAGGTTCTGGATAGAATAGGTTTAGATATCAATCCGCGGCGAATGGCGAATTTATTAAGTGTTGCCGAAATGCAATTGCTTGAAATCGCTAAATCCATGTCCAAAAAGATGCGAGTGCTCGTTTTGGATGAGCCTACCGCTTCTTTGCCTGCGCACGAAGTGGAATTTCTTTTCAACATTTTAAACAAATTACGGGACCAAGGCATTGGAATCATTTACGTTTCACACAGACTGGAAGAAATTGAACGGCTTGCGGATCGCGTCACTATTATCCGCGACGGCAACCATATCGTTACTTGTGATAAGAAAGACATAACGATTCCAGAGATCATCAAACTCATGGTGGGTCGCGAGGTTCACGCTTTGCATCGCGAAGACGGTATTGTATCTGAAGAAGTGGTCATGCATGTGGAAAATCTTACGCATGGAGAATTGTTTGAAAATATCAATTTCGATCTGAAAAAAGGCGAGATATTAGGAATTGCCGGTCTGGTGGGTTCCGGACGGACGGAGTTGTCAAATACGCTCGGCGGCGGCCTGAAACCGACGGGCGGCAAGATTACGCTGCGGGGCAAGGAAATCAGGCTCAACACGCCCATCAATGCCCTGTCAAACGGTATAGCACTGCTGCCCTCGGAACGAAAGATTGAGGGTGTGTCTACACTGATGTCCGTACGCGATAATATTATCGTGTCGTCAATGCATCATTTCAGCTGCGGAGGCTTTTTTACAAACCACAAAGCAGACAAATTTGCGCAGAAGTATGTCGAGAAGCTGCAGATTAAGACACCGAGTCTGCAACAGAAGGTCGGAAATCTATCCGGCGGTAATCAGCAGAAGGTCGTACTGGGCAAGGTGTTGGCACACGGTTCGGATATCCTTATATTCGACGAACCGACACGCGGAATCGACGTCGGAACGAGACGGGAAATTTACTCACTTATCTCCGATTTGTCGAAGCAAGGAAAGAGTATTATCCTCAGTTCTTCGGACTTGGGCGAATTGATGCAGAACTGCGACCGGATTATCACAATGTATCGGGGTCAGGTTGTCGACGAGTTCGTAAATGACGGTCTGGCGATGAGCGAGCTCTTGGGATCTGTGCTGGGGCAGTCTTCTGACGCCGCATCCGGTAATTTTGTGGACGGTTCCTCTGACAAATCCATAGAATCCGAACAGGCGGAGCTCCTCTCTAAAGAGAGGCATGCGGTGAAACCGCGCAGCGATTCCAACTTGGGTTATGAGGAAAAACAGGCGAAGCTTAACGTCGCCAAGGCAGAGGCGCAGAAGCGAAAAAAGCGTAACCAGCTTTTCTTCAATATGCTTTTGTGGAGCGTGCCGATTTTCACCGTGCTGCTGATTCTATTCTTCGCATTCCAGAGCGATAATTTTATTTCGATTCGGAATCTGCAGAATTTCTCCAAGCAATTCGGCATTTTGATGATAGTAGCATGCGGACAGGCATTGGCACTCATCACTCGGGGCATCGATATGTCTATCGGCGCCATGATGGCATGGACCAGCATGGTGCTTGCCGGAGTCACAGTGGCTACGGGCAGTTTTACCCTAGGTCTTGTGGCTGCGATAGTCGCGGTATTGCTGTTCGGTGCGTTCAACGGTATTGTCATAGGCGGAATCGGAGCAGACTCGTTTATTATAACACTGGGTATGATGTACGTTTGTCGCGGACTGGCTCTAACGGTTAACGAGGGGCAGCCTTTCACGGGACTCCCCACTTGGTTTGCCGTATTGGCGAAAGGCGACATCGTTGGCGTACCGCTCATGTTTATCTATGCTGTAATAATCGCTGTTCTGTTTCAGATCGTTTTGACCAGGACCCGGGCTGGGCGACATATCACAGCTCTGGGAGGCAATAGGGAAGGAGCCATTTTCTCCGGCGTGAATGTCAATCTGCGAATGGGAACGACGTTTATGCTTTCCGCATGTCTGGCCGGCTTGGCGGGTATCATTATGGCGGCCCGTATGTTCTCCGGTCAGCCAAACATGGGGATGAGCTCGCATCTTGAGGCCGTAACAGCCGCCATACTTGGTGGAATCAGTCTGGCCGGCGGACGCGGCGATATAGCGGGCGTAGTGTTAGGCGCTGTGCTGCTGACGACAATAAATAACGGTATGAACCTTACCGGAGTGGCAACATACACGCAGGATACAGTGCTGGGAATGGTGCTGATATTCGCTCTCGTTCTTGATCGGCTGAGGCAGATTGCGATAGAGAAGATAAAATAAATCCCGGAGGGAGTTAGAATGAAGCCAAACGCCGAAGCACCTGCTCAACAGGAGATAGGAAGTAAGCATACATAATAGTACAAAGGAATTAAAAGGTGAGGTAAGAATGAAGTTAAAAAAAATGACTCTTAACATAAACGGTGCAGACAGAGCTTTTATCTGCGATCCAGAAAATGACACGCTGGCAGCCGTCATCCGGAGGTTGGGGCTGACAGGTACGAAAGTCGGCTGCGGCGCGGGTTTGTGCGGCAGCTGTTCTGTTATTCTGAACGGAAAAGTGATACGCTCCTGCACGAAAAAGATTAAAACTGTGCCGGAGTACAGTGTTGTGATGACCATTGAAGGCATCGGCGCACCGGGACGCCTGCACCCCCTGCAGGTGGCTTTTATGAACAGCGGCGCTGTCCAATGCGGTTTTTGTACGCCCGGATTTATCGTTTCGGCGTACCAGCTGCTTCAGGAAAATTCGTCTCCAAGCAGGGAGGAAGTACGTGATTGGTTTTATGAACACAGGAATATCTGCCGATGCACAGGGTTCAAGCAAATTGTTGATGCGGTGATGAAAGCGGCTGAAGTGCTGCGCGGCGAACGAACAATCGAAGATATTACTTTCAAAGCACCTGAAGACAAAGAATACTACGGAAAGCCGTTAGTGCGCCCTGCCGCTCTGGCCAAGGTATGCGGTTTGGCAGATTACGGTGACGACATTGAACTGAAGATGCCGGAGGGAACGCTTCACGTAGTTATGGTGCAGCCGAAGCTCACGCACCATGCGAAAATATTGAAAATCAACACGGCGGCAGCGGAAAAAATGCCCGGTGTTTACAAAGTTATTACTCACAAGGACGTTACGGGCTCGAACCGTCTCTGCATGTGGCAGATTCTGCCGCGCAGCATTGCAACTAAGCAGACGCACGTACTGCTTGCAGAAGATAAGATTTTCAACTACGGGGATATTATTGCTCTTGTCGCAGCTGATACGAAGCAGCATGCGAGGGACGCTGCCGCAAAAGTAACCATGGAGTATGAAGAGCTGCCTGCGATGCTGAATTATCTCGATGCGGTGTTGCCGGATGCCCCAAGGATTCACGACGACCACCCGAATGTATGGGTCTGGCAGCCGACCGTCAAGGGAGCGGGATATGATACCGCCGAGCTGTTCAAAACGGCCCCGTATGTTGTAGAGGGCAGCTTCTATTCTTCTCGTGAGCCTCATATGCCTATCGAGGGAGACACGGTTCAGGCTTATTTTGATGAGGAAGATACGTTAACGGTTCAATGCAAGGCGCAGAGCATTTATGCGAATATCGGTGACATTGCCGAAGCGACTGGGATACCGGCCGAAAAGGTGCGTGTTATACAAAATCCGACCGGTGCGACTTTCGGCTGGGGCATCGCCGCTGCGACCTATTCGCTGGCTGCCATCGCCTGCATTGCCTGCGACAAAATCCCTGTTGCTTTCTCCATGACGTGGCCGGAATACATGGCTTACAGCGGCAAGCGCTCTCCCGCATATACCAATACCCGCCTTGCCTGCGACAAAGATGGCAAAATCATCGCAGCGGAATGGGACAGCGGTATGGATCACGGCGCTTACAACGAACTGGGTGACGATATTATCACGCGCATAGCCCGCTTCATGTACTTCCCCTATAATGTCCCGAACGTGTTGGGTCTTGCCCGCTGCGCCTGTACGAACCATAGCTACGGGACTGCTTATCGAGGCTATGGTTCGCCGCAGGCTTACACGGCATCCGAAGCTATGATGGACATGATGGCAGAAAAAATAGGTCTCGATCCTTTTGAGTTCCGTTGGAGGAACATTGCCCGGCCCGGAGATCTGAACGTTAATTCATTCCCGTTTGTCATCTATCCGATGGAAGCGATTATGGAGCGTATGCGGCCTGTCTATGAAAAAGCCGTAGCAGACGCAAAGAAATATAGCACTCCCGAGAAGCGGCGAGGTGTCGGAATCGCCTGGGGCGGCTACAACGTTACCGAAGGGGTTTCGGACCAGTGCAAAGTGGCCTTGGAGCTGCGCGAAGACGGAAAGTTTGTCAAATACGATACATGGCAGGATCAAGGACAGGGCGGCGATGTCGGTTCGCTTATTGTTACGTTGAAAGCACTGCAGCCATACGGCGTTACGCCGGACGACATCGTACTCATTCAGAACGACAGCAAATTCTGCCCGGATAGCGGCAACAGCGCATCGAGCCGTTCTCATTTCATGAACAGCTGGGCGACAAAGGAATGCGCTGACAGGCTTTTGAATGCCATGCGCAAGCCGGACGGAACCTACCGGACGCATGCCGAGATGGTTGCGGAAGGCATCCCGACGAAGTACGAGAATCAGGTTCTCAATAAGAGCTTCAACTTGTCGCGGATGAACCCGAACACGGGCATCGGCAATCCGACGCCGGACTACACGTATGCTTTGTTCCTTGCGGAAGTCGAGGTTGATACGGCAACGGGCAAAACGAAAGTCCTGCGCTATACCTGCGTAGACGACGTGGGCGTTATCGGCAATATAGACGCAGTGAACGGTCAGGCGTACGGCGGTATTTCGCACTCTATCGGGTTTGCGCTGTCAGAGAACTACGAGGACGTAAAAAGACACAGCAACATGGCAGGAGCTGGAATTCCAACGATTCGTGACATTCCTGATGATATTGAGTTGATTCACCTGTGTACGCCGCGGGAAACCAATCCATTCGGTTCTTCAGGCGCCTCGGAGGCTTATCAGTCAAGCGGCCACATGGCAGTCATTAATGCCATTAGCAATGCAACCGGCGTGCGGATCTACGAACTGCCCGCAAGCCCAGAAAAGGTGAAGGAGGGCTTGGACGCACTGGCACAGGGGAAGAAAGCTGAGCCGCCGAAGAAATATTTCCTCGGCTCCGACTTTTACGATGAGATGGAGAACATACGCAACAACCCGATGTAAAGCACTGCGGTCACATAGCGATACGTCACCGGAAAAGCGAGCTTTTCCGGCGACGTACCTTTGCAGGGCTCAAGGGAGCAGCTAATAAAAGGTTTAAAAATCGGATTTAATTACGGAGAGCAAAATGAGTGATATTTTTACGATGGGTATTGACATCGGCTCTACTGCTTCTAAATGCATAATAATGAAAAACGGCGATGAAATAGCTGCAAAATCATTGGTTGATGTGGGAGCGGGAACTAGTGGGCCCGAAAGAGCAATACAGGCTGTTTTGGCCGGCGCCAAATTAGAAATGAAGGATGTTGCCCATGTATTGTCAACCGGTTATGGAAGGCATTCTATGGCGGAGGCGGATTCTCAAATGAGTGAATTGTCCTGTCATGCCAGGGGAGCATATTTTCAGTTTCCGAATGTGAGGACCATTATCGATATCGGAGGCCAGGATGCAAAGGTTTTGCGACTGGATGAAGATGGCATGCTGATCAATTTTGTCATGAACGACAAATGCGCTGCGGGAACAGGAAGGTTCCTTGATGTGATGGCCAGAGTCCTTGAGGTCAGGATCGATGATCTGGAGAGTTTGTCTGAGGAGTCGACAAAAGACGTTACAATAAGCTCTACATGTACAGTTTTTGCAGAGTCCGAGGTCATATCCCAATTATCCAGAAACACTGATAAAAGGGATATCATACGCGGTATACACCGTTCTGTCGCAAGCAGAGCCGGTGCGCTTGCAAAAAGGATCGGACTTTTAGACGATGTTATAATGACCGGGGGTGTCGCACGAAACCGAGGCGTTCTTAAAGCATTGGAAGAGGAATTGGGCCATAAAATATATACATCCGATCTGGCACAATATAACGGTGCTTTGGGAGCCGCTTTATTTGCATATCAAAAGTCACAGTTATAAAAATTGAGAGGAAATGAGGGATGAAAATGGCGGAAACAGTAAAAAATGAAAAAGTACCGACAGAAAAATTGCCGGCAAAAATAATGTTAAGAAATATCGTTGATAAAGCGTACGCAGAAGCATGGGAAGCCAAGGAAAGAGGCGAGCCGGTAGGGTGGTCGACATCTAAATTCCCTGCAGAAATAGCAGAAACACTTGGCCTTAAAGTGTGCTACCCTGAGAATCAGGCTGCGGCAATCGCCGCAAAGCATGGAGGCCAGCGTATGTGTGAATATGCGGAAGCCATGGGCTATGACAATGATATTTGCGCATATGCGAGAATTTCGTTTGCATATGCCGCAGGAGCAGAATGTGAAGAAAAGCCGATGCCTCAGCCTGATTTCATGTTGTGCTGCAATAATATCTGCAACTGTGTGACGAAATGGTATGAAAACATTTCCCGCATGCATAATATTCCTCTCATCATGATCGATATACCATATAACAATACATATGAAGCGAACGAAGAAAACGTGGTATATATCCGCGCTCAGTTTGATGACGCCATCAAACAGCTTGAAAAAATTGCGGGCAGGAAATTCGATGAGAAAAAATTCGAAGAAGTATGCGCCAATTCGAACCGAACGGCAAGAGCCTGGCTCAAAGCCTGTGCTTATTGTCAATATGAGCCGTCTCCATTAAGCGGATTTGATTTATTCAATCATATGGCAGTATCTGTAACTGCCCGCTGCTGCAAGGAGTCGGCAGAGGCTTTCGAAGCCCTGGCTGCGGAATATGAGCAGTCTGTGAAAGATGGGACTTCCACCTGGCGCTATCCGGAAAAGCACCGTATCATGTTTGAAGGAATACCATGCTGGCCGGATCTTCAAAATCTGTTCAGACCTTTGAAGGATAAAGGAATCAATACGACAGCGATTGTCTATGCACCTGCCTTCGGATTTGTATACAACAATATGGATGAAATGATGAGAGCTTACAGTAAAGCGCCGAACTCCGTTTGTCTGGAAACCGGTGTTGAATGGCGTGAAGGCATTTGTCGTGAAAACAAGGTGGATGGTATTATGGTTCATTATAATCGAAGCTGTAAACCATGGAGCGGCTACATGCCGGAGATGGAGAGACGTTTCAGAAAAGATCTGGGCGTAGGAGTAGTGGGCTTCGACGGAGACCAGG
>Ga0255347_1005481_pt1 | contig 14373 bp, 14 predicted proteins | sample wastewater_treat_2_FD_192479 | JGI IMG/M metagenome (GOLD analysis project Ga0255347, IMG submission 192479) | Wastewater microbial communities from Lulu Island WWTP, Vancouver, Canada - plant24 | ecosystem: Engineered > WWTP > Wastewater > Unclassified | place: Canada: Vancouver, British...
AAATGCTTTAAGTAAGAAATTATAAAAGTCTTCATTTTTTAGTGAATCATTTTGAATCTTAAGCCCTGCAGATGAACAGAACGAAACTCCATATGGAGGATCAGTTAAAACAAGATTTGCTTTTTTATTCTCCATCAAGTTATTAACATCATCAGGATTTGTAGCATCACCACAATATAAGACGTGTCTTCCAACAATCCATCTATCGCCTTTTTCAACGAATGTTGCTTCTTCTAGTGCTTTAGTTAGATCATAATCATCATCTTCAACATCAGTTTTTTCTTCCTTAAAGAAGTTAGATATTTCATCTTCATCAAATCCTGTTAAAGATAAATCAAAATCAGCACCTTCTAAAGCTTCAAGTTCTACTTTTAATAACTCTTCATCCCAACCTGCATCAAGCGCCATTCTATTATCCGCAATAATGTATGCTTTCTTTTGTGCTTCTGTTAAATAATCAACTAAAACACATGGGACTTCTGTTATTCCTTCTTGCTTTGCAGCAATGACTCTTCCATGCCCTGCAATAATATTAAAATCTTTATCTATGATTACAGGATTAATAAATCCAAATTCACGAAGAGATGATCTAAGCTTATTTATCTGTTCAGGTGAATGAGTTCTAGCATTATTTACATAAGGGATTAATTTATTAATATCAACTAGATTCATTTCTTTTGTAGTCTTAGCCATTAGAATAACCCCCATTCTGCAAACTTCTCAAAGCCACCTAAGTCATTAATAAACTCTCTTGCAATTTCAACAATGGCTTCATATGGTTGGTTATCTATAAATTCATCACCAATAGCACATGAAAGTTCTACAATCTCTCCTGTAGATTGAGCTTTTAAAAAGGCATAAATATTAACAGACACGTCTGCTTTAGATAAGTCTTTACCATGAAGGCCTCCGCCTGTAACTGAATCTGCCATATCACTTCCAAGTTTTCTATTAGTAGCACCTGTATCTACATCAGTTCCGCCACTCCACTCACCTAAAGGATTTATAATAGCGCTCGGATATTTTTGTTTTAATTCATAATTTTTAGCATTAGATTGGCAAATAATTAGCTTTTTATCATCAATGATATATTTCCCATCTGATGGGTATAAAAAATAAATATTCCTAGCAATTTCAGCTAACTTCTTTTGTTCTTTAGTTAAAGGAACTCCTTTAAAAATACCATTATCACCACATCTTACTTTTCCTTCTTGGTTATCAGCTAAATGTGGATCTTGTGGCACTTCAACATAATCTACATAAACTTTACCCGCAATTCTTCTTGCAGCTTTTATTACATCCTTTTTATCTAAATAAACTGATGTTTCAGCAATGATATGACATTTACCATGACCAATTAATACTTCAACAGCAATTCTAGGATTTGCTTGTTCTTTATAAGCTAGATCTACAATTGCACCAGCAATTCTATCTGCGATTTTATCAGGATGTTTTGGATTTACTTTTTCAAACATTTTATATTCCTCCATTTAAAAAGGCCACCATCTGGTGACCTATCTTGTCATTCTTGATTTTAAAAGACGTTCCATCATACTATCATTTGGATTTGGCCCTTTAAAATCTACGGTACTATTTTCTTTTACAACTTGAAATATCTGAAGCCAGATATTATTTGCTTGCTTCATAAATGATTGACTCATTGCAACATATGGTGATTGTATAGGATTCCCTGATGTAGGATGCTTACCTAAAAATCCGTATTTAGTTATTGCTTCTTCGCATTGAATCCAACGTGCAACGCTCATAGCATATGATTCAACAATTTGTCTATTTAAAATCTTTTCACAATGAAGCTTCTTAAGCCATGCATAAGTTTCTTTATAAATCTCAGCTGCACCTAGAACTTTACCATCACGTTGCATAGCTGATAAATATTCTTTAACTGGTGGCATATCTACAGCTTCTAATTCTGCTCCTTCAAGCTTAGGAACGTCGATTACTTTAATAGTTCTATGTCCTGGATTGCCAGATGCAACTTTATCTACAAGTGCTTTTTTCTTTCTTCCAGCACCAACTCTTGCGCCACCATGTGATGTTGCATTTGCCATAAGCTTTCCTCCTCATTTTATTCAAGTTTTTTCAAGTTGATTTTTTAATATAATTAAAAATATGGCTTCAAAATTATAATTCTTTATATTACTTGTAATATAAAAAGTATGACCTCTTGATTTTGGTCTATACCCCTCTTGATTTCGCGAAAAATGCACACGAAACCCCTGGCCGATTTTCTATAATATGCTTTAAGAGATTTTACCTCCCCTACCCCTTAATGTTCATTTGGATGTCTATCGCCAAGTTCGATATGAATTTTATTGTGACAACTCTTACAAACACTCATTAAGTTTGAATCAACATTGGTCCCACCACGATTAACTGGTAAGATGTGGTGTACCTCTTCCATTGGTGTGATTCTTCCTTCTTTAAGGCAGCGTTCACAAAGAGGATGTGCTTTAGCATATCTGTCTCTTATACGTTTCCAAGCCCTACCATATTTCTTTTTATGATCAGGCGAGCGTTCGTACTTATCATAAGCTTGAACTGCTACTTTCTTATGCTTATCACAATAGGTACCATCTGTTAGGTTGGGACATCCAGGAAATGCACACGGTTTCTTTGGTTTATATGGCACTGTTATTCCTCCCTTCTTTAAGTAAAGAAAAAAGCCCAGAGGTGTGGTTCTGGACTTGTATTCTCTATGGCTTTTGCCAATTATATCATATCATAAGGGGTTGCTGTGCCACCATGTGCCAGCCTGTGCCAAGCTGTGCCAAAATTAAAGCACCAGATTATCTAGTGCTCTTCTATGTAACCTCATTAAACTAGATTTAGATTGAAACATAGCATTTTCAATTTCACTCCATGGAAGCCAATCTATGTAATGCAATATTAAGACACGTCTTTCTTCTTCATTTATCATGCGTGCAATTGTAGCTTCTATTTCTGCCTTAACCATAGCTGCATTATCTAATAAAACTTTAAGTTCCGCTTCAGCATCTATCCTTCTAAAAACCCATTTAACAAATGGCGCTTCAGTATTTGGATTAGGACTATGTGGCATATCATCGTAAATAGGTCCAGGAATAGATTTGGCCTTTTCTTCACAAAAAGCAATATAAGCCTTTTTCTTAATTATCTTCTCTTCAATATTATGATATCTACACAAATATTCTTTCTTTTCCAAAGTAATCACCACACCGTTTATTAATATCTGTGTTAATTTTACTAAAGAAATAAAGAGAAAATAATTCGCTTAGGATAATACTTTGTATTATTTTTAACCTAGCTACTACCGAGGTATTAAAAAAAGCAGGTTTCCCTGCTTTAGATTATTGTTTATTTATAGCTCCAGCTAATGCTTCAGCTTGTTTTCTTACTTTATATTCATCGTATTCATCGATTTGAGACATTATCTTTTGTTTAAATTCTGTAGCTCTTGCAATTCCTAAATAAATATATTCACTTCCACCTGTACCGGCAGTAGATACTGCAATATTTGCATATCCAAATATTCTACCCCAGAATGTTTCTCTTATTTGAACTGTTTGAACCTTATCTAATTTAGAATCCATTATTTGTCTTCCAACTACACCAACTCTACCAACAAGACGTTGATTTGTTAATGCAAGTTCAATTTTTGAAATTATAATTGTTAATTTAATTGCTCTAATTGTTGGAATAAATAATAACCAAAATAATAAAATACCTTTTATCCAAGCACCTATTAAAACCAATTTTGTTACTTTTGCTTTTGCTACAACTTGTTCATCTTTCATTAAAATATCATCTACATAAGACATACATTTTCCTCCGTTTTTGTAATATGATACTTTAATTATACCCCCCCCGCATTTGTCAAGACCTTATTCAAAAATGATGAAAAAAAGCCAGATTTTTATCTGACTTTGTTGTACTTTCACTATAGTTATTTGACGTTCAAATTGTATATGGTTTTATTTGCACTCAAATAACCACTATTTACTAGGCATTTCCTAAATTAGTTATAATCTTTCCATTTTGAGATACAAATAACTAGGATTATTTGAGATTAATTATAATCCCTGTTTTTTGCATATTTCATTAAAAGGGCACTCCTTACCACCACATGTAGTATTAGTACATATTTCATCATATCCTATTTGAAAGAATGCTAAATCTAACAATCCTGGAAATTCTGGATTTATTGTTCTAGCTCTATAGATAACTTTTATTGGATCAATCTTTGATAAATCGTGATTATCTATTGGCTCAAGAAGTCCTAATCTATACATAGTTCTTCCAACATGTCTATCTGTTGAAATATCAATTGAATAAAAGTCTTTTAATGGAACTTTATAATCACGCGATAATATATTTGCAGCCATAGTTCCTATTTTTTGCCCTATGCCTGGAAATTCCAAGAATCTATAAACCAATTCACTTGAAGACGGATTATCATTCCAAATATTAGATGCATCATCTTTATATTTATTGTGAATAAGCATTATTGCATCATAAAAATTTCTTCCCATTTCATTGTTAAATCTATGATACTTCTTTTGATTAAATAGATTTATATAATAATCTTCATCATGTGCAAGAAATTTACTAAATTCCTTACCGCCTATTTCATGAGATACTAGAATAGGAATTTGCCATGCTTTATCAGCTTTTATCTGCTTATCCATTACACATCCAAAGACAAATAAATGTGGATATTTTCCATATAATTCTACATCTTCATAATTTGCTCTCGATTTATTATAAAAATCCTTACAAACACCAATTATAAAATCTTTTATTTTTTGCTCCAATATATCACCTCTCAAATCTTAAAATCACAAAAGTTATTTGACCTTAAAATCACGCGTGTCTTTATTTGCACTCAAATAGTCGCTATCTATTATGTTATTCATAGATTAGTTATAATCTTTCCATTTTGAAGCAACAATAACTAGCATTATTTACGCTAAAAAATTTATTATTGTTTGCTTCTTAAATGTTTGGGCAATAGCATGTCTAATTCTTCAGGAGTAAAAAATTGTTCTTCTTCTGTCTTTAAGGCTTTTTGTGCCAATGAATATGCCTTGCTATTAGTCAAAGGTTCATGAGCATAAATATTTCCTAACTTTTCAGTTAAATAGTCTCTTTTATCTAAAACTTTACTATCAGATAATGAATCAAAATCAGTTAAATACGATAAGTATTCTTCTCTTAATTTCCACAATTCATTTGCTGTTTGAGTATGAGCTACTATTCTGGATTCCATAGACGAAGATTTTTGATATGCTGTTAGGGCTAGTGTTACAGTTGTAATAATAGCTGTTATTATTTCTACTGCTTTAATATTATCAACGCAAATAATAGTAATTAATCCACCTGTAGTTAATGCAGACAGGATAATTAATATCCATTTAATAATATTATTTCTTTTCGTTAAAATGTTTGCAGCTTTTAAATGTGTAGTATAAGTATATACAAGTTTACCATAATTTTCTTTAGTTTGATTCAATATGCCAATACGATTAACTTGGGAATTTTGATCCATAAATTTTCCTCCAATTTTTCTTTGCTGAATAATAATATTCTTTTTTTTCGTCATCAATTGCTTCTAAAGAATTATTATATGCTTCTGTCGCTTCTCTTTTAAAAGTATATTTTTTATATACATGCCAGTCACTTCCTGGAACAATCCAATATTCTTGCTCGTGATGATCTATAAGATACTCCATAAAATCTCGAGTGAAAAAGTCATAATAAAGGAAAGATTTATCCTTATATGTATAATTGCTGAGAAATCTATAACACATAACATCAATCAAAATGCCTGATAGTAAAACATTGTTGGTCTTATTCCATTCACGAATCATTCTGCATAAGCGTTTTAAATTACCATTACATTCCCTATCCATATCATTAAACTCATCAATTTCTTTTTTAGGATCCATAACTCTCCAACTACCACCATCATTAGAATCTGGATATGTATAAGAATGTCCATCTTTATTGATAAATGCTGGCACAACTTCAAATTTCATTCCATCAGAGAAATTTACAACGACAACTTGCCCATCTCCACCAACATCTGTATTAGGATAAGTATTTTTTATTGAATTTTTTACAGCCTGTAGTAATGCTGATTGCCCATTAGAATAATACGCATTATACTTTGCATATATTTCATATGGTAAAACAAAAACCATATCAATATCACTTGTATAAATATCTGTTCCTCTGCCATGGGATCCAACATAAAAACTATGATTAGTGTCTGAATATGATGAATAAAAGTCAATATTCAAACGCTTTGTTATTGAGTGAAACCTTTGTGTTTTGTTTGTTTCATCTGTATCCGACAAATGTAATTCTTTATAGAAATTTTCAAAATTTTCTGCTACTCCCATATTTTTTCACCTTTCTTCAATCAAACATTATCTTATCTCGTCTATTGTATACATCCATTCAACCCACGCTTTAATGGTTGATACCCTTCTATTTACAGTTGAGTCCGCTAAATTAGGCTTATTTTTCCTTATTTCGTTTTTAATTACTTCAACATTTACTTTTTTTGAATCTTTAAACTGTTTATAAGCATTACCAAATATCTCATTATTTAATAACTGACTATAAATATCTAGGATAATCTTACCTTCGTTTTTCATCAAATTATTTGCTCTATCAGTAAATGTCTTATCATGCTTTAGATACTTAAAAAACTGAAGAGCAGAAAAATAATATGCAACTTGTCTAGTCGTACTTACGTGGATTAATTCCATAGCTTTTGCTTTATCATTAATTACAGATTCGTCAGCCATAACAAGTTTTATAATCTTTGTCATATCATTTGCCTGTGGAAAAGGAATATTATTATCCATTCCCCAGAATATAGCTTCTCTTCCAGTTCTTCTTTCAGCACCATTACAATTAATAGATCTTAATGTTGGAAACTTATTTACATCATAAAAAATCTTATATTTTGGATCTTGCTCGAAAAGTTCTGTAACTTTTTGAGTCGCATTATTACTAATAATTACAAACGCGCCTTTGCTTAGTGCTTTATCACATTCATCCTTGAGTTCGCAGAAATTTTCAAATGAAAAACCATCCATTTGATATTTGGTGAATCCATCATCATCTTCATAATCATATGGAGGATCTAAATAGATTACATCGCCATCTTTAGCTAATCTTATGCACTCTTCATAAGAACCATTCATTATTGTTATTTCATTTTCTTCTGAAGATAAATAGTCATGGATTTCTTTTATGTTTTCCCTATCACATATTAAAGGATTATGATATCGACCAATAGGTGTATTAAATTCACCCCTACTATTTACTCTATATAATCCGTTATAGCATGTTCGATTAAGAAAAATCATTCGAGCAGCTCTTTGAACGTTTGTATATGCGTTTGGCCATCTAGTTGGATCTCTATCCCACGCTCTTACCTCATAGTAATAGTCGTCCGGATCTTCTCTATAGTTTTCTGCGTGAATATCCAAAAGCCTAATCAACTCTTCATATTGTTCAGATTGAATTACTCTATAAGCATTAATTAAATCCTCATTTAAGTCATTAATAATCGCTTTCTTTGGCCTTTTATCAAAGAATACCGCTCCACCACCAATAAAGGGTTCTAAATAAGTGAAACTTGAACCAGGAACAACAGAATCATCAATGAACTCATTTATTCTTTTTAAAATTTGACGTTTTCCGCCTGCCCATTTTACAAAAGGTTTCATCTACTTTTCATCTCCGTCACTGCTATTAATATACTCTATCATCTTATCATAAATCATCTTTTCTATATCTTCTTCAGATATGCAATCTAACAACCTAACACTTCCAATAATAGATACATATTTAGCAATTTCTGGATAAAGATTATTTGCTTCCTTTTTTGGATTCTCATCGATTGCCTTCTTTTCGCCTTTTAAAACACCTCTAACTAGATGCTCTTCTGATGAAAATGAACGCCATGTAAGGTTTCTATATCTTTCTGGATTTTCAATTACCCATTTTGTCAATTCATATTTATCAGTCTTGCCTTCATCGACTGTTAAAGCAACTCTGAAATAACATCTTGATAATACACCGAACATCAATCCTCTTCTAGTTCCTCCAGATTGAAGCCAGTGGTCTGTAAACGTAGATTTTCCTCTAATCTTCATCATATTTCTTACTGTTTTATAGAACTTATCCATATGAAGCCAAAGCCAGAATCTTTGATCACATAAAATATATCTAGGAAGCTCTTTTAATGATTCATAAATTTTTACAGAGTTTTGAAAATCTATATTCTTGTCGGCAGATTCAGGATTATCTAATAAATCGAAATCTTCAATTTGTAATTTCTTTTCAACAAATAGAGGTATTGATTGAGGAATGGTATTTTTAATCCAAGAATTATCTTCATTTTCTGCAATTTTCTTTGCAATACTCTCAGCGTTTTCTTTCAAATATACTAATGCATCTTCTGAAAGCATTTTAATGTTGATTTTACTCATTATCATTTCCTCCTTCATCAATTTTATTTGTTTCGACAACAAGCTTATGTAAAGCTGCACCTAGTGGCTTTCCTAACAATTGTTGTGCTAAAAGAACAGGTGATGAACTCTTAAATTCATCAATTGTAATATCTTTTCCATATAAGCGTTTATGTGACATTAATATACTTCTAAACCAAACGTATTTATTTCCAACATCATCTAAATCATCAGTTCCTTCTTGGACAGTTTTCAAGCATAAAGTCAAACCTTCAATCAATGCAGGAACTAATAGCATATTAAATACTACTTCTTTATATGTTGGAACAGTATTAACTATATTCATATTTTTAAAATCAGCATCAGACATAGAAATAGTAATCTTTTTTCCTAACTCACAATTAACTTCAAATGTACCATCGTTAATATTATCGCTTGGAATAATTGAAAATATTGATTTAACTAAATTATTCTCTGCTTCGTCATGTTTGAATCTAACATTGAAACCATCATTTGCACATAAGATATCATACTTTTCGATTTCAAATTCGATATCTTGATAATCTTCGTCAAACTCCTTTGATGACATCTTAAAGTTTACTTTTGCAACAGCAAACATAGATACATCAACTTTTTCTGTAAAATCACTTTTCAAAAGTCTAATACTTTTTGGTTCTTTGCTAATATTAAATGCTTTTCTATAAACAGTATCGGAACATTCAACTACGAGTTTTATATCTATTTTTTGATTATCAAACAAGTCATTAATTAATTTGCTATCTGTTGAAAACTTTATGTTTTTTAAGATATATGCAAACTCATCTTCTTCCTCATCATAAACAATTTCAAATGAAGCATTCGGAAAATTTGAAAATAATTTATTATTATTTAAAACTGGGTATGGAAATATTTTATTCTTTACTTGCATATTACTTTCACCTCACTAGCAAAATAGCCAATCGAATTAGTCTTTACATTCAAAACTATCTTCTCATTTCGATTTATTTTAAATGGACCATATTCTTTTTTATCTTCACTATGGATATCAATTCCGTTACAATTCAATTCTTCAATATCTACAGCAACAGAATTATTGGCATCATCTAATAAAGCGATATTCAAATAGCATGTTTCAAAATCAATTGGTGCAGTAAAAATTATTCTGACTCTTCCTTCATTTTTATTAGTAGAAATTACTTTATACTTAACACCTGATAATTTTGCACGCTTGAAGACAATATTTTCACCTTCTTGCTCGCCACTAGATTCACTTCCTGGGTGTCTTCCTTCACCAGATTTATCGTTTGTACCAGTAGGATGTTGAACATCACCATCAATACTATCATCAACTTCTCCAATATCTGGTTCTAGACCGTTACCATTATCATTTTCTTGATTAGTATTTCTTTCTATAACTTTATTAGGTTTTGGCTTAGAAATTGATACATTTTCAATTGGTTTTTGTTGACCATTAGCACCAGAACTTGAATCACCACCATTATCAACATCTGGCAAGAAGTCTCCTGCACCATTAGGATCTAATGGTTCATTATCACCAAGTTTAAGGCAATCAATAACATTATCTTTTATTTGTTGTTTAATACTATTAATAATTCCTTGTATTTCTTTTCTCTCATATACATCTTTTATTCTGTTGACTTCCCAATCTTTATGTTGCGCATTTTCAATATCTCTAAGTTTAATACCTAATGTACCTTCATTTATGATACACATAGCAGATACTCTAAAACTAGAGCCAAGGGACTCATCTTTAATTTTCATTAATGGGTGTCTTATCATGGCACATTTATGAGTTGCTAATTCTTCTTCAGATTTATCATAAGGAAGGATATATAATTGACAAATACCATATTCAGTTTCAATATCATACGGAACTACTTTATTATCTTTATTAGTAATAAGTCTATATTGAGAAATAACATTGCTTCTATTACCTTTATTAATAATGGAATTGTCATAAACAAGATCTTCAATTGTATCTTTACTGATTTCATTACCATTAATATTAACTTCAAGTTCACCTCGAACTATGGTTACCATAAACGAATCTAACAAACTATTAATTACTTCTTTTTCCCAATCAAGTTCATCGTTAAAACCAAGAATGTAAATATCAGTTCCAAATTCATTATTTCTCTCAGTAAAATTTGGATCAAGATTCATTATAGAGTTCATCGCACCATTTAGGTCGTCCATACTGTAATATCCTGTTCCTTGAGTATAATCTCTATTTTCAATAATGGTATCATTAACATAACCAGAGACTAGCTCAGCGACACCAATAGATCCTTCAAAACTACCTAAATTACCATCTATATCTTGATTACTTTTTGTAGAATAAATAACTGTACGCAAAGATGACATTAGGAATGCAGCGTTTTTACCAACACCCTTTGAACCTCCAGCCATGACTCCACTTTTTTCAGAAACACCAGTACCTTTAGCTAATGCTAAAAATTTATTATTTTCTTGTCTAGTAGTTTCTACACCTATCAATCCAGTTGTATTGAAATCACTAACTCTAAGACAGACAATCTCTTTGGCACTAAGTGCTGTCAACATTGAATCATATTCAGCAACATAATCTTTTTTATATGACCAGAACTCTTTACAACGTCTTATAGCATCATATAGTTCTTGCTTGCCTGGAATATCATCAGTTTTTATTTTGAAAAGAGAAAACTCTACTCTTGTTGGCTCTTCATCACTTGATCTTGCATCAATAGAGTTTTGCAAGATTTCTCTTGCAAATGCTTGGAAAGGTGCTTTTTTAAAAGTTTCTGTATCACCACTACTAATACCTTTTTTCTCGCCATGATTACTTGCAGGGAATCTCCACTTATTATTTGACATATTTGTTACCTCCTATAACTCAAACCTTTTATTCTTTCTTTTTTTATCATTTGACTTCATCAATATTTCCTTTGATTTCTTAGCTTCTTCATCAATAGCATTAAATATCTTCTCTATGTCCTCATCAGTATATTCGTAAAAAGATGAATTACTTAAATTAGTTAATTGAGAAAGTAAAGTCAAAATCTTTGATACTCTGTTTTCAGATATACGCTTAAAATTATCTTTTTTGTTTTCCATATCCTACACCTCTCATTGATTTCACTTATATTATAGACAATAAAAAGAAAAAACACAATAGTTTTGCAATATTTTCGTAATATTTTTCAACTATTGCGTAAAATGGTGTTTATTCAATTATAATAATGATAGCTTAAAAGATATTTTTTTGTACTGCTTTCCCTCATATTTTATTGATATCATCTCTTTAAAATATGTTCTGCATAAACCTAACAAAAGATATTTATTCCAACTAACATTTAAAGAAGGTAATGCATTATAACCAGCGTAAGATTCACTATCAATATTTCCAAAACTATCAATATAATACTTTAATTCATTTTTGATTCTCTCTAAAACATCTGGATCAATATCTAATTTTTCTTTTTTCATTAGTTTAGATTCATCTATTTGAATATAATCATTAGCGGTCTCATCAAAAAACTGTAAATAATTATCAAGTTTTTTTAAATGCATTTTATCTGCGTATTGGTTTAATTTCGATACTGAAATTTCATCCATAGTATATGCATATGAATAAATAATTTCATCATTAGTTAAATTGGAATTCTTATCTTTACTTATAAATGGTTCTTTGAAATAATATTTTTTCTCATAGTATGTTTTAGCTAATCTATAAATATCCTTAGGGTTATTCAATTCACCTAATTTAGTGAGTTCATCCAAATGTAACATTCTCATTCTCGCATATAATTTATTAGATACGATTACATCAGTGTTTAATGATAAAAATAATCCATCAATCTCATCTCCGATTGTCTTAATTGTATCAGTAGAAATATTTAAATTAGAAATGATATTATAGAACTCCTTATTCCTATAAAAATCATCTAGTTGATCTAAACATCTTTTTACGATTCGATATGTTTTATCATTCTCAGAATAATGGCATTTTTGAAGATATTCAAAAACTTTAACTTTATAATTGGTAAAATAATAATAATCATCATATAAGAAAAAATCATTATAACCACTACTAACTTTAGATAGAAATTTTTTATTTATTAGCCCAATATTTGAGATTATTATTCCAATGCTATCATTACTTATTCCCTTTAATTGTAGCATTTTAGAAAAAGAAGAAATCATATTGTTTTTAACATATGTTTTGACTTCTTCAGGTTCAACCGAATAATGTTTTCTTAATAAAAAATAGCATTCATCAAGGGAAATATTGTACTCTTTTAGGAGACCTTGTATATTCATCATTGCATGAGTGGCGGTGTGATTTGTATTTAAATAAAGATTTCTGAATGGTGAATAATTAGTTTTTTTATCTCTGGAAAATATATCAGTTTTTGTCCAGTAATAATGAATTTTTAATAATTCATCATCTTCTTTTGGCGCTATGGTATCAATCGCTTTTAATATTTCTAAAGTCATTCTATTCCAAGCAGATGAATATATTTCAATATCTTTATATCTGAAATAATAAGGTATAGTCTCATCTAAGAAAGTTAAGCCACTAGTCATATCAAATTCATAATATCTTTTACCATTTATTATGTGAATCTTATACTTATTTTTTAATTCATCATTCATATAATCACAATCCTTCTATTATGGGATTTCGCTCATTATTTAATAAATACAATTACCTCATCCGGTTCATATTGCATATTAGATAATACTATTTTCAAAATCTTTATTTTCCTATCTGTATTGTTGTTTGTTTCAACATATAAATTTTCATCAATTATTTGAGGTGATTTTAACTCGTTTTTATTTTCTGATATAAGTAATCTTTCAGAATTAAACAATTCTTTTTTCTTTAATAGACTAACTAATAGTGTCTTATCTTCTTTATATAAATATTTAATCATTGAAGTATATAGGTTTGCCCAAGAATCTTCGATGATTTTTTCATCCTTTATTTCAATTCCAGCAGGATTTGTTCCAGTATAGTCATATTCTTCATCATCTAGTAAGAAATGTGATTCAGTAGCTATATCCTCAATATTAGCAACTTTTGGATATGGCCATAGCTGAACTGCTAACTTAGATAATTCGTTTGCTCTATCATTTATTGATTCTTCGGTCTTCCAATCATTGATATCATTAAAATAGTGATTTAGTGTTAATCTACTAAAGTCCATATGGTCCTTCTTTTCAGAATATAATTTATTTGACATTTCAGAATTATATGCAGTTAAAGTCAAATTCCCTATTCTATGACAATATGATTGATGATAATCTACATAGTCAGCTCTATTTAAATATTTAATCCATTCTTTTGATAATTGTTGAGGCATTACATGTTCAATTGATAACTTACTAAAATCAACCATTTCTTTCCCTTGTTTACTCATTTCCATCTTTTGCAATATGTAAAAGACGTTTCTTGAATGATACATATCTCTTGTAATAAACTCTCTAACGAATTCATCATCTTTGGGATAATATGCTTTTGTTGAAATACCAGCTAAAGCACTTGCAACTTTTCTAAATGGATCTTTATAAAAATTTTCACCATGTTTCTTTAAAATATCATTATATAGTGACGCCATAACTTGTGACATGCCACCACCAGCTAAGTTGCAAACATTTCTTCTAATTATGTAGGATTCTAACAATCTTAAAATTTTAGTTAAAGAATCATCACTTATTTTCTTTTTTCCTTCAGCATCAGGGGTATTATCGATTAGTAATCCAAATGCAAATGGATATGTTGTCGCTATTTCCAATGATGTATAGTCTTCTAACGCTTCTTGTAAAGATTTAGTGTCTGCTTGAGGTTTTAATAAACGATTATATATTTTAGCCATTTCATAGA
>Ga0255347_1005496_pt1 | contig 14352 bp, 13 predicted proteins | sample wastewater_treat_2_FD_192479 | JGI IMG/M metagenome (GOLD analysis project Ga0255347, IMG submission 192479) | Wastewater microbial communities from Lulu Island WWTP, Vancouver, Canada - plant24 | ecosystem: Engineered > WWTP > Wastewater > Unclassified | place: Canada: Vancouver, British...
ATTAATGTCACCCTGCTCTATATCCTTTTGCGGCGTTATTTAAAAACGGACGAGCGGATCGAACTCCTCGGCAAACACACCGCCTTTCTTTTTTGTGTCGCCCTGCTTTTTGCAAGCGTCTGGCAGGTTTATACGCTGGGGCAGGGGATTGCGCCACGAACACGCGGGATTATCCTGTGCGAGATTCTCTCCGCCGGCATCCTCACCCTTGGCGGGTATATGCTTTTAGCTCATGCCTTTCAGATAAAAATCCTTGACTCCCTTTCAGACCTGCGCGGAAGGGTATCAAACGATTTGGAGGTGTAATAATGCCAATCTCGGAACAGAAAATTCTGGATGTCCTGCTCAATATCAGCAACTTTGTCGGCTCGGTGATGGAGATAGACGATATTCTTAAAATAATCACCGCGCAGACGGCGGAGGCGATGAACGTTCCTGTGTGCTCCATTTATTTGATTGAGTTGGAAGAACCTCACGATATTGTGCTGCGCTCCACAAACGGATTGAATCCGGGAATTGTCGGTCGGGCGCGATTCAAAATGGGCGAAGGCATCCCCGGATGGGTGGTTAAGCATAACCAGCTGGCTGCCTTTGAGGACGCCCCCAAAGACTCGCGTTTCATGGCAATTCCCGGCGCCAGCCGAGAGGAGAAACTCCATGCCTATCTCGGCGCCCCGCTCCGCATACAGGATGAGGTCATCGGCGTGATGACCGCCCGCAAATTCGAAGTTTATGAATATACCGACGTCGAGATCACCCTTTTTGAAACCATCAGCAAACAGGTTGCCATCGTTATTGAAAAAGCGCGGCTTTATCATCAGAAAATAACCGCCGAAAAAATGGCTATGGTCAGCGTCAGCCTTTCAGAAATTGCCCATTACATCAAAAACATCCTCCAAAGCATGGAAGGCGGCGCTTGGTTTGTGGATCGCGGGCTCAAAAGCGGCGACATAGAAAAGGCGCAGAACGGGTGGAAACTCCTTCAGAAATCTATAAAAAAAATCAGCTACCTTGTGGAAAACATGCTCAACTATTCCCGCCCTATCCATTTCGACCTTGAACGGGGCAACATCAACGCCCTCCTTGTGGAAATCCTCAACTCTTTTGTGGATACGGCGGCGGAGCGGCACGTCGAGGTTAAGCCCGACTTTGCCCAAAATCTTCCCGACATCTATTTTGATTGGGATCGCATGTATGACTCTTTGCTGAACATGATTTCCAACGCGATGGACGCCATTCCAGAAGAACGCGCGGGGCTGATTATTCTTAAATCATCATACGATAAGGAAAAGAAACGCGTGGTCGTTGAAATTATTGATAACGGCACCGGCATCCCCGAAGAAAGCAGAGAGCGGATTTTTCTTCTTTTCTTCAGCACCAAAGGTCGCCGCGGAACAGGCATCGGATTGACGGTCACAAAAAAGGTCATCGAAGAGCATGGCGGCAAAATATGGTTCGAAACCAAAACGGATGAAGGCACCCGTTTTGTCATCGAACTCCCCCTTTCTGAAAATAAAAAAATCTCTCAGATGATAATATAATTTTTTTGACGATTTAGGAGAAAATCACGCTGCAAGCCGAGAAAAAAAATTCCCCGATTTTTTTATTGCCAACATGCCAAGCGCGAAGACTTTGACGCCGGGCAGTCCGGCGGCGTTTCTCCGCGTTGCCGCACGCCCGATGCTTGGCGGATTTCTCAAAATGCGCCTTCTGCGGAAGCGTTCTTTATCCCAAGGCAACAAAAATATTTTTGGAGCGCCGCTAATGAAAATCTCAACTATCATTCCATGTGCCTTCTTAATAATCATTCTTTTTGCTTCTTTATCTTTTGCAGAAAAGGAATTGCCTGTCTTTGATTTTGCCACAACAGAGGCGGCAAGGGCGGCGTGGAACCCTGCAAAAGGCGTCGCGCGGGTGGGGCTTTTTGATGGATTCCCGCCGCTGGAAAAACAAGGCGTCAGATTTCCATGCAACTTTTCCAGCGTGGATTCTCGTTGTTATTGGGATATGAATATCTCCGAGGATCTTACCAGCTACACGCTTATTAAATTGAGAATTCATGTCTCCAATCCAAACCCGATAACGTCATTCACGCTTTATTTCCGAAGCGGAAACGGCTGGTATAGCGCCACATTCTCCGGGCTTCAAAAGGGCTGGCAGGTCTTGAGCCGTTCGCGGGCGGATTTTAATTTTTCCGGCACGCCGACAGGCTGGCACGCCATCAATGGTATCCGCATCTCCCCATGGAAGGGTTTGAACGTTGATACGGAAATCATCGCAAACTCTCTCCTCCTTTTGAACGCCAAAACATTTTTGGTTAAGGGGACAAAGAGCACAAGCGCGGGCACTGCCGAATCCACAAATGCCCTGATAGCCTCCTGCCTTGACGCCGTTGGAATCGAATACACTCAGATTACGGAAGAGGATGTTGAATCAGGCGGGTTAAAGAATTCCAAACTTGCCATATTTCCGTATAGCAACAACATGTCAGCCGAGGAGATTGCGCAAATCCAAAATTACGTTGCCTCCGGCGGCAAGATTATAGTTTTCTACACCTCCCCACCGGCGGTCTTCACACTTTTGGGACTGCAGAATAAAGGCATCTCTGGCATCGCCGCCAAAGCCATGCGTTTCCGAACGGACATCGTCGAATGTATTCCGCCGTATATTCAACAAGCCTCCTGGAATTTTTTTAACGTGCAACCCGTCTCCTCCGATGTTCAGGTTCTCGCCAATTGGGAGGATGCGGAAGGGACGCAAACTCTGGGCGCGGCATGGACTATCGGCAACAACGGGGCGTATATGTCGCACATTCTGCTCAGCGATGATCTGGAGAATAAAAAGAAATTAATGTCGGCGCTCGTTTCTTATTTTGTGCCGGAAACGAAATGGGATATTGTAACAAGGGCTTTCGAAGGTATCGGCAGAATAGGCGAATACTCAAATTACGATGAAGCGGTTTTGGGCATTCGCAAATCGGGCTCCGCAACCCCGCGGGCTTTTCTTGTTGAAAAAAACATTACCGCTTCCGTCTTTTATCGGAACGAGGTTTTAGATTCGCTGACATCGGGGACGTATTGTCAGAACCTGGATATGATAACAAGTTCCCGGCTGCATCTGCTTGAGGCTTATTATCTGGCGCAAAAATCCCAGACGCCTGAGTTCCGCGCCGTATGGGCGAGCTACAACCACTCGTCGGGTCCGTATGTGGATGGCTGGGACAAAATGGCAATAGATTTGGCGCAAAACCGATTCAATGCCGTCATGCCTTATATGGCAACAGGGGGAGTTGCCCATTATAATAGCCAGTTTCTTCCCCACTCAGATATCTATAATCAAAGGGGAGACCATATCGCCGCTTGCGTTAAGGCATGCAAGCCGCGCGGGATTGAGACGCACGTTCGCAAACTGAGCTGGTTTTTATATTTTGCTCCGCAGAGTTTTATTGACGACATGCGCAACCAGAAAAGAACGCAGGTTGATGTGAACGGTAACCCTGTGGACTGGCTTTGCCCGTCGCATCCGCTCAATTATGAGCTCGAAATAAACGTCATGCTCGAAATTATTGATAATTATGATGTGGATGGAATCCATTATGATTATATCAGGTATCCCGATGAGACCTGCTGTTATTGTGAGGGCTGCCTGGAAAGATTTCAAAAAGACACCGGCAACACAGTTGTCAACTGGCCCCTTGATTGCTATAGCGGACCGTTCAAAGAGGCTTATCGGGAATGGCGGCGCGAGCAGATTACGCGAGTTGTGCGCGGGATGAGGCAGGCTGTGGCTCAGCGCGATAAAATAGTTCAAATATCCGCCGCTGTTTTTTCAGGTTATCCCTCCTGTAAATCATCTGTGGCGCAGGATTGGGTTTCGTGGATTGAAAATGGCTATCTTGATTTTGTCTGCCCCATGGATTATACCGACTCCGGCGCGCGGCTTGAAAACCTTTTAGAATCACAATTAAATTACACGGCGGGGAAAGCGCCTTTATATCCGGGCATAAGCATCGGCTCCGGAGAAACGTCGCTTTCGGCGGATAAGATAATTGAACTGATTTTGGTGACGCGCAAATATCGAACAAACGGCTTTATTATATTTGTCTATAACACTACCCTTTCGGAGGAAATTTTGCCGAATTTGCGCAAGGGAATCATATCAGATCCGGAAAAGACGGGGATGATTTTGCATTAAACGCCTGCCTTATTTAATAATATTAATTATCTCGTCTTAATTCAACCGATTTTACAAAAGATATAATCATTTTTTTGTAAAAAAGTCCTTGACGCCGCTTTGACGCATTTGCGAGTGGTTAACGTAATTTAATGTAAATGAAAGAAAACGGATGAGAAATCCTTCTGTCGCCACCGTTATGAACAATGTCCTCACAGTGCAAGATGTCGCCGAAATGCTTAAAGTCTGCCCGCGCACAGTTTTGAACATGGCAAACCGGGGCGAAATCCCCGCCTCTCGCATCGGGCATCTCTGGCGGTTTGATGAAAGCGAGATTCTCTCTTGGCTCAAGGTCAAATCGGAATCGCGCCCTCAGCAAAAAAGCAACATCCTCAACGGGCTGCCGCCTTCCATCATGGAACTCATTACGCCCGATTGCGTGCGCGTCCAAAAATCTGTGGTGGACAAGCGCCATGTCCTTGAAGACCTGACCACCCTTGCCATCCGTTCGGGCAGGCTCACGGATTACACCGCGCTTCTGCGCTCCATCGAAGAGCGCGAGTCCATGTTCTCAACGGCAATGGATGAGGGGATCGCCTTTCCGCATCCGCGCCGTCCTTTGGAAGGATTGCAGGAACCGTTGCTTGCGATTTTAATCGTGGAGCAGGGTGTGATATTCGGCGCTCCGTGCGGCGGCAAGACTTATGTATTCGTTCTTTTTTGCGCCCCTGATGATTCCGCCCACGTGCGTTTGCTGGCGCGTCTGGCTCGCATCTTCTATCAGCAGAAGAAATTGATTTCCAAATTGCGCCGCATGCAAAACCCCGAATTAATTATTCAAGAGCTTATCAACGTCGAGCGTGAAAAAATCGCTGAAGGTTGCCAGAAATAATTGCTTTAATATAAAGGAGTAAAAAAAATGTCTGGGAATCCAATGTTAACGGAGACCAAATACGGCGGCGGGCGTTCCACTCTGGAAGCGGAGATGCATCAATTAAATCTCAGCCCAGAATTGATTCGCTATTGTCAGACAATCAGCCGACGCTACCAAAACCCGATTGTGGAACTGCGCGCGGGCGTCTGCACCGGCTGCTGGATGGCGCTTTCGACCGCCAAGCGTCAGGATATTGAGACAGGCGACGGCAATGACATTTGCGAGCATTGCGGTCGTATTATTTATTACGAAGAAGTATAACCTTTTATTTTTCAGCCAATCGTGAATTGCCAATTCAATTAGAAAAGCCCTGCTGCATCCAATGGAATTCATAACCCACATCCTAAACACAATAGGCAAAACGCCGATGATAAGGCTTTCGGATTTGGGCGCGGGCAATGTTTATGCCAAAGCGGAGTTTTTAAATCCCGGCGGCAGCATTAAAGACCGCATTGCCAAACACATCATCGAGCGCGCGGAAGAATCGGGCGTTTTGAAAAAAGGCGCCGCCATCGTAGAGCCGACATCCGGCAACACAGGCATCGGCTTTGCCCTCGCCGGCGTGCGGCGCGGTTATAAGGTCATCATCGTCATGCCGGAGGATATGAGCGAGGAGCGCAAGAAAATCATTCGCGCGCTTGGGGCGGAATTGGTTCTCACGCCAAAGGAAAAAAGCATCTCGGGCGCGGTGGAAAAAGCGATGGAAATTAAAGCCTCCCGACCGGATGTTTACCTCCCGCAGCAGTTCGAAAATCCATGGAATCCCGAAGCCCATTATCTGAACACCGCGCCTGAAATCTGGAATCAGATGGAAGGCGAGGTGGATGCTTTTGTGGCGGGCGTGGGCAGCGGCGGAACGCTCGGCGGCGTCGGCAAATACCTGAAAGAAAAAAATCCCGATATTAAAATTGTGGCGGTGGAGCCGAGCAACTCGGCGGCGCTTTTAGGACACGAACCCGGGCTGCATCAGATTCAGGGCATCGGCGACGGCTTCATCCCCCCTGTTTTAGACACCTCGCTGATTGACGACGTTATCACCGTGACGGACGAAGACGCCGTCTATATGGCGCGGGAGCTTGCGCAGAAGGAAGGCGTTTTGGTGGGAACATCCTCCGGCGCAAACGTCTGGTCTGCCATCGCCCTTTCAAAAAAAATGGGACAGGGGAAAAATATTGTGACCATCCTCCCCGACCGCGTAGAGCGATACTTTTCAACAAGTCTCATCTAAAAAAATACTTTTTCTATTTAGACGCCTTCCATTTTCAAACGATGGACATTCGGCGTTTTTTTTATGAATGCCTCTTATTCGGCTCAGCGCCAGCGGGGGGAAAAGCGGCGATGGGCGCGCAGCAATGCAAGGGGATAAAGCGTTCCGCGCCAGATTATGCCGCCGCGCCGCAAGGCAAGAAATCCCGAACGCAGCGTGAATAGCGTCATGAAGATAGTGCCGAGGGGCCAGAGGAAGGCTGAATAAACGGTCTGGCGCATCCATTTATTTGCCAGTATGGAGACGATTATCGAGATGAGGAGCGTCGCCGCGCCCGCCAGTCTCATCAGAGGATGCCAACAGGGCAAAAAAGCGATGAAGGGCGACATCTCAAGTATGAAAAGCGCGACAACGTTTGTGATTAATCGAAAGGGTTTAAATTCGCCTGCGGCGGCAAAGGCGTTTTTTTCCATGCCGCGCGCCATGGCTTTGAGCGATGGGTAGAACTGCACCTTCAACAATCCGATGCCGCTGGCGACCGCCTGCCGAGCGCCGTTATATTTGAGCATCTGCCCCAGAGCAATGTCGTCTATGACTTCAAGACGCAGCCATTCCAATCCAGATGTGCGCTCGAGGGCGCTGCGCCGAAAGAGACTGAATGCGCCCGCGCCAACCGCCGCGCCTGAGCGGGGTTCCTCGACTTTTGATAAACGCCCCATAAGACATAATAGACGCATAAAATGCGAAATGACTGTGTCCAACAGCAGGCTTGATGTCAGAAATTGGGGTAGGAGGGCAAGGTGGTCTATGTCGCGGGAGAGGCAATAAGCCATGCTGCGGGAGAGGAGATCCGGCGAGAAATAAACATCCGCGTCGGTGAAGAGAATCCATTCCCCGTTAGCGGCTTCCAAGCCTTTTTGGAGGGCGTGCACTTTGCCGAGCCAGCCATCGGGCAGTTCCGAGATGCGGATGATGCGAAGATTGGGAAATTGGAAGGCAAGGCGGTTGGCAATTTGCGGCGTGGCATCTGTGGAGCGGTCGTCCACGAGGATAAATTCCGCATTGGGATAATCGCTTTTGAGTCTGGAAAGGACGGCGGGTTCAAGATGGTCGGCTTCGTTGCAGGCGGGTATGATGACGGAGACAAGCGGCGGCTTTGGCGGTAGCGGTAGTTCGAGTTTTTCAAGATGCGGGGCGGCGCGTTTCAACTTTCTGTAAAAGAAAAAGGAAAGAATCCAATAATTCAGCGCCAAAATTAAGAGCAGATGAATTCCGAAACGGAGATATGTCATACAAATAACCTCATTACGATAATCAATAAGGAGGGGCGGATGCGCAGCGCAAGGAAGAAAGGTTAAAGATTTTTCTTGCGTTGGATGGAACGGCGGAGATATATTCTTTTCACTTATTGCGCTGATAGAATTCGCGGGTGATTAGCTCAGTTGGTTAGAGCGTCGGCCTCACATGCCGAAGGTCACAGGTTCGAGTCCTGTATTACCCACCATATATAAGCCCCGCAGAAGTTCTGTTCAAAAGGGCGCTGCGGGGTTTTATATTTTCTTGCAAGCGCTAAAATGAGCGCGGTATGTTTCATGTAATATTTGCGAACAGAGCGGTGTAGTCTTATGGAGCGGGAAAGTCCGGAATATGTGAAAATCTCGCTGGCAGCAGCCATGACGCTTGGGCTGGCGCGGGGGCGATTCTGGCGCGATGCGAAAATGACCTGCGTGAATCTGCTGCTTCATTATTCAGACGGCTGCAAAGCGAATTGCGCTTATTGCGGACTTTCCCGCTCGCGCATTGCCGATGAGCGGACATTCATCCGCGTCCCATGGCCTGTTCATGCAATGGACGACATCATCGCCGGTCTGCAAACTTCCTCAGTTGCGCGCCGGACGTGTATTTCGATGGTGGTGCATTTCCGCGCCATAGAAGACACCCTTTTTCTTGCCGAGCGTCTCGTGAATGAAACCCCGCAGCCGGTTTCAGTCCTGCTCTCGCCGACTATTACCGATGAGAAATATTTGAAAGAATTGCAAAAAGCGGGCGTGGATAAAATCGGCATCGCCATTGACGCCGCATCGCCGGAAATTTTTGACGAGCGGCGCGGGGCGGGGGTGACAGGTCCCCACAAGTGGGATGTTTACTGGCAGAGGTTTGAAGAGGCGATTGAGATATTCGGCAAGATGAACGTGGGAATGCATATCATCTGCGGGCTGGGCGAGACTGAGCAGGATCTGGTTCGTATTTTCCAGCGAGTGAAGGATATGGGGGCGTGCAATCATCTTTTTTCATTTTATCCAGAGCAGGGAACGGGGATGGGCAAGGTTGAGCCGCCGCCTTTGGATTTTTATCGCCGCGTTCAGATTGCCTGCCATCTGATTGACGATGGTTATTCTTATTATCAGAACTTCGATTTTGATCCGGAAACGGAGCAGATTATTGATTTCGGCGTGTCGAAAAACGTCCTCGACTGGGTGATTGACTCGGGCAAGCCTTTTATGACGCGGGGCTGCCGCAATTGCGGAGGCAAGGTGGATTGCAATCGCCCGTATGGAAATTCGCGTCCGGGACCCGAAGTGCGGAATTACCCCTTTGAGCCGACTAAAGAAGATATTGCTTTGATTCGGCAGCAATTAAATCCAAAACCGCGCCGCAAGCGTTCCATCGTTTTCAGCGTGCCGAATACCAAACAATTTCATTCCGATAGCTATTCAAATCGGAACGGGAGCTCTTTTATCGGCGTATCCGTAACCGGGACGAGGTGCCATCTTTTATGCTCTCATTGCGAGGCAAAACTGCTTGCGCAAATGCCAAAGGCAACAACGCCGGAGGCGCTCTGGGAAATGGCGCAGAATCTGGCGGCGCGCGGCGGAAAGGGGATGCTAATCTCCGGCGGATGCAACGCGGACGGCATTCTGCCTATTGAAGAATTTTCCGATATTCTCGCCAGAATCAAAAGGGAGCTGGGGCTTTTGCTCACCGTGCATACCAAACTGGCAAACCCCGCATTTGCAAGCGCGCTCGCCCCGACAGGCGTTGATGCCGTGATGGTGGACATCGTCAATACAGACGTCCTTCAAAAGATTTATCACCTGAAAAATAAAACGATTGAGGATATCAAATCTTCGCTTCTTCTGCTTGAAGAGCATTCTCTGCCGATTTCTCCGCACATCCTTTTAGGTTTGAATGAAGACGGCAAGGATTCGGCAGAATTGCTTGATATACTCAAAGGGCGCCGGCTCAAATCGCTGGTGATTGTGTTTCTGATGCCGCTGCCGCACACGGCAATGGCGGGCGCCTCCCCTATGCCGCTGACGGAGGTGAATCGTTTTTTTGATGCGGCAAGGAGCGCCTTTCCTGAAATCCCGCTCTATTTGGGTTGCGCCAAACCGGCGGGGGATTATCAGAAAAAACTGGAAATGCTCGCGCTCAAACACGGTTTTGACGGCATCGCATTTCCGGGAGACGAAATTGTTAAAATGGCGCAGAAGCGTCGTTATGCCATTCGATTCGATGAAACATGCTGCGCGCTCATCACCCCTTGGGCAGATGATAAATCGTGAACATCGAATCGCTGCCTTCTTTGCGGCGGCGACCTGCCATATTAAAGAAATCCGCCTTTTTAATGCTTACACAAGCCCCTGTTCGATCATGGCGTCGGCGACTTTGAGAAAGCCTGAGATATTTGCTCCGACAACATAATCGCCAATAGAACCATATTCTTCAGCGCGTCGCCAAGAGTTATCGTGAATTTCTTTCATGAGGTCTTGAAGTTTGGAATCCACATACTCGCGGCTCCAATGTATGAACTGGGCGTTTTGCGCCATTTCCAGACCGGAGACTGCAACGCCGCCGGCATTTGCCGCCTTGCCGGGTCCGTATAGAATTTTGGCTTTTTGAAAGACTCTGATGGCGGCTGGAGTGGAGGGCATGTTTGCCCCTTCCGCCACAAGATAACACCCGTTCTTTATGAGATTTTTGGCGTCAATTTCCTCAATTTCATTCTGTGTTGCGCAGGGAAAGGCGCAATCACATGGGATGTCCCAAGGGTTGGCTTTTTCCCGATAGGCGGCATTAGGATATTTTTCGGCGTATTCTCTGATACGTCCGCGCCGTTTATTTTTCAAGTCCATCACCCATGCAAGTTTCTCGGCGTCAATGCCCGCAGGGTCGTGGATGACACCATTGGAGTCGGAAAGGCTGACCACTGTAGCGCCGAGTTGGATTAATTTTTCCGCTGTGAACTGAGAAACGTTTCCAGCGCCGGAAATAATGCATGTTTTGCCTTTGAATTCCTCGCCGCGCGTTTTCAACATTTCGCGCGCGAAATAAACGCAGCCGTAGCCGGTGGCTTCCGGGCGGAGTTGGGAGCCGCCCCAGTTGAGACTTTTGCCGGTCAAGGCGCCATTGAATTGGTTGGTAATGCGTTTATATTGTCCGAACATGTAACCCAATTCGCGCCTGCCCACGCCGATATCGCCGGCGGGAACGTCCGTGGCGGGACCGATATGGCGATAGAGTTCCGTCATAAAGGACTGGCAGAAAATCATCATCTCGCGCTCGGATTTTCCTTTGGGGTCAAAATCAGCGCCGCCTTTTGCGCCGCCCATGTAAAGTGTGGTCAGGGCGTTTTTCAAAATTTGTTCAAAGCCGAGAAATTTCATGATGCCAAGATTAACGCTGGGGTGGAATCGCAAACCGCCTTTATAGGGACCGATGGCGCAGTTAAACTCTACGCGGAAGCCGCGATTCACCCGATACTCGCCATTGTCGTCAACCCATGGGACGCGAAACACAATCACGCGTTCTGGCTCGGTCAGGCGTTCAAGGATTTTATATTTTTCATAACAAGGATGGCGGTCGAGCGCGGGCTCCAGAGAATCCAGCACCTCCTTGACTGCCTGATGGAATTCATATTCACGGGGGTTGCGTTGAACGATAATTTCCATAACTCGATTAATATATTCTTTTGCCATTTTCAAATTTTCTCCCAAACAACTCTTGTCATAAAAAAGCGGTTTCTTATCAGCGGATACGATTTTAGGCGCAAACAAAAAAAGCATGTAAAGGAGCGATTGCCGTATAAAAGCCATATCACGGCTTTTTTCAGGAAATATTTCCTTATACGCACGTTAATATTGCCTTCGATTCAAGGCATTCATTTTGTCAATCGGCGTATTTTTTTCTTCTGACAAATTTGATAGGAACGATTCAGGGCATGCAATATGAAGATAGGCTCGAGCATTTCTTCAGCAGAATAGGGCATTATGCCCGTGCGAAACATGCGAACAATTTTTTTAACGCCGCTTAAATACGGATTAGCGTCAAATTGGTTGGTGAAATGAACCTCGCCTTTGGAGCCGATGGCATTGATGGAAAAGGGCGCGGACGAATCGGCAACAAACAACACATGGGCGATCGCGCCGCCGTCATAGTTAAGGATTGCGCTGACATTTGGATTTTTTGCGCCGCTTTTTTTGAATACCTGAACGCTTGCTATCCTGCCTTTGAACGCCTTTGTGAGCATTTCAATAAGATGAACGCCATAAAAAAAGACGCCGCTATATCGGGAGCGGAAATCGCAGGGAGCAATCGCCTGAATGATTTTAATTGTTCCAGCCCGGCGGAGGTTTTTCTGCAGGTCATTTTAAAAAAGAATGATATAAACATATTGAAAATGCTTTATAATTGACATGTGAAAAATAACAAACTGATAACCAGTGCGGAAATGCGCACAACCAAACAGTTTGTATTGCAAAATGCAATGTTGGGGGCTACCATAGGGTGGCATTGGTGATTGAATTTTGTTGAATCCAGCCTCGCGCTCGGGGGATCCCGCCGGGCTTAATAGATAAAGAAACATAAAACCAGGTATTGATGATGCCTTGAGACTTGAGTATGGTGATGTATTCATCCGTTTGGATGGTTGTGACCATATATTCGAGCATTGTCCATTTATCTGGGGGTAGATTTGGGGATTTAAGGAGTATTTTATTAGATTCGTTTATTTTCCATGTTTGTCCGCGTTTGGCATATTTAAAGCTGGTATCCGGGTTTGGGTATGTTTTTATGTAAATACCGGTGTAGGTTGAGGTAGGCTGTGGTGTTGGTGACGCTGTTGCGATCGGCGCGGGTGTTTGAGTGGGTGTTTGTGTTATTGGCGCCGGTCCCGGCGGGAGTGGGCGGTTCATGTAGAGACAGAAGGCGAGCATGGCGAAGATGAGCGCTCCAAGGAATATTTTATGTATTAGAGGCATAGCATACCTTCTTTGAGGGATCGGAAGATGGCGATGGCGATGCCGTAGATGCGGAGTGTGGCTGGATTGGCGGCGATGGTGGAGTATTTGGAGTTGAGGGGTTCGAGGAGGATGAGGTTATTAGATTGGATGTTCAGTCGTTTGAATGTGAACTCGCCGTCGAGTGAGAATATGCCAAAAACGCCGCGTCTAAGTGCATTAAAAGGGACATCGCGTTCGATGAGGAGGAGATCCTGGTCGAGGAAGAGGGGTTCCATGGAGTCGCCGTTGACCCGGACGAAGACGACTTGATTGGAATGGCTGTATTTTATGGCGTGATAAAAGAATTCGTCAATGGTTTGGGCGACGTCGGCGGCTTCTTCGATGTCGGAGTAGATGATGGTGGGGGTTCCGGCAGCGACTTCGCCGACGATGGGGATGGCTTTATAGGAATTTGTGGAAGGAGTGGACGAAATGGACTTAGTGGACGATATTGACTGGGAGCCGGAGCCGGTGATTAGCCAGTTGAGGTCAATATTTTCATGCTTAGCGATATCATTTAATAATTTAAAACTTATAGTTTTGCCATTATTTTCGAGGCTGGCGTAAGTGCCTCGATTCATGCCGAACAGGAGAGCAAATTCTTCCTGGGTTCGATCGCCGCGAAGAAATTTTAAACGCTCTCTAATATTTTCATCAAGATTGTAACCCACGCCACGCAACCCATAATAAATGTTTTAAATTTCATCAGAAACTCATATATTAACTTAAATAATTTACGAAAACAAAAGGAAATTTAGAAAATGAGACCTGAGGTAGTCAAGGCAAATCTGATTCGGAAGCGGATAAAGATGAGGATTATAGCGGATGAGGCTGGGTGCAGTCCGACGGCTGTGACGCTGGTGATTCAGCGGAAGAGTGTGAGCCGGAGGATACGCGGGATTATTGCGGAGAAGTTGGGATATGAATATAATCGAGTCTGGGGCACTGTGGCATAAGGGGGTGATGATATGAAATTAGACGGTAAGTTTGATTTGGAGGCATTTACGATTTACACGAGTTTGGGATTAATACTGTTGATTCAGGTTTTGATTATCCTGGCTGGGTGCGGAATTATCAAATAAGGGTGCTGGCATGGACAAATCAATAAAGTGGCTACGGTATAGCGGTTTGCCGGAGGATTTAGGCTGCGAGGGCTGGGCGGTATTGATGGAGTTGGCGGAGAGGGACCTGGAGCAGCATCCGACGGTGCCGGGGGACATCAAGGTTGGGTTGCTGGATTTGAGCCGAGGGGTTGGGTTATCCACCGTTCGGCTCAAAACTATTTTGGGTAAGTTGCAGCGCGGGAAGATGATAGGGTATTTTATTCCGGATAATGATGTTGAGGACTGCATTATCCGGATAGCGGACCCGATGCCGACGCCGATCCGCGCGGCGGAGGTTCGGCGACGGATCGGCGGCGGGGAGACGTGGCGATATGCCGGGGAGACGGTTCAGCGGGATGTGAGCGCGGCGGACGATTTGATCATTGAGATAGCGCGGATGGAGATCGAGGTGACAGGCGGGATTATCAACGGTTTGATGATGGATCAGATCAGGGATATAGTGTCGCGGCATGATTTGGAGAGGATCAAGAGGGAGTTGAGAGGCGCGGACAAGTGGGAAGGCGGGTTCCGGATTTGGAAACTGGTAAAGCAATTGACAATTGATAATGGAAAATTGACAATTAAAAACCAACGACCTCAGGCAAAAAGGGGCAACAAAAGGAGGAACTGGGGATGACGATTACGCATGAGAAG
>Ga0255347_1005502_pt1 | contig 14339 bp, 15 predicted proteins | sample wastewater_treat_2_FD_192479 | JGI IMG/M metagenome (GOLD analysis project Ga0255347, IMG submission 192479) | Wastewater microbial communities from Lulu Island WWTP, Vancouver, Canada - plant24 | ecosystem: Engineered > WWTP > Wastewater > Unclassified | place: Canada: Vancouver, British...
TGCCGGCCGCCTCGACCATGCACATCCTGCAAGATCCTATCGGGGTCAGCCCCTCCATCCAGCACAGCGTGGGTATATATATTTCGTTCTTTCGGGCGGCCTGGAGGATGGTGTCCCCCTTCTCCGCCCTGCACTCGACTCCGTCGATGACGAGGGTGATTTCACTCATTGGTCTTCCTCCTCCACGACTACTTTTTCTCTATGGCGCCGAAGGGGCACTTCTCGAAGCACGTGCCGCAACGGATGCACCTCTCCTGGTCGATGACGTAGCCGGAGGTGCGGTCGCCAGGGATGCACTGGACGGGGCAGTTCCTGGAGCAGATCCCGCACTTCCTGCACAGGTCCTGCATTATGGTGTACCTCAGGAGTGCAGAGCATGCGCCGGCGGGGCACCTCTTCTCCTTGATGTGGGCCACGTACTCGTCCCGGAAGTAGCGCAGGGTGGTGAGCACCGGGTTGGGCGCTGTCTGGCCGAGGCCGCACAGCGACATGTCCCTGACCATGAGGGCCAGCTCCTCCAGCTTCTCGAGGTCCTCCATCGTCCCCTCCCCGGCGGTGATCTTCTCGAGGATGAGCAGCATGTGCTTGGTCCCCTCCCTGCAGGGCACGCACTTGCCGCAGGACTCCTTCTGGGTGAACTCCAGGAAGAACTTCGCGACGTCGACCATGCAGTTGCTGTCGTCCATGACCACCAGTCCGCCCGAGCCCATGATGGCCCCGAGCGCTGTCAGCGACTCGTAGCTCACCGGGGTGTCAAGGTGCTCCTCGGTAAGGCAACCGCCGCTGGGCCCGCCGATCTGGACGGCCTTGAACTTTCTGTCGTCGAGGATGCCGCCGCCTATGTCGAAGATTATCTCCCTCAGCGTGATCCCCATCGGGACCTCGACCAGGCCGGTGTGCTTCACCTTGCCCGTCAGCGCGAACACCTTGGTGCCCTTCGACTTGTCCGTGCCCATGGAGGCGTACCATTGGCCGCCCCTGTTGACGATCTGGGGGACGTTGGCCCAGGTCTCGACGTTGTTTATGTTGGTGGGCTTGCCCCACAGGCCGTAGTTGGCCGGGAACGGGGGACGCGGGCGAGGCATTCCGCGGCTGCCCTCTATGGAGGCCATGAGCGCGGTCTCCTCGCCGCAGACGAACGCCCCCGCCCCCTCCTTGATGTGCAGCTCGAAGGAGAAGGGGGTGTTCATTATGTTCCTGCCGAGCAGGCCGTACCCCTCTGCCTGGGCTATGGCGTTCTTCAGCCGCGCTATCGCCAGCGGGTACTCCGCCCGGCAGTAGATGTACCCCTCGTCGGCCCCCATCGCGTAGGCCCCGAGCAGCATTCCCTCTATCACGCTGTGCGGGTCGCCCTCGAGTATGGAGCGGTCCATGAACGCACCGGGGTCGCCCTCGTCGGCGTTGCATATAACGTACTTCTTATCGCCCTTCGCCGCGGCGCAGAAGCTCCACTTGAGTCCCGTCGGGAACCCGCCGCCCCCTCTGCCGCGCAGGCCGGAGACCTTCAGCTCCTCTATCACGGCGGCCGGGGTCATGGAGGTCAAGGCCTTCCCCAGGGCCTCGTAGCCGCCTCGCACGATGTACTCGTCGATGTTGTCGGGGTTTATGTAGCCGCAGTTGGCCAGCGCTATGCGCCTCTGCTTGCCGTAGAAGGGGATGTCGTTGTAGTGGGGGACCTTCGGCATGTCGACGCCGCCCTCGTACATCAGCCTCTGCACCGGGCGTCCCTTGAATATGTGCTCCTCGACGATCTCGTGGACGTCGTTCTTCTTCACCTTGCAGTAGAAGGTTCCCTCGGGGTAGACCACCACGATCGGCCCCATCTCGCACATCCCGTGGCAGCCGGTCGGGACCACCAGCACCTCCTGGTCGAGCTTTCGCCTCTCCAGCTCCTTCTTGAAGGAGTCTATAACCTCGGTCGCGCCGCTCGACGTGCACCCGGTGCCGCTGCAGACAAGAACATGGGATCGAAAAATAGCCATCCGTCCTCTCCCCTCCCTCAGTCGGCCCGGCCAATGGCCATCTTCTCGACCACGCGGCCGTTCACCACGTGCTCTGCGACTATCAGGGGCACGTCCTCGGGCTTCACGTGTCCGTAGGTCACCCTCTGGCCGGAGCGTATCACGTCGAGAAGAGGCTCGTCCTGGCACATGCCTATGCAGCCGGTGGTCTGAACCGCCACGTCGCGCAGGTCGCGCCTGGCGAGCTCGGCCATTACCTCCTCGAGAACCTCGCGGGCCCCTGCGGCTATCCCGCAGGTGCCCATGCCGACTATCACGGTCGTGCCGCCGCCGGACCTTGCGGACGAGAGATCACGCGACCTCTCGCGTATCCTGCGCAGGTCGTCCAGGCTGGTTATCTTCTTCTGTTCCATTCGCCGTCCCTCCGTCCCTACTCGAACTTCTCCAGAATTCCGGGGACCATGTCCGGGACGAGCCTTCCGAAAGTCTGGGAGTCCACCATCATCACAGGCGCCAGGCCGCACGCTCCAAGGCAGGCCACGGGCTCTATGGTGAACCGCAGGTCCTCGGTCGTCTCGTTCTCGTCCACCCCGGTCTTCTCCTTGACCTTCTCAAGCACCTTCAGGCTTCCGCGGACGTGGCAAGCCGTTCCCCTGCACACGCGGACGACGTGACGTCCCCTGGGCTTCAGGTGGAACTGGGCGTAGAAGGTGGCCACGCCGAAGATCTCCGACGACGGGATCTTCATCTCCCTGGACACCGTCAGAAGCGCCTCCCTCGGGAGGTAGCCCAGCTCGGCCTGGAGAGCCTGCAGGACGGGTATCAGACCCCCCTTTTTCTCTCGCCACGGCCCGACCACTCTGCGCGCTGTCTCTCGAATCTCCTCAACGCTTAACGCCATGATGAACCTCCTTTTTGAAACCGGCACTATAGATTGGGAAGACTATCACAATTGGTGAGGTATTCTACCACGTAGGCTTTCGAATAGGCAAGCGCTGCGGCGGTATATTCTATACGGTCGATCCCGCCGCGGGACATGCTATAATTTCTGCGGTCCGGATACGATTTTTTTTATGGAGGGACTATCTATGGTGAGAACCGCGCAGGTCCAGGTCGACCAGGCCGTGGGGATGGTGATCTCCCACGACCTGACCCAGATAGACGTACAGCAGGGGTACAAGGGCGCCCGGTTCAAGCGGGGGCACGTGGTCAGGCAGGATGACATCCCGGTGCTGAAGAGCATGGGCAAGAACACGCTCACCATCATCCACCTGGAGGAGGGGGACGTCCACGAGGACGAGGCGTCCTCCAGGCTGGCGGCCAGGATGGCGGGCGAGGGGATACAGGTCCATGGCCCCGAGGAGGGGAAGGTCACGCTCGTCGCGGGCTGGAACGGCCTTGTCGTCTACGACGAGGAGTCGTTGCACGCGATAAACAGCGACGAGAGCTGGGCCTTGGCCGCCATTCCCAACAAGGTCCCGGTAAAAAAGGGCGAGCCGGTCGCCGGGATCCGAACCGTACCCATAGTCATGAGCGAGGAGACCGTCGCCAGGGCTGAATCCGCAGCGCTTCCGTTCACCGTATTCCCGTTCCACCCCCTTAGGACCGCCCTGGTGACAACCGGGCGGGAGATCCTGGAGGGTCGCATTCGCGACAGCTTCGCGCCGAAATTGGTGCGCAAGCTGGCCGCATACGGGTCCACGCTTATGGAGCAGGTGGTCGTCGGGGACGACAGGGCCGAGATATCCGGCGCGATAAGGGCGCTCATCGAGAAGAACGCCGAGCTGATCATAGTCACCGGCGGGATGAGCATCGACGCCGACGACTGCACGGCGGAGGCGATCTTGGAGGTATCGGATGAAGTCGTGTTCAACGGCGTCCCCATCCTTCCCGGGGCGCGCCTGATGCTGGGGCTTCAGCAGAGGACCAAGATAGTAGGCGCCCCCGCATGCGTCGCCCACGACAGCTGGACGAGCCTGGACATCCTGCTCAACAGGCTCTTCGCGGGGCTGATACCCTCCAGGGAGGAGGTAAGGCGCTGGGGTGCCGGCGGCTACTGCAGGAAGTGCCGCACCTGCAACTTCCCGGTCTGCTCCTTCGCCGCAAGGTGATGCCGGCGGCGCTCCTGCGATCCAAGGGGGTGCGCCCCACCCTCTTGCGGAGGGAGACACTGGCCCTGCTGCTGGAGGCCGGGTCCCCCCTGTCGCTGAAGGCCCTGTCGGGGCGCTTCACAGGAAAGCAGCCCGACAGGGTCTCGCTGTACAGGACCCTCAACCTGCTGGAGTCGTGCGGCCTGGTACACAAGGCCCTGGGAGCGGACGGAGCCTGGAGGTACTGCGCCCACTCGTCCGAGGGCGAGGGCTGCCCGGGAAACCACGCGCACTTCCTGTGCCTGAAGTGCGGCGAGATGATCTGCCTAAAGGACCAGCCGATACCCAACCTTGAGCTCCCGGAGGGTTTCGTCGTTCACGGGAAGCAGCTTGTGGCGTACGGACTCTGCCTGAGGTGCGCCGCCGGGCGGGTCAGCGGGTGCGAAGAAGAAGACGCCTCTGCGCCTCCTCAGGAAGGCCCAGGCCGGGCAGGAGACGAGCAAGGCTCTCCCCGTCGCCCATCCCGGAGAGGTAGCCGTTGACCTTGGCGGCCGCGGGGGAGTCGACAAGGCCGGCCGCGTCGGGGTAGTACCCCCTGAACACCTCCATCAGCACCGGGTCGTGCCGCAGGTAGTACTTCTGGTGGTAGTCCTCGGCGATGTAAAAGGCGCCGAGAGGCTCAATGGCCGTGTGAACCCTTCCGCCCATCAGTTCCGCGACCCTTTTCAAGCTTCTCTCGGCGGCGGCTCGCTGCCCCTCGTCCGACGCGAATATCGCGGCCCTGTACTGCCTGGACCACGGTCTCTCGGCCGGGTTGTGGCTTCGCCAGAACACGTCGAGCAGGTCGTCGTACGTGACCACCCGGGGGTCGTAGTCCACCTGCACTGTCTCGGTGTGATCCCCCAGCTCCTCGTAGTCGGGGTTCTCCGTCGTCCCGCCCGAATAGCCCACTCTCGTCCTTATCACTCCGTCGATCAGCCCGAACCGGGCATCCGGCCCCCAGAATCACCCGAGGGCGAAGGTCGCGGTCCTGAACTCCGACGGGGCCTGCTCGTCCATCGGCGGGCGTCCGCCTGCCGCAGCTCTCGCCGCCGGCGCAAGGGCGAGCAAAAACAGCAACATCACGCACAATACTCTCATCGTCGATCCTCCATTTCTCCCGGCCCGCGGAACGGTCGCCGGGCGCGTTCGCATGGCTGTCGGCCGCTTCTGTATCGGCACGACCCGCCCGGTGCTAGAATAGCGTGGACGAGTACCATCCAAGGAGGAGGAGAATGCCTGTCATGAAAGAGACTTCTGTCGACCTGTACTTTTTCTCCGGTGCCGGCAACACCCTGCTCGCCGCCATGCACGTGGCGGAGGCCCTGCGCGGGGGAGGGGTGGAGGTCAGGATGCACCGACTGGAGAAGGGGACCCCGTCTCCCGCGGAGGGGGCGGCGCTGGGCGTGGCCGTGACGACCGCCTGCTTCTCCACCTACCCGTTCGCCTGGGAGGCCTTGCGCAGGCTCCCCTACGGGGCGGGGAGGAGCGCCTTCGGGATCTCCACCATGGCGGGCTACTCCGGCGGGCTCAGGGGGCCTCTGCGCGCCCTGCTGGAGGGCAAGGGGTACGTCCCCGTAGGTTACGCGGAGTTCCTGATGCCCACCAACTACGGCAACGTCGAGATCCCGGAGGAAAAGAACCGGGCCAGGTTCGCGGCCTGCCGAGAGAGCGCGGAGAAGTTCGCGCGTCGGCTGATGGACGGAGCGGCCGAATGGCGCCGGGGGGGACCGCTCTCCCCTCTGTTCGACCTGCTCGGCCGCAGGAGCAGCTGGCCGTGGCGACTGATGAGGCGAATGTACACTCTGAAGGTCGACGACAGAAAGTGCATACAGTGCGGCAGGTGCGTGCGCCTGTGCCCGACGGGCAACATCGTGATGAACGGCTACCCGCGCTTCCTCGACCGGTGCGTCGTCTGCCAGCGCTGCTTCGCCTTCTGCCCCACCGGCGCGATTAACGTCCCCGGGAAGAGCTACAGGCAGTACAGGGCGGTGGAGTACGAGACCCTTACATCCTCCTCCCTGTGACGGTCGGCCCCGCCCTCCCCGTCCGGGGCCCGGCGGGGCCGCTCCATCCTACTCCCAGTTTGTTATGTCCCTCGCGGCCCCCTCGCCGCCCTCCTCGCCGTCGGGCCCCGGCGAGAACAGGTCGAACTCCGAGTGATCCCCCGGCATGCGGTAGATATACGCGTTGCCCCAGGGGTCCACAGGCAGACGCCTCACGTACCCCCCCTCGCGGTAGCGCTTTGGTTCGGGAGGGGCGGAGGGCTTGCTAACAAGGGCCTCAAGCCCCTGTGCGGTGGTCGGGTACATGCTGTTGTCCAGCCTGTACATCTCGAGGGCCTGCTCTATCTCCCTTATCTGGACCGAGACCGCGGTCCTCTTGGCCTCCTCGCCCTGGCCAACTATCTTCGGGGCGACCAGCGCGGCCAGAAGGCCCAGTATAACCACCACGACCAGGACTTCGACCAGCGTGAAGCCGCTTCTCTTCCTTGCGCGTTGGATCATCGTCATTCCTCCGTTTCCTTAATGACCTCGCCGGCTCATCCGGCCAGCGACGACAGCTCGAAGATCGGGAGCAGTATGGCCAGCGCCACGGCGCCCACCGAGAACCCGAGGATAAGCACCATCGCCGGCTGGACTAGGGTGGAGACCCGCTCCATGCTCTCCAGGGCCGCCTCCCAGTTCATCTCCGCGACCTGCCTGACGGCCCCCGGGAGGTCGCCTCCCATCTCGCCTATTCGCAATATGTAGATAACCTCCTCCGGGAAGGTCCCCTGCTTCTCAAGGGCGCGGTCGAACCGAAACCCCTCCTTGACCAGCTTGGCGGCCTCGAGCCAGCGCTCCCTGTTCGCATCCATCGAGGAGGCCATGTTCAGGGCCTGCACCAGGGGTATGCCCGCCGACAGCAGGGTGCCGAGGTGAGACATGACCAGGGACAGGGTGATGCTCTCGCGGACGCGCCTGAACACAGGAAGGGCGAACTTCCTCTTGCTGCGCCGCATAAAAAAGACCGCGACCGCGATCAGCAGCAGCAGCGGGATTCCCCAGGAGCGCAGAAACGCCGTGATCGCCAGCAGTATTCTGGTCGGGAGCGGGAGCTGCTGCCCCATGTCCGAGAAGAGCTCGGTCAGCTTCGGGACCACGTAGGTCAGCAGGAAGGCCACCACCCCGACGCCTATGACGGACATCGCCACAGGGTAGGTAAGGGCCGACCTGATCTTGCGGTGCTGCTTGTCCTCCACCGTGTACTGGCGCGCGACCTGGTTCAGCACCTCGCTGAGGGCCGACGTGCGCTCCCCGGACTCGACGATGCGTACCAGGTCCTCCCTGAACAGGCCGGTCTCCTGCAGCGCGGCGGACAGCCGCTTCCCCGCCTGCACGCTCTCGTGCAGGTGCAGGCACGCGCCCGCCACCCTCCTGTCGGACGAGTGGCGCCCCAGGAAGCGAAGCGCCTCGGCCAGAGGGATCCCCCTGTTAAGGTAGGAGGCCAGCCCCCGGCAGAAGAGGGAGTGGTAGGACAGGCTGAACACCTTTCCCCTCTTCACCGCCTCTGCGGCGACCTCGGAGATATCGACCGCCACGAGGTTCTGCTCGGCCAGCAACTCTCCGGCGCGCGCCCCGGACGGGGATTCGACGACGCCTTTTCTCAGCTTGCCCGACGAGTCGTAGGCTGTGTAGCGATAGGACGGCATCTATCGTCCTCCCCCATCGTCGTCGGCGAACTCCGTGGCCGACACGACCCGCAGCAGCTCCTCCGGGGAGGTCCTGCCGTCCCTGAGTGCGTCGAGGCCAAGCTCCCAAAGGGTGCGGAAGCCCATCCTGCGGGCCTCCCCCCTGATCCTGGACTGAGGAGCGTTCGACGCCACCATCTCCCTGAGGTCGTCGTCCAGGATGAACTGCTCGTACAGCCCCACCCTGCCCTTGAAACCGGTGCCCATGCAGGCCTGGCACCCCCTGCCGCGCACTACCCTGTCTATCCCCTCTTTCCTGAACAGGGCCGGGGCGGCGGACTCCTCGGCGCACTCGGGGCACACGGTCCTCACCAGGCGCTGGGCTATCGCCCCGAGCAGAGACCCCGCGGCGAGGTATGGCTCTATGCCCATGTCGATGAGGCGGACCACCGCCGATATCGAGTCGTTCGTGTGCAGGGTGGACAGCACCAGGTGACCCGTAAGCGAGGCCTGTACCCCAATGTGGGCTGTGTCGAAGTCGCGCATCTCCCCTATCATGACGATGTCGGGGTCCTGTCGCAGGATGGAACGCAGGGCGGAGGGAAAGGTAACCCCGGCCTTCTCGTTCACCTGTATCTGACCCACTCCGGGGACTGCGTACTCAATCGGGTCCTCGACCGTGATTATGTTCACGGCGGGCTTGGCCAGCGCCTGCAGTATGGCGTACAGGGTGGTGGTCTTTCCGGATCCGGTGGGGCCGGTGAACAGGATCAGCCCGTGCGGATTCGCGATCAGGGCGTCCATCTTGTCCCTGGAGGCGGAGTCCATCCCGAGCTGTTCGAGCGAGAGCAGCCCCGCCCCCTTGTCCAGTATGCGCAGGGCTATGCGCTCCCCGTGCTGCACGGGGATCGAGTTGACGCGTATGTCCACCGCGCGCTTGCCCACCGTGATCCCTATGCGGCCGTCCTGCGGCGCAAGGCGCTCGGCTATGTCCATGCGGGCCATGACCTTTATCCTGCTGGTCAGGGGGGCCTGCTGGTTCCTCGGCAGGCGGAGCCTGTCGTGCAGCACCCCGTCCACCCTGAACCTGATGAGGACGTCGTCCTCGAACGGCTCCACGTGTATATCCGTGGCGCCGATCTTGAGGGCCTCTCTGAACAGGCCGTTGACGAGCTTTATCACCGGTACGTCGACCGAGTCGCTCTGGACGTCCTCCCTGAGCAGGTCGTCCGCGTCGTCTATCCCGGTCATCTCCGACAGGGTGTCGTCGCCCACCCCGCCGCGCAGGTCGTACAGGCGCCCCAGCATTGCGTCTATGGACTCGCGGGGGTGCAGCTCCCAGTCGGCCTCCTTGCCGAAGGACGCGGCCAGCAGCTGGGCGCTCGGGAAGGCCTCGAGCGACGACAGGGCCACCACCAGCCTGCCCTCCTCCTCCCTGACCGGGAGGATATCCGCTGCCTTCAGGGCGTCGAGGCTGACCTTCCCCCTGATGAGAGGGGCTATCTGTTCAATTTCAGGAAGCCTGGATGCGCTCATTCCAAATGCGTCCCCCGTCATTTCGACTGTGTCTTGATCGCTTCGCGGTACTCCTTCTCCATCCGCTCCCACAGGGTCTTCTCCATCACGCTGGGGCCGCGCTCGCCGGCCGCGATCTCGTTCGTCATCGCCGCCGCCTCCTCTGGCGTCTCCAGTATGTACGGGGTGAGGAAGATCATCAGCTCGATCTTCTCCCTCTGCTTGACCGAGCGGGTGAACAGTCCACCCACCAGCGGGATGTACGACAAGCCCGGGACCCGGCTCTTTATGCTCTTCTCCGCCTCCTTGATAAGGCCCCCGAGGATGAGGGTGTTGCCGGACGCCACCATCACGTTGGTCTTGATCTTGCGCTTGGAGGTGACCGGAGTCTCGGAGGTCATCGCTGTCAGGACCTCCTCGACTATCTGCTCGACGTCAAGGGCGACCAGGTTGCCGCTGCGTATCGACGGCGTCACGTTCAGTATCAGGCCGGTGTCCTTGTACTCGTAGCTGTTCTGGACAGAGCTGGCGCTGCTGATGTCCGACAGCTTGCCCTTGAGCTGCGGGATGACCTGTCCGACCTGGAGCTCGCTGGGCTGGTTGTTCGTGCACATCAGGCGCGGCATCGACAGCACGTTGATCGCGTCGAACTTCTTCAGCAGGTCCAGGTAGGCGTACACGAGCCCCATCCCCTTGTACTCGGTCTTCAGCCCGTAGGTGGGGTTGCCCTGGGAGTCGGTGCCGGTCCTGTAGGTGGTCTCCGACTTGGACAGCTCCCGGAACCAGTCGATGACGGAGCCGGGGACCGCGCCGCCCATGTTCATCTGGCCGGCTATGACCGCGTCCCCCGCGACGGAGCCGCCCCATGTGGCCCAGTCGATCCCGGCGTTGTCGAGCTTGGTCAGGTTGACCTCCGCTATCAGACCGCGGATGAGCACCTGCCTAGGCAGGGTGTCTATCGTGTTGATTATCTCGGATATGGTCTTGAATACGTTCGGCGACGCGGCGACTATAAGGCTGTTGGTCGGGATGTCCGGCACCACCGAGGCCACCAGCTTGCCGGTGGCAGCCTGGGCCGCCAGGATCGTCGTCAGCTGCTCGGAGACGACCTTTGCGTCCGCGTTCTTGAGCTGGTAGACGTGAAGCTCGCCGGTCTTGGGCACGACGTCGAGCTCCGCGATTATCTTCTCGGCATGCCGCATCTCGCGCTCCTCGCCCGCTATGACTATCTGCCTGCCGGAGGCGTCCGCAACCACTGCCAGGCCGTAGAGCGGGCCGCCCGGGACCTGGGCCAGCGTGGCGAGGTGCGAGGCAATCATCTCCGGGGTCCCGTACTGGACCTTTATTGTCTTGGAGTTGACTATTCTGTCTGGGCGATCGAGCGCCCTTATCACGCTCAGGGCTCTGTTCACGTCGGTGGCCCGTCCGGTCAGCAGTATGTCGTTTCCGCGACCCACCGACTGCGCCGTCACCGTCTTCCCGGAGGCCTGGATGACGGCCTGCAGTATGAAGTCAGCGGTCACGTAGTTCAGCGGCACGACCTGCGATACGGTCTGCGCCCCCTCTCCGGGGCCGGAGCGGCCGCTCCGCACGTCGCTCTCCGCCGAGGCGCCGGGATCGAAGGGGACAATCTTGCTGAAAGCGCCTACCTTCTGCAGGGTGTAGCCGTTCATCTCCAGCACCGACAGCAGCACCTGGCGCGCGTCCCTGATCGGCACGGGCTTGGGCGATATCACCGAGATCGACCCTTTGACGTCCGGGGTCATGACCAGGTTCTCCTGGAGCAGCTCGGACATGAAGCGGACGAACTTGACCATCTCGACGTCCTGGAAGTTGAACTGGACGTTCCCCGAATCGCGCATCAGGCGCGCCGACTCGAGGAGGGCGAACTCGTCGTCCTCCGGGGGCTTCTCCGCCTCGGGCGCCTGCGCCAGGGCGGGCGCGGCCAGGACAAGAAGCAACAAAAACAGCAGAGCCATCGGGAACCTGACGGTGCGGGTCATTCTGTTCTCTCCTTTGCATTCTTCGAATCCGGAAGGTAAAAGACGAAAGAAACGGCCTCCTTCGCCGGACCGTACGGAACCGGGTCGCTCTGTACGAGGACCACCTTCTTGCAGGTAAAGCCCTCCGGCACACTCTCCTGCCGGTCGAACGCGAACTCGCGGGTCTCCCAGGAGCAGCCGTCCTCCCTGCCGCGCTCGTCCAGCCCCTCGCCGGCCGCCTTGAGCCACAGCGATCTCGCCAGTTCCAGGTTGCGCCGCTCGAAGCGGACGGCCTCCAGCGCCCGAGCGGACATCGCGAGCAGCCTCAGCCCCCCCGCCGACGCCAGTCCCAGTATCGCCACGGCTATCATCACCTCGAGCAGGGTGAACCCCCTGCGGCCTCTCATCGTATTCACCCGCCCGTCACCGGATATTGTAGTTCAGCATCTCCGGCTTGCCGTTCCTGAGGACGTGGACGTCGAAGGTGTTACCCGTCATCAGCGAGTTGATCACGTTGACCACGTCGCCCATGTTGCGAATCTGCACCCCGTTTACCGACTGGACCACGTCGCCCGCCTTCACACCGAGGGAGGTCAGTATGCTCTTCTCGTCGAGCCACTGCACCTCCACCCCCTGGGCCGACTCCCCGTCGAACTTCGGCCTCAGGCGGAACTTCTTCATCTCCTCCAGCGGGTCCATCAGCAGCTGGTTGACCAGCTCCCTCGAGACCGCTCCCTGCTGTCCGGGGCGCGCGGCGGTCACAGCCTGCGAGGAGCTCGACCTTCCCAGGGTCGGTGCCGTCCTGGCGCCGGATGGCCTGCTGCTGTAGCGCAGCAGCACCGTCAGTGAGGACTGCCCCTTCTGAAGAATGATGCGATCCTCCTCGACCGACGCGAGGTCGTACCCCTTTATCTGCCCTCCCTTGAGCACGACCGTCTGGGGCTTCTTGTCCTCCTGTATCCAGACCGAAATGCCCGGGATGGTGCCAGTCAGGCGTATCCCCTCGAGGTCGTAAAGCTCCCCCGCGGTTATCTCCAGGTTGTCGTCCTCGTCCGATCGGGAGCTCGCCAAAAACGGGTCCCCGTCGACGAAGTCCTTCAGGGTGAGAGCCCCGGCACCCGCGCCCTCCTTGCCGGCCTGCATCGCGCGCGGCGCGGTCAGGGCCGCCATGCCGCCCTTAAGCTCCTCCGATGAGAAGTATTCTCCCATCCCCAGCGCGGCCCAGTAGCCAAGCATCGACGAGAAGATGGCCACTGCCAGCAGGCGCAGGCAGAGGGTCATCATCCGCTCCGACTTAAGGTGCGCCGCCAGCCTGACGAACGGTCGGGCCAGCGTGGAAGCTGCGTCTCCGCTCACTTGTCGGCACCCCCCTTCCTGTACAGTCTCCAACCCCCGGAGTCCCCCTTCTGCAGGGGCAGCATCGTCTTCGCGAGCTCCATCAGGTTCGCCCTCTCCCCTGTTATCGTCATGTCCGCGGTCCCGATCTTCATGGACCGGAGGTCGACCGTGAGGTAGCCGTCGAGGTCGAGATCGCCCGCGGCCCTGACGCCGTCCAGCCTAGCCTCGTCCGGGCGCAAACCCACGGTCGCCGAGAACACTCCGAATGACAGAGGCGGCTGTCCGGGCAGGGGAACTCCCAGCGACAGCGAGTTGAACTCAAGCTCTGCCTTGAGGGAGGCCGACAGCAGGCTTCTTATGAAAAGCGGGGTCACGGTCAGGGTCTCGGCCTCCACCGACGCGACCGGCGTGGAGAGGCGGAGATTCTTGACGACCGCCCGCAGCGGGGACTCCATCGTGAACAGGGCCGCCGACTCGAGGGTCGCTCCCCTGTCGTACGCCGCCTGGGCCGCCCTGCGCCAGATGTAGGCGAGCGCGGCGTCCGTGGGGAAGAATGCGTAAAGCGCCGCGAAAAAGAAGACCAGCCCGACTATCAGCGCGGACAGGCCGGACAGCGCGCGCCTCATCACGACACCCCCCCGAGCAACAGGTAGACGGTGAGGGTGCGCATCTCCTCATCGCCCCTGATGGCCCTCACGTCGGCCGAGAAGGTGGTGATACCCCTGCGGTCCATCTCCTGCAGGAAGGTAGCCAGCTTCTCGGACGACAGTCCCTCGAGCGTTATCGACACGGCGCTGCGCCCCCCCCTGGCAGCCGCGCTGCTCAGGCTGACCATGTTGGAGCGAAGGCCCAGGTCGCTGACCACGTTCGAGACCACCGTCAGCAGCTCCCCGTCCGACACCGGATCGACCGCCTCGCCGCCTGGCGAGGCCGAAGCGGCCTTCAGGGCCGAGTATTCTCGTAGCACCGACACGAGGTCGTTGAACCTGTTCCTCTGAAGGACGCGTCTCATGCGGAGGTCGGAGACGTCGCTCCAGAAGGAGAAGGCGGCCCCCCATGCCAGCAGGCCCAGCAGGAAGACGTAGAATGCGCGCTTCTTCCACGACGAGTTGTCGACCCCGCCGGCAACGGCGTCCAACAGGGCTCCGGGGAGCAACGCGGAGAGCTTCACTGCCGGCTCCCCCTCAGCGACAGGGTGAACCGCAGTCCCCCGCCGGGAATCTGCTGAATATCCCCGAGGGTGGCCCTGAACCCGCCGCTGTCGGCCGCCGACCTGAGAGCCTGTATCGACTCCATCTTCTCCGCCGTCCCGGTGACATCCGCCCCTTCGCCTGTGTACCTTAGCTGTTCGAGCAGGGGGAAGTCCTCCTTCCTGTGTTCGCCGTCGTACCACGTCCTTCCCAAGTGGGACAGGACGCGCGAAAATCCGCTCTCCGTCTTTCCCTGGCCGCGCAGCGCGGCCAGCTTCTCCCTGGCCTGAGACAGCGGGTCCACCACCCGCTCGCCCTGGCCGAACACCTCCCTGTACAGGGCCGCCCCCTCGCTGGCGTAGCTCTCGACCGAGGTGCGCAGCTGGAGCAGCAGGGAGTACTGGATCACGCACATGAACAGCCCAGCGACCGCGACCCTTCCCAGGAACTTCAGGAATATCCTCGCGGTCCGCTCGCGGGCCAGAGATGCCGCCAGGGCCGGCCGCGATATGTTCAGCTCCGCCAGCCTCGGGAACTGTCTCACCGTCTCG
>Ga0255347_1005512_pt1 | contig 14326 bp, 9 predicted proteins | sample wastewater_treat_2_FD_192479 | JGI IMG/M metagenome (GOLD analysis project Ga0255347, IMG submission 192479) | Wastewater microbial communities from Lulu Island WWTP, Vancouver, Canada - plant24 | ecosystem: Engineered > WWTP > Wastewater > Unclassified | place: Canada: Vancouver, British...
CTCGGCGAGCCGTCCCTACCAGAAGCGGGCTCCAGATCGACTCCTGATTCCTGGCTCCGCACTTGCGCGGCACGCTCGTCTCTCCGGGGGCAGGATACGCCAAATTCCTATCGTTGGGGACAGTATAAACCCGGCGGCAGACAGGAAGCAAGCAGAAAACAGTGAAAAAGAGAAAAAAGGGAAAAAGGCGAAATTATTTTTTTTGGGGTGAGGTGACGCGCTTGACCGCACGGTGTCCGATCTGGGCGTTGATCGCGTCGACTGTGCGGCATAGCCGCTCGCGCCGTTCTAGACTCTCTTCCGGCGCGGTGTCAAAAAGCGACTGCTGCTGTTGTCTCGCCTCACAAAGCCCGCTGACGCCGAAGCCGATAAGGCGTACCGGCTTGATCAGTCTTTCTGCTGTAAACAGCCGCATCGCCAGTTCCCGAAGAGTAAAGTCGTCACAGGCTGGTGTCGGGAAGGGGGCTTGGCGCGTGATGGTCTTGAAATCCGACCAGCGCAGTTTGATACGCCCGACCGTGGCGTAACGTTCTCCGGCACGCAGCCGCCGCCCGACTTCGTCAACAAGGTCTTTGAGCGTGTCGCGCACAACAGTTTCATCGGAACAGTCCTCGGTGAAAGTGTGCTCCTTTGAAAAACTTTTTTCTTCGACAAAGGTATGCACTGGACGGTCGTCTTGGCCTAGCGACAAGGCGCGCAGATGGGCGGCAAGGCTGACGCCGAGCATCTTGTCCAATACTGCGGGATCGCACCGCCGGATATCAGACACCCTGAACAACCCGGCGCGTCGCAAAGTCTCAGCGGTCACCTTGCCGACCCCCCACAGGGCATTAACCTCCATAGCTCCCAGAAAATTCAGCAATGCTTCACGTTCGGCAGGAACGACAAACACCCCGTCCGGCTTGGCGTGCTCGCTGGCCAGCTTGGCTAAAAACTTGTTGCAAGCCACACCGACAGAGGCTGTCAACCCCAGCTCGTCACGGATGGCGGAGCGGAGCTTCTCAGCGATTTCCTGTCCGCTGCCGAAAAGGAGGTGCGCGCCTGTGACATCCATGAAAGCTTCGTCGATGGAGACGGTTTCGACCAGCGGGGTGAAGCGCGTCAGAATCGCGAACACCTGTTGAGAGACTGCCTCGTAACGCACCATGTCAGGACGCACGAAGACAGCGTTAGGGCAACGCCGGTATGCCTCGCGTGATGGCATGGCGGAGCGCACGCCGAATTTGCGCGCCTCGTAAGAGCAGGTCGACACCACGCCGCGCCGGTCGGGCGGAGCGCCGACTATCACGGGCAGTCCGCGCCATTCCGGGCGGTCGCGTTGTTCGATCGCCGCGAAGAACGCGTCCATGTCGATATGCAGAATACAGCGTTCCATAAAAAAAACACCGTCCCGTTATGGGACGGTGGCATTACAGTGGGTATCAACCCGTCCCGTCACTCCCAGTCATTTGGCGTAATGGGCTCTTCAATCCTTTTCGGTTTCGCTGGCTTGTCTGCGGACGCGGCGTTTTTTGCAGATGCCGTTGCCCGCGATGCATTGCCCTTGCCCTGCTGTTTAACCGATTTGGGCGCGAGCATGCATCCCAAGGTGCGCCCGATCAGTCGCGGCGTTTGCTCGATCTGGGCGTAATCGGCTGTGTCCTCAATCACCTTAGAGACGACCGCCATGCCCAGTTCTTTGTGGGCATTCTCGCGTCCGCGGTATTGCAGTGTGATTTTGACCTTGTGCCCATTCGTCAGGAACTCCTTGATCTGACGCATTTTGTGCGCAAGATCGTGGGTGTCCACGCTGGCGTGGAACTTCACTTCCTTAATCTGCGTCACCTTCTGGTTCTTACGGGCGTTCTTGCGTTTGATGCTTTCATCGTAACGGAATTTACCGTAATCCATGATCTTGCATACTGGCGGTTCCGCGTTGGGAGAAACCTCCACAAGATCGAGTCCTTGTTGGTCTGCCAGCTTTTGTGCTTCACGGGTGGGCATGATGCCGATCATTTCACCGTCAGCGTTGAGCAGGCGGACATTAGGGACACGTATTTTGAAGTTCACGCGGGTAAACGAAGCGATAGCTCACCTCCAATGTTATGCCGTTTCCGGCAGTTTTTTCCTGTTCTTGGCAACGGATGCCGCACGAACCGTTTCGTGCGGCCGACCATCGCCGAAAATCATTTTTTAAGTTCGTTGTCGAAAAGTTCAGTGAACTGTTCCAGAGTCATGGCGCCGAGGTCACCTTCCGTGCGGCTGCGCACAGAAACCACGCCCGCTGCGGCGTCACGCCCGCCGACCACCAGCATGAACGGCACCTTGTCGAGTTGGGCTTTACGGATTTTCGCGCCGAGTTTCTCGTTGTCGTCATCAACCGCGACACGCGCGTCGCGGTCGCGTAGCTTGGCTTCGATCTCTTTGGCGTACTCGTTCTGTCCCGATGTTATCGGCAGGATGCGTACCTGTTCCGGTGCCAGCCAGAGCGGGAAGGCTCCTGCGTAGTGTTCAATCAGGATGCCGAAGAAACGTTCAAGGCTGCCCAGCAGAGCGCGGTGGATCATGTAGGGCTGATGCTCCTTGCTGTCCTCGCCGATGTAAGATAATTCGAAGCGCTCGGGCAGGTTGAAGTCGAACTGCACAGTGCCAAGTTGCCAGGCGCGACCCAGGGCGTCTTTGATCTTGAGGTCGATTTTGGGGCCGTAGAAAGCGCCGCCGCCCTCATCCGTCTGGAAATCGATGTTCTCCGCTTTGAGCGCGTTTTCGAGCGAACGGGTCGCCTGTTCCCAGCGCTCGGGAAGGCCGACTGATTTCTCGGGCCGGGTGGAGAGGTAGGCCGTGATGTCATCGAAGCCGAAGCGGCGCAGGATGCGCAGCGCGAAGTTGACGGTACGCCTGATTTCTTCTTCCACCTGATCGGGGGTGCAGAAGATGTGGGCGTCGTCCTGCGTGAAACCGCGCACGCGCAACAGCCCGTGCCGCACGCCCTCTTTTTCATAACGGTAGACCGTGCCCAGTTCGGCCCAGCGCAGCGGCAGGTCGCGGTAGGAGTAACGGCGGTTGCGGTAAACCAAGATATGGAAGGGGCAGTTCATGGGCTTGACGAAGTATGGCTCGGACGAGACGTGCGAACCCTCGCCTTCTGAAACGGTCATGCTGGGGAACATGCTCTCACGGTAGAAGCCGAGATGTCCTGAGGTTTCCCAGAGCCCGGCACGGCCCACATGGGGGGTGAACAACATCTCGTAACCGGCGCGGAAGTGCTCGCGCCGCCAGAAGTCTTCGATGGCTATGCGGATGCGCGCGCCTTTGGGGTGCCAGTGCGCCAGTCCGGGGCCGGCTTCCTCGTTGATGCTGAAGAGGTCGAGTTCCTTGCCGAGTTTGCGGTGGTCGCGTTTCTTGGCCTCTTCGATGCGGGCCAGCGTGGCTTCAAGCGCCTCTTGCGAGACGTCGGCCATCCCGTAAAGCCTTTGCAGCATGGGGTTGTGCTCGTCACCGCGATAGTATGAGCCAGCCACGGATGTCAGCTTGACCGCTCCGATCTCGGAGGTCTTGGCAACATGCGGGCCGCGGCAGAGGTCGTCAAAGCCCGCGCAGGAGTAAACCGTGATTTTATCGCCTTCTGGAATATCGGCAAGGCGCTCCAGCTTGTACGGCTGGTCGGCGAAAAGGCTCATGGCTTCATCGCGCGAAAGCTCGCGGCGCTCGAACGGCAACCCGGCCTTGATGAGCGCGGCGATCTCCGCCTCGATCTTTGGGAAATCTTCCGGCGAGAGCCGGTGCTCAAGGTCGAAGTCGTAATAAAACCCCTCTTCTGTCGAGGGGCCTATGTCCAGCTTAACGTTATCGAACAGTCTGCATACCGCCGCAGCCATGACGTGCGCGGCGCTGTGTCGCATGATCTCTTTGTCTTCCACAAAAAAAACCTCCATACCGGGGAGCCCACAAATGCCCGCCGGAATCGAAAAAATGATTACGGTATAGTTTCCCGAATCCGTTGCATTATGTCAATAGCCGGAGCGGCCGCGATTCAATAAATTGAATCCGGGCCGAATTAGGAGTTGGGAGTTAGAAATTATGAATTTTACAAACAAACAACCGCGTCCCAGATAGCCAATTCAGAACTGCGCTTCGTTTGATTTTCGATGGCCTTGTCTTATTTGACGTGCGCATTCGGTTGCTTTGAGTGCGCTAATATGCAAAAATAAAGTTCGTAGTTCTGGAAGGTTATGGCATGCAGCACATGCGGAAAGGCTCATAAATGTTAAAGATATCTTTGGTGGACATAGTCATCATTGTCGGCTTTTTGATTTCAGTGGTGGTGGTGGGTTCGGCGGCGGCGCGACGGTCAAGCAAGAGCGCTTCTGACTTTTTCCTTTCCGGACGTTCGATGCCGTGGTGGCTGCTCGGTGTCTCAATGGTGGCTTGCACGTTCTCCTGTGACACACCCAATCTGGTCACCGATATAGTGCGCACGCAAGGGGTGGCCGGCAACTGGGCGTGGTGGGCCTTCCTGCTGACCGGTATGTTGACTGTGTTCGTCTATGCTAAACTGTGGCGGCGCTCGGCATTGGACACAGACCTGGGATTTTATGAAATACGCTACAGCGGCAGGCCCGCCGCAGTCTTACGCGGTTTCCGTGCGCTGTATCTAGGTGTCTTTTTCAATATCATGATCATGGCGACGGTATCGCTGGCCGCGATCAAGATCGGGCAGGTTATGTTCGGGTTGTCGCCGATAATGACGCTGGTTTATGCTTCGGCGGGCGTCGGAATCTATGCCACGCTCGGCGGTCTCACAGGCTCGATCTGGGCTGATTTTTATCAGTATGCGATCGCGATGATCGGCGCGATCTTCGCCGCGGTGTATGCGGTCAAATCGGCGGATGTCGGCGGCATAACCTCCCTCAAAGAGTTGTTCGCGAATGCTGACGTGCAGTCGAAGATGTCGATGTTCCCGACGAGCGAGGGCGGGCTTTCCGCGCTGATGACGGTTCTGATCCTGCCGGTGGCGGTGCAGTGGTGGAATGTCTGGTATCCCGGTGCCGAACCGGGCGGCGGCGGTTACATCGCGCAGCGCATGTTGTCGGCGAAGGATGAAAAGAACGCGGTGGGAGCCACGTTGCTTTTTAATTTCCTGCACTACGCGATGCGCCCATGGCCGTGGATCATTGTGGCGCTGGTCTCGCTGATGCAATTCCCTTTGACCACGGCTCCGGAGCGGGCGAAGGCGGGCGAGTGGCTTGCCGCGAACCCCGCGTTAGTCGAGCAGTATGACACGGCTAAAGCCAAGATGCCTGAGGAAGCGCGCATGCAGGTGCGCCAGGCCAAGGCCGATGCGGCGGGTGTAGGCAGTCTGGCGCGGGCCTTCCCGAAAGTCGAAGACCAGTTCCTGCGCAATGACATCGCCTATCCCGGCATGATCTCCACTATGCCCAAGGGTTGGATCGGTCTGATCGTGGCCTCGCTGATCGCTGCCTACATGTCGACGATCGCCACGCATCTGAACTGGGGTTCTTCATATGTGGTTCAGGATTTTTACGCCCGTTTCGTTGATCCTGATGTCTCGCCTAAAAAGGCGGTCGCCATTGGCCGGGGCACGATGCTGGCGTTGCTGGTTCTCTCCGGGCTGGTCGCGCTCTGGATGCGCAACGCCAAGGATTCTTTCGACATTCTGTTGCAGATCGGCGCGGGTACGGGGTTGCTCTACATTTTGCGTTGGTTCTGGTGGCGCATAAATGCCTGGAGCGAAATTTCCGCCATGATCATATCTTTTGCGGTGGCGTGCTTCTTCCAGTGGGGGGCGGGGCCGCTGGGGCTTGAGGAGGCGATGCGCGATGCGCGGCTCTTTGAAATAATGGACTACAGCGCTTGGAAACTGGTGATCGGGATCTTGATAACGACCATAGGATGGGTCACGGTGACGTATCTGACTCCGCCTGAGCGGCTGGAGGTGCTGGAGCGTTTCTGCAGCAAGATCCGCGCTGGCGGTCCGGGCTGGCGCAAGGTGGCGGCGGCTTCGACCCTGCCCGGTGTGTCCGAAGGCTGGGATGTGCCGACCGGTCTGCTCTGCATGATGGTCGGGTGTCTGGCGGTCTGGACCGCGCTGTTCGGCATCGGTTACATCTTGTACGGAAAGATGGCGTTGGGCGTGGTGCTGGTGGTGGTGTCGGTTGTCTCGACTGTTGTGCTGATGAGACTGGCGGGCCGCATCCGTCTGAGTTGATTGATTACGCCTAAAAAGAATTGATTTCGATACCGATAGCGATGTCTCAGACCGGGAGGGGGAGGGGCAAGCGGGCGGGGACGCCCGCCTCCAGATTGATTCCTGATTCCTTACCTATAACTTGGACATTTTGTCGCACCAAAACCGTGTTACAGCCGGTAGGGCGGTTTCGCCGAAACCGCCGCGGACGGCTCGGCGAGCCGTCCCTACCGATAACCTGAGCGCTCCAGTTACCCGTTTGTTTTCGCCCGGAACCCCGGGCGGCTGGCTTGTCTCCAAGCTGCGTTTTGCACCAGATAGGTGCGGCGCGGATCGTGGCTAAACCCAATGCTTATGAACCTTTGCCGGATTGCCGTGTTGTCTGGCTTTGGTTTGTCCGCGTTTTGCGGCGTCGCGGCCTGCGCTGCCGCTGCGGCACGGGTTCCGGTTCAGCAGAGTCATTTGCCTTATCCGCACTGTCGGTGTCGTTGCTTTCAAAGCGCGGCGACCGGCGGCGTGAGGCGTTCTCCTGTTTATAGAACTCCAGCCACTGGTCCAACTTGTCGGAGTCTTTTTGCTCGGCGATTGTCAGAACGCGTTGGAAAGTCAGCGCTTCGGGAAATACCGGGTTCATGACAAAACGTTGAGCGCGGCCTTTGCGTGGCGGTTCTGTAAAGCGCCGTTGCACATCCATCAGGGTGGCGGCGGTGTAAAAACAGGCTTTGGGAATGCGCAAACTGTTAGCGGCTGACTGCAAGGCCTGTCGGGCGAGTTGTTGCCGGTTGACACGCTTGCCGGAACTCGCGGCTTGGGCTTTTTTAAGTAGTTCTAAAAAAATCGGGTAGTGCAAAACAGCCATGCGCACCCCGTTCGACATGCCGTCTTCATCAGATGGCAGTGTGTCGAGCGCCGCGAGATACTTCCACAGAACCGATTTTTGTCCGCCGCTGTCCTCAATATATTGGTGGATGTCCGGCAGCAAGTCTTGCATCAGCTTATATTCCCAAAGCATTTTAAAGGCTGCAGATGACGAGTTGTAAGAGAAGAGGCGGAAAACCTCCTCGCAGACGCGCGGCACAGAGGCGTTCAGGATGTCGGCGTGGTGTTCAAGAATGGCCTTTTGGCTGGCGCGGTCGATCAAAAAGTCCAAGCGTGAAGCGAATTTGATGGCGCGCATCATGCGTACCGGGTCTTCGCGGAAACGGATGTCCGGGTCTCCGATGCTGCGTATGGTCTTGCGTGCCAAGTCGTCAAGTCCGCCGACATAATCAATTACACTGAAAGTCTTGATGTCATAAAACAATCCGTTGACAGTGAAGTCACGCCTTTTAGCGTCTTCTTCCGGTGTTCCGAAGGTGTTGTCTTCGGTCTGGTAAACCCCGTTGTCGGAGTCGCATGTTTCCGGCTGGCGTCGGAACGTGCTGGTCTCGATAACCTTGCGTCCGAAAACTATATGGGCCAGGCGGAAGCGCTTGCCGATCAGGAAGCAGTTCCGGAAGAGGCGGCGGATCTGGTTGGGGCGGGCATCGGTGCCGATGTCAAAATCTTTCGGCACACGTCCGAGCAGCAGGTCCCGCACACTGCCGCCGACGAGATAGGCGGTGTAACCGGCGTTGGCAAGACGGTAGAGCACTTTCAATGCATCGGGGTCGATGTTCGCGCGCGATATACAATGTTCCGAGCGTTTCCTGACGACTAATTTATTCTTTTTTTTGAAAAACGATCCAATCATATTTGCTGTTAATCCTATGTTTCTACGAAATATAGTATGGCATAAAGATCCTTCTACAACAAGTCGGGCTGTTTTAGTCCGGAGTGCCGCAGCAGGGCGTCAATTGTCGGCGCTTTGTTACGGAACAGTTTGAAAACCTCAGAAGGGTCTGTGCCTCCGCCAAGCGCAAGCAAGGTGGAGCGGAAGCGTCTGCCGACCTCACGCACGGCTGTTTCATTTTCAAGACCGGCCTCTTCAAAAGCCGCAAACGCCTCGGCAGAGTAGACTTCCGACCATTTGTAGCTGTAATATCCGGCGGCATAGGCTCCGGCGAAAATATGGCTGAAGGAGCAGAGCGAGCGGTCTTCGGGCAGGAGCATCCCGGGGGGCAGGAAAGCATCGGCGTTGTGTCGCTTAACCGCATCGGCGTCAGACCACTCCGGACGCGGGTAGCGGGCATACAGGTCCATGTCCGTTGCCGCAAAGAAAAGCTGCCGCAGCATTTTGTTTGCGGCAAAATGGTTTTTTGCGGCGACGAGTTTGCGGAAAAGCGTGTCAGGCAGCGCGTCACCGGTTTCAACATGGCGGCTCAAGAGCAGCAGCGTGGCATGGTCGTAGCACCAGTTTTCCATGAACTGGCTGGCGATTTCTACCGCATCCCATTCAATGCCGTTGATGCCGGAAACCTGCGGGTCGTCAACAGTCGTGAGCATGTGCTGCAAGGCGTGGCCGAACTCATGGAAGAGGGTGGTGACCTCATTTAAGCGCATGGTAGGCGGCTGTTCATCTACCGGCACACTCTGGTTGCACACCAACACGGCCATCGGCAATATCAGTTGGTTGTCGGGGGTGCGATCACGAGTGCGGAAAGCATTCATCCAAGCGCCGCCGCTTTTTGTGGCAGGGCGGCTGTAGGGGTCCAGATAAAAACATGCCAGTGGCGTGCCGTTCTGGTCTTCCACACGGAAAAAGCGCACATCAGGATGCCAGACCGGCGCTTCGCCGTCAGCGGCTTTGATGACGATGCCGAAAAGTTTTTCCGCCAGCGAGAAAATGCCTTGCAATACTCTGGGGAAAGGGAAATAGTTGCTGAGTTCTTCCTCGCTATAGCCGTAGAGGGCTTCGCGTTGCCTTTCGGTCCAGAACGGCACGTCCCAAGGCCGCAAGCTCTCGTCAGCAAAACCTGACGAACGGGCAAACTCTTCAAGGGCGCTGATTTCACGTTCGCCTGCAGCGCGTGACGCAGTAGCCAAGTCGGCGATCAGCTCGTCAACGGCATTAATCTTTTTGGCGCATTTTTGAGCTAAGCTGAGATCAGCAAAGGTGGGGTATCCCAGCAAAGAGGCGAGTTCGCTGCGCAGGGCGATGATCCGTTCCAGCAAATCGGTGTTGTCGTAAGGGGTGCTGGAAGCTTTTGCTATATGCGCTCTGTAAAGCTGTTCGCGTGCATCCCGGTTGCGGCAGTGCTGCATGAAAGGCAGGTAGACTGCGGTGTCCAAGGTGATTTTCCAAGGGCCGGTGCCCGGGGAGCGCCCTTGCGCCAGACCGTCTTGCCGGGCAGCCATTTCCGTCACGGCCAGTAATGATTGCGGCATTCCTTCGACTTGCGCGGGTTCAGTCAGCACCAACGAAAAAGCTTTTGTCGCGTCCAGAAGGTTGTTGCGGAAATCAGCGGCGAGGCCCGCCAGCTCGTTCTGGATGGCGTTGAAACGCGAACGCTCGGCCGGTGCCAGCCCTACGCCGGTCAATTCGGCGCTTATTATGGTTTGTGCCAAGATACGTCGGCGCACGGGCGAAAGAGAGTTGTTTTTGCGGTCTTCCTCACGTATGGCGAGGTAACCCTTGTAGAAAGCCGGGCTTTGGGTGACGCGCAGGGCGAACGCCACGATCTCCGGCTGTATTTCGTCATGAGCTTTGCGCCAACCATCGCTGTTCATTACCGAAAGCATGTGGCAGAGCATTGTCCAGGCATCGAAAAGCGGCTGGCAGGCATCGTGCAGGGGGCGCATCAGGCCGGCCCAGCTTGGCGCGGCATCGCGCTCAAGGGCGTCAATGGCCATGTGCGCTTCACGGATGATAGCGGGGAATGACTCGGTAGCGTTTTCCGGAGTCATCAGGTCGAAACGGGGATAGTAGGGGATTCTATTAAATGGCGACATATTGTGTGATTGGTGGCAGGTTGTTCCTAAAGGTTCATGGAGTTGATTCTGGAACCGGGGCTCCGTGCTGGCGCAGTTTCTCGGCTACGGTTGGCTCTGGGGATAGTTTATGGCTCTCTGTCCAGAAAGAGATAGCCTCGTTCTTGCGCCCAACCGCCAGCAGCGCGTCGCCCGTATGATCCAAAATCACCGGCTCTTCATTGTCGTTCTCCGCAGCCTTGAGCAGGTATTGAAGAGCATCATAATAGCGGCCCGCTTTATATAGAATCCAGCCTTTGGTGTCCTGGTAGGCCGCATTATTCGGCTGCGCGATGAGAGCGGCGTTGACCAGTTTATTGGCTTTGTCGAGGTTGATGCCTTGCTCGGCCCACATGTAGGCCAAGAAATTCTGAAGCTCGTGCGAATACGGGTGTACGCTCAAAGCTTCTGTCAGCCAACGCTCGGTTTCCGGCAACGCCTTTTTGCTCTCCAGCAACGCGGCCAGCCAAATGTAAAACCCGGCTTCCGGAAAATAGCCTTGGCGCATGCGCAGGGCATATACGTCTTCGAGGATTTTGATTGCCGCGTCTTTATCTTCCAGCGCTTGGCGCGTGGAGGCCAACAGCAGCATGTCGACATGGGTGGCCGAAGGGAGCGCGGCCTTGTCCTCGATGGCCTTGACCGCGTCCGGCATTGTGGCCCATAGCGCACCGAGCCGCACCAGCGGGGAGTGTTCGGCCTCGTTGCTGCGGTAGGCTTCAAGCAGGCATGCGACAGCCTTGTTGGTTTGGCCGAGATTAAGCCAGCACTCAGCGGCTAAGCTTTCCAACACGCCGCGTATTTGCGGTTCATCTTGCAGGTCTCTGGCGGTGTCGATACACTTTAATGCGATGTCTTGCAGTTTGGGATCACGGCTGAAGTACGCGGCCCATTGTGCGGGCAGTAGCGCACTTGCTTTATCCTTGAAACGCTCGTTCTGTTCCCGCATCAGGGCTAACGCGCGGTCGCTCTGCTCGGACAGGAAATACAGGCGGATCAGCGCTTGGGCCAGCTCGCGATCTTCGGGCTGGGCGTCGAGCAGGATTCGGCAATGCCGGGCGGCATCTGCCGGCCTGTCGGCGGCTTCTGCCACACGCGCGGCGGCCAGCCGCAGTTCCAGTGCCGCGTCATCGCGTTGCAGAAACTTTTCCAAAGTTTCCAGAGCATCGTCATAACGCTCGCGATCCCAAAGGTTCTGGGCGATTGCCGCAACGAACTTGGGATTGCCGGGGTCAAGGTTTGCGGCGTGACGGAACGCATCGAGCGCCGCCTCTTTAGCGGCGTTGGTGTCACTTCCTTTGCTGCTCTCTTCCAGCACCATGCCTTGGGCATACAGCGCCAAAGCGCCTGCCTGCCGGGAATCCGGTTCATACAAAACGGATGGCGGAGCGCTGTTGGTCGCTTTATGTGAAAAGCAGCCAACGCAAAGAGCCGCGATGAAAAACAGAAACAGGACAAAACATGTTCCCGCTGGATGCCGCCATAATGGTATCCGTATCGGTAGCATAGTTTTGCTCCTGTTGATAAAAAGATTCAAACGTGCCGGGCGAACCCGGCACGTCAACTCATGAAACACCCCGGAAGAGGTTGCGGCCAATGCTCCGGGGACGACGCATGGCTCCGCGCCGGCCTACTTGTTCTTGTGACGCTGAGATTTAAGGCGCTTGCGATATTTGTGTTTCGTCATTTTGGCGCGACGCTTTTTCTTTATGGAACCCACGTTTTTTCTCCTGAATTGCGCTTACGCCTGACTTAGGCGCAAACACGGTTTTGTTTAAAAAATGACTTTGTTCAACGGCAACTCGATTATCCCTTCCGCGCCTGCCGCACGCAGCGGGGGAATGATGTCACGCACGACACTTATGTCGACCACAGACTCGACCGCGTACCATTCCGAGCCGTGCAGCTTGTTGACGGTCGGGGCGTGCAGTGCGGGCAGTATGGCGGTGATCTCTTCAAGTTTAGCGGAAGGCACGTTCAGCTTGATCAAAACCCGCGACTCGGCAGCCAGTGCTCCTTGCAGCAGCACGGCGACCTGTGTGATCTTGGCGCGTTTTTCCTCCACCGCCCAAGCCTTGTGGTTAGCTATCAGCCTGGTTGTGGAAGTGAGGACAGTGTCGACAATGCGCAGGTCATTGGCACGCAGCGACGAACCGGTCTCGGTCAGTTCCACGATCGCATCTGCCAGATCAGGCGCCTTGACCTCGGTAGCTCCCCACGAGAATTCCACCTCGGCCTTCACGCCATGCTGTTCGAGATAACGGCGCGTCAGCCCCACCGCTTCGGTGGCGATGCGCTTGCCTTGCAGGTCTTTGACACTCTGGATCGCAGAGTTGTTGGGCACAGCCAAAACCCAGCGCACCGGCCGGGAGGTGGCTTTGGAATAACATATCTCGGCGACCTCATGCACATCCGAGTTGTTCTCGTAAATCCAGTCAAAGCCGGTAATGCCCGCATCCAACAGCCCGAGTTCGACATAACGCGAAATCTCCTGAGGGCGTATCAGGCGGCATTGCAGGTCAGGATCGTCAACGCTGGGTATATATGAGCGCGTACCGGCTTTAACATTGAAGCCGGCTTTACGCAACATATTGAACGTCGCTTCCTGTAAACTCCCTTTTGGCAAACCCAAAATCACTGGCATAATTATCTACCTGTTTTCTTTTGCTTAGTTGGAAAGCTTTTTATATTATCTTATTCACGCGCTGGTATCAAGCCAGCGGGAAGATTTTTTCAGTATTGCCTCGGCAACCTGTTGCCGGTGCCGTTTGGAGGGTGGGTAGTGTGATCCGAGTATTGCAGGTCATGGAGGCGACAGAAGGCGGCACCCGTCGGCATTTGCGCGATTTGGTCGCAGCGCTTGATCCTGATAAAATTCATCTGGAGATGGCGGTCTCTTGCCTGCGTGACTCGGATTTCCGCCGGGATCTGGCAGGTTATGCGGCCCGCGGAATCTCAGTGCGCGAGATTCCGATGCGGCGCGGCATAGCGCCTTTCTCCGACCTGCTGAGCCTTGTCCGGCTGGTGGCCTGTATCCGGGCGGTGCGTCCTGATGTCGTGCATGCGCACAGTTCAAAAGCAGGCGCGCTGGCGCGCGTGGCCGGGCGTCTTTGCGGTGTTCCGGTGGTCTATACCCCGCACGGCTTCTCATTTCTGATGCGCTGCGGTCGTGTTCCGCGCCGTTTTTACCAGTTGGTTGAAAGCGCCTTAGCTGGCTGGACAAGCGCTTTAATCGCTGTCTCCACAGAGGAGAGTCAGGCTGCGTTGTCGATCGGTTATCCGCCAGAACGCGTGCGCCTGATCCGGAACGGTGTGGAACCCTGTGATACGGCTGAGGTTGTGGTCCGCGAGTCCGAGACGTTGCAGGTCGGCTTTTTCGGACGGCTGTCTCCGCAGAAATCCCCGGAAACGCTGTTGGATGCGATAGCGGACGTGGTCGCGCATATCCCTAAAACGCATTTCAATCTTTATGGTGCCGGAAAACTGGCGCCGAAACTGGCTAAAAAAATCCAGAGTTCGGACTTGGCAAAGCATGTGCGGATCATGGGCGCTTATGCGCAAGACGAGGCTGTGGCGAAAATGCGCCAGATGGATGTTGTGGCGGTGCCGTCGCTTTGGGAGGGTTGTCCGTATGTGGTGCTTGAGGCTTTTCAGGCCGGCGTGCCGGTGGTGGCGGCGCATGTGGGCGGCATCTGCGACCTGATTGAAGACGGCGTGAACGGCATTTTGACTGAGCCCGGCAACGCGGAGTCACTTTGTGACGGATTGTTGCAGGTGTTGCGCGACGCGGAATTGTGCGCGAGGTTGGCGCGGAACGGGCGCGCTAGTCTGGCTAGGCACACACTTGCGGAAATGGCCGAAAAAGTGTGCGCAGTCTACGGGCAGGTGGCAGGGGAGGACGGTTAAGTTTGATGTCGGCAGGGACGACTCACCGTGCTACGCGCACATGCGGAATCAGGAGTTAGGGACGGCTCGGCGAGCCGTCCATGGTGAGTGATAAGTGGTAAGCGGTCGGTCTGGAGGCGGGCGTCCCCTCCCGGTCTGAGGCATCGCTATCGGGATCGCTATCGGGGTCGGGATCGATAGAGAGTGAATAACGAATAATGAATAGCGAATAGTTATGGAGGGGCAACTCGGGAAAAACAATTATTCACTTCTATGAGAAGGCTTGTCAATGGCAACCGCCTGGCGGATTCCACTTTTTTTCGGAACGCAGTGACGTCTCGCTTCTATCCGCACTCGTTTTGGACA
>Ga0255347_1005521_pt1 | contig 14316 bp, 14 predicted proteins | sample wastewater_treat_2_FD_192479 | JGI IMG/M metagenome (GOLD analysis project Ga0255347, IMG submission 192479) | Wastewater microbial communities from Lulu Island WWTP, Vancouver, Canada - plant24 | ecosystem: Engineered > WWTP > Wastewater > Unclassified | place: Canada: Vancouver, British...
GGAATTGAAATGGCGGATACTCGCGTACGCTTGAGCACTTGGCAACGGGAGCGCCGATTGGTCTTTGTGCGCCAGCATGTCCCAACCCGGCCGACGGCAACCGGCAAGCAACCCACCTTGTTTGCCGCCCTTGAGGACCACCGGAACTACCGCTATGGAGCCATGGTCACCAACGATGACACGCTCTCCACTTTGGGCACCTGGCGGGCCTATCGCCCCCGGGCCAAGATCGAGAACGTCATTCAGGAGCTCAAGGGCGGCTATGGCTGGGACGAGTTCAACGTCCGCAGCTTCTTTGGGACGGAAGCGGTCATGCACCTGATTGGCATGGTCGCCTACAACTTGATCCACTTCCTCAACCGCGTCATCTTCAAAACAGCGTCCGAGCCCTTGAGCCGCCTCAAAAAGATTCGCATGAAAGTGCTGGCGATCCCAGCGGTCTATGGCTCATCAGGACGAACTCCCACTCTAAGGCTGGGTGTGGCCGACAGAAAAATCAAAGGGAAAATCACCTATTGGCTCCGACAGATCAACGAGTTGCCCCTGTGCCTGGTCAACTGCAATGCAATTGGACCTCCCGTCCAAGCATAACGAGGAAAATCGCAAACGCAGGAGACCTAAAACAGAGCGTCACCATTGATCCAAACGAATGACACCCCCAAATTACCCAATGTTCATCGGGTGATTACGCAACCTCTATGCCCAAATGCATTTTTCGGGATAATTTCAGGGCCGATAGCCGGTTTTAATAGGCTGTGGTGCGTAGAATCGGCTGGAAGAGCTGGGTTTCGCGGGCACAGATGGCCTGTACGGGGCAGACAGCACAGTCAGGCTCGGTGGTTTCCGGGCAGCGGGTGCGGTTTTGGAAAAAGAACCAGTCAATCGCGGCGGCGGACAAGCCGGTTCGCGTCATCAATTGCTGCACAACCTCGTAGGTGGCAGCACGGATGGCAGCTTCTTCTTCCGGCGCGAGCAATGTGCGTGCGACCAGCTTGGCGTGCAGCGTCGGATCGTCCACGCGTACCAGTCCGCAGCGGAGGGCGCTGCGTTGCAGGTGGTAGTCAATGATCGGCACCGCGGACTGGGGGTCGCTGACATACAAGAAATGTTCGGGGCGGTTCTCCAGCACGATGGCCAGCAGCATGGCTTTTTTCTGAAGCGGGTCTTCGGCATAGCCGGGGATTTCCCGCAAGGTGGCCAGCAGCGCGCGCAGCGGTTGGGGGGCGGCATTGACTTGGCGGACAATCGCCGCGGGAGATATATCGTGCGCGGCAAACCACGCGGCGTAAGCCCGGGTCAGGGCCAAATGCTCGGGCCACATGGGCAGGGGGTTGATGCCGTGGTCATCGTGGAACCGCGCAGCGAGCGCGGCATCAGCCAGCGCGGCCAGCGTTGCGGGCGCCCAGGCGTCGGGATTGTTTGGCAACGCGCGGGTGCAGGCGCGCCACAGGAAATCGGAGCCCTTCAAATCCTGGCTATCGAGCCGGGCCACCATGGGGCGGGCCCATTTGTCGCCGTCCAACAACCAGAAGCCGAACTGGTGAGCGCAGGCAAAGAAAAACATTTCCAACGTGCCGGGCTGCCGGCGGGTGGGATAGATGAACCCTTCCTGTCGGGTGATAAAATCAAACGGCTGCACATCGCCGGCCGTTTGCAGGAAGTTGGTGAACGCGTCGAGCCGGTCGGCGGGAATCGTGACGGACTTCATGGCGCGCCGTGTTTATTTGACGGTGGCGGCATCCTTCCAGAGTTGTTCCATGGCATAATATTCACGCATGCCGGGCGTGAAGATGTGCACAATGAAATCCACGTAATCGAGCACGATCCATTCGCTTTCGGCGGAACCGGCGCGGCGGTGGGGGGCCACCGGCGGCTTGGCCAGGCGCAATTGCTTTACGACTTCATCGGCCAAGGCGCGAATGTGCGGGTGGTTGAGACCGGAACACAAAATCATGTAGTCCGTCACACTCGACACCTTGGCCACGTTCAGGATGGCGATGTGCTCGCCTTTTTTGGAATCCAAAATGGTGCGAACCTGTTTGACGCGTTCGCGCAGTTGCGCGGCGGGGGAGGGGGCGCGAGATTTCGCGCGGGGCTTGGTGGGGGTGGCGCGGGGTTTCGGGGGGGCGGGGGTTTTCTTGGTCTTCATTCGCGATATAGGTTGTGATTTTCAATATAACGGAGGACGGGGGCGGGGACAAGGTCAACGGGCTGGCCGGCGGCGATTTGGGCGCGAATTTCGCGCGAGGAGACGGCGACGGGCTCGCCGGTACGCAGGTCGGCCAGCAGGCGTTCGGGCCACGGCGGTGGCAGATTCAACGCTTCGTCGGTGGGCGTGCAACCGGGGCGCGCCAGCGTCACGAAGCGCACGCGCGCCAGTAGTTCGAGCGGTTGGTGCCACTTGTGCAATTCCGGCAACGTATCCGCGCCAATGATGAACACAAAGGCGGTGTCCGGGTGCAGCAACTGGAGCATTTGAACGGTATCGAGCGTGTAGGATTTGCCTGCGCGCTCGAATTCGATGGGCAGCGCCGCAAAGCGCGATTCGCCCGCGATAGCCAGTTGCAGCATGGCGAGGCGGTCCTCGTTGCTGGCGAGGTTATGCGTGGGTTTGTGCGGCGGCACGGCGCAAGGGATGAACCAGACTCCATCCAGCCCGAAGAGTCGCATGGCCTCGCGGGCGATGGACAGGTGGCCCTCGTGCACCGGGTTGAAGGTGCCGCCAAGTAATCCGATCGTGCGGGGCATCAGTCGTCCATGGATTCAGCCGGAGGATTCAGCGGGACCACTTGGCCGGCCACCACCACCGGCAGCGTACTCAATTCCACCCAGTAGGCGCGCCCGCGGATCGTGATGGGTTGGCCGACATATTGGCGTAAGATTTCCGAATCGCCGTGGACGAGGCAGCGGACGCGCAGGCGGCCGGCGCTATCGTGGAACAGCAGGCGGAAGCGCGTTGGCGAACCGGGCGTGAATGGCGCGTTGCGCAATTCGCCTTCCACTTGTACGGCGCGGCCTTGGTTGGGCACATCTTCGTCCAAGTCCAATTCGTCCACAAACTCGGGATTCACTTCCACGCCGACCGCCGGCGAACGTTGGGCGGTCACCACGCTGGCGGGGGCGGGCACTACCTTGGTGGTGGCGGCGGGCGCCGGGCGCGGTGGGGTCGGCCGCACGGTGGGTACGCTGCCCGGAGCCGGGCGGGAGGGGGCGGGCGCCGGAGCGGGAGTCGGCGCGGGGAGGCTGGTGGCCGGGCGCAATACCGGTGCGGTGGGCGCGGGCGCATGAGCCGGCGTGGCGGGTTTGGGTTGAGGCGCGGCATGGGTGGGCTGCGGCGCAGGGGCCGGCTTGCTCGGCGCGGCGGGCGCAGGGTGCGCTCCTGGTGTGGAGGGCGCAACCTTCACGGCCGGCGCGGGCGCAGGAGTGGCGGGGGACGGGGACGGCGCCGGCGCATGCGCCACTTCCACCGTGTGGGCCGGCACCGGGGGTGGCTCGGGGGCGGGCGGCACACTGGGTGCGGGGGCCGGTTGCGGTGGGGGCGGCGCGGGCTTGGGCTCGGGCACCGTCGCCACGTCGCCGATGGGCGAACTCTGGGCGCGCACTTCCGTCAGATCGCTTTTCTTCACCCACAGCGTAGCGGAGGAGGGCGCAGCGATTTTACGCCATTCGCCATCTTCGCCGCGCGGCATCACCAATGCGCCGCGTTCCAGCGTGCCCACCACACTATATTCAATGCCGGGGCCGGAGCGTACCTGAATGCTCTTGGCCACCACCCGGTTGCCGTCAATGAAGTCCTTGTTCAGCCAAAGACTCAGGCGGTCGGGCGCAGAGATGGCGGCCCAGTCGCCTTCCGTGCGCGTAACAAACAAAATTTCACCGGCGGTGGCTGCGCCGACCCGCTGCGCGCCGGCATTGGCCTGCGCATAGATGGGGGTGGACGAAGCCGCCACTTTCATCCGGGTATCGGCTTGGGCGCTTGTCATTGCCGTCCACAAGACCGCCAGCCCCAAACTGCCATAAACAAAAATTTTCATGCGCGGCAGTGTAGCGGGGGGTGGGGGGCGAGGCAACTTTTTCATTTGTTGCCCGGCGGGATAATGCGCAATATGTCCGGCAGCCATGAGCCAGCCCGACACCAGCGAAAATTCCGTCCCCGCCGCGCCGGAATGGGTGCGCGCGTTGCCGGCGGCGGTTGCCGCCGAGGTGGCCGCGGCTCGCGCGGATTTGCCCACGACCGCCGCGGCGGCGGGCGAAGCGCTGCCCGCCGCGATTGCCGCATGGCTGCTGCTGGACCCCGCCCCCGCCGCGCGGCTCTTGGCCGAATGGCTGGCCACCCAGGATGACCGCGGATGCCTGCACCCCGCCGTGCCCGTGGCCTGCCAATTGGCCGAGCGTATTGCCGCCGTGCTGCCCAATGCAACCGAATGGCTCGCGGCCATATTGCCGGCGCTGGGCCGCTCCATTACGGAAGCTTTTTCCTGCTTTGATCCGCGCAATACCGGCCTGCCGCGCTGGGATGGCGCGGCAAGCGCGCTGATGCCGGAGACCTTCACGCCCCGTGGCTTTGGCGTGGATTTGGCGGTGTTGCTGGCCAACGAAACCGCCGCATTTCTGCGCTTGGCCAAAGACCGCGCCGATCTTGGGGACGCGATCAATCTGGCTGAAGGGGAAATGCGCGAGCTGGATAGCTGGCTCAGGGATAATTTCTGGGATGAAGAAGCCGGCGCGTTCCTCGCGCTGGACGAAAACAACCGCGCGACACCCGATTGGAGCCCGCGCGGATTTTTCCCGCTGGTGTGGCGCTCGGCCACGGAGGAAATGAATGCGGGGCTGCGCGCCCGCGCCGCGGATGTGCTGCGGCAAACCTGGACCCCGCGCGCATGGCTGCTGCTGTTTGTGCTGCTGTTGCCGACGACACACGGCAGCATCGTGGCGCAGATGCGTCGGCAGGGATTGCCGGACGGCGCGACGGTGGCGGAACGCGCTGCGTGGACGGTGCTGTCGCACGGCGCGGATGCCGCGCGTGCGCGTTATCAGCAGGATATTTCGCGTCCCGCGCGTTGGCTGGATGCCCATGCGCGCCAGTTGTGGCGCGCGCTGGCCGTCGGTGGGCTGGCCGCGTTGATTTTGCTGCTGGGCTGGGGATATCACCAGCGCCACCGCGCCGCGGCCACCCCCGCCGAACTGGAGCAACAGGCCCGCCTCGCTTGCGCGGAAGACCAGCACGAAGCCGCGGCCGCGCTCTACGCGCGCGCCGCGCAGCAAGGTGACACCGCCTATTTCTTGTACCGGCAAGCCGGCGAATGGTTCCATGCGGAGCGTTTTGCGGAAGCCGAAGCTGTGTGCCGCGACATCCTGCGCCGGGAGCCGGATTCGCCCAACGTGCGCTTCAATCTGCCGTTGGCGGTGCTGAAGCAGGGTCGCCGCGAGGAGGCGTTGGCCATGTATCGCGCGCTCGCCGATGAACTGGCCATTTCCGCCTCGCCCGAGCTGGCCGCGCGCGCGCAACTGGCGGCCGAACTGTTGGCACGCCAGATCGAGCTGGATCAGCCCGCCGATCGTTGACAGGGGACCCGTGCGGTGGAATAGTGACCGGACTGCTTTGGGAGATACACCATGAAGAAAATATTGGCCGGCTGGATGGGTTGCGTTGCGCTGTTGGCGCTGGCGACGGGCTGCTTCCGCAATACGATTTCCGAGATTGAATTGGATATTCCCGCCATGCGCACACAGGCCTGCGCGGCGGCGGTGGAAGGCGCGCTGGCCAAGCTGGGCATCGGGTCGAATAACGTCGTCCGCACGGTGAAGCTGGATGTGGACGCGCGCAAGGGCTGGGTCACCTATGACAACGTGCGTTTGGGCCGGCGCAATATCGAGGTGGCCGTGCGCCACGCGGGATTCGCCGTGAACGACCTGCCCGCCGATGAAGCGGCGCGCGCCCAACTGGCCCCGGAGTGCCGCGGCGATGAATAAATCCATTGATTTCCGTTGGGTGAAAAACGCGGCGTCGGGGTCGCTGCACATTTTGCTGGTGCAAGACGGCCGCCTGCTGGCGCCGGATGGCTTCTCCGCCGTCGCGCAACAGGAGCTGAACCAGTGGCTCAAGAATGCCAAATTCGAGGGCGATGTGGCGGCTTGCGCGCGGCCGGCGGGGCTCTCGGCAACCTATTTGCTGCTGGGCTTGGGGAAGGCCAAGGATTTCCACGCGGCGCGCTGGCTGCGCGGGTGGACCACCGTCGGGCGTGAGTTGGCCAAAGATGCCACCGTCCAGCGCGCTGTGTTGGCGTGGCCGGCCAAGGCGGAGTTCCCGGTGGCCGCGCCGCAGTTGCTGGGCTTGGCGGTCGAGGGCCTGCTGGCGGGCAGCTATTTGTTCGAGACGTTCAAATCCAAGAAAAAGGCACGGCGCTTTGGCGTGGACTTGGTCGGCGCGGAAGTCGCCACCGCGGCGGCGCGCGCGGCGGTGCGTCGTGCTGAAATCACCGCGGCCACTTTGCGCGAAGTGCGCGAGCTGGCCAACCTGCCGGCCAATGAATTCGGGCCGCAGGAAGTTGCCGCGCACGCAAAGCGGCTGGCCAAGGCTGCCGGTGTTTCGTGCCGCGTGTGGGATCAGGCCGCACTGAAAAAAGAAAAATGCGGTGCGTTGCTAGCGGTGGCGCAAGGTAGCCGCCGGCCGGGTTGCCTCATTCGGCTGGCCTATGCCGGCACCAAGCGGCAAAAGCCGCTGGTGGTCGTCGGCAAGGCCGTGACCTTCGATACCGGCGGCATCAGCCTCAAGCCACCCAAAAACATGGAGTGGATGAAGTATGACAAGAGCGGCGGCATGGCGGCGCTGGCCACCGTGCTGCTTGCCGCGCGTTGGAAAATCGCGCGGCCCGTGGTGGCCTATATCCCCGCCGTGGAGAACATGCCCGGCGGCAATGCCGCGCGCCCCGGCGACATTGTCACCGCGCGCAACGGCAAAACCATCGAAGTGCTCAACACCGATGCCGAAGGTCGCCTCATATTGGCCGACGCGCTGGATTTTGCCGCCGCGGAAAAACCGGCGGCTATTGTGGACATCGCCACGCTGACCGGTGCGGTGATCATTGCTCTTGGCTACGAGGCCACCGCCGTCATGGGCAACGACGACCGCCTTATTCTGGACTTGATGCTCGCCGGCGAAACCACGGGCGAACGCCTCTGGCAACTGCCGCTATGGAATGAATATGACCAGATGCTGCAAGGCCAGTTTGCCGACATTAAAAACATCGGTGATGGCACCGCCGGCACCATCGCCGGTGGCGCGTTCTTGCGCCAGTTCGTTCCCGAAGGCATTCCGTGGGCGCATCTGGATATTGCCGGCACGGCCTGGCACGAAACCGCCACCGCGGCCCACGCCCCCGGCGCCACGCTGGTGCCGGCCCGCCTGCTGGCGGAGTGGGCCGCGAATTTCCGGCTGGATGCCTGACCCGCCGCCGGCATGCGCTTCCTGCTCGATCAGTTCATGGATTACCTGGCGCTCGAGCGCGGGCTAAGCGAAAATACACGGCTGGGCTACGGCCATGACTTGCGGGAGTTCCTCGCGTATCTCTCGCGCAGGGGTTACACCAGCCTGCAACAAGTGGCGCGGCGCGACCTGCTGGATTTTCTGTTGGCGAGCAAACAAAAGGGATTGGCCGCGCCGAGCCTCGCCCGCCGGTTGATTGCCATCAAGGTATTCTTTCGTCATCTGGCCGCCGAAGGCCTGTTGGCCACCAACGTCGCGGATGCCATGGATTCGCCGCGCTTGTGGAAAATCCTGCCGCCGACCTTGAGCGTGGCCGAGGTGGACCGGCTGTTGGCCATGCCTCTGGCCACCACGCCCCGCGGCCTGCGTGACCGGGCCATTTTGGAAACTTTTTATGCCACCGGCCTGCGTGTCAGCGAGCTGGCCGGGCTGACGCTCGATTCGCTACGCTTCGATGCCGAATATATCCGCTGCGTGGGCAAGGGAGACAAAGAGCGCGTGGTGCCCATCGGCGCGCGCGCCATCGCCGCAGTGCAGGCATGGCTGGACCAGGGCCGCCCCGCCTATGCCGTCAAAAGCCGCCCCGTCAACCGGGCCGTTTTTTTATCAGTGCGCGGCCAGCCGCTGAGCCGCGTGGCGCTCTGGCAAACCATCAAGGCCTACGCGCGCCAAGCCGGCATCAGCAAGGAAATTTCGCCGCACACCTTGCGGCATTCGTTCGCCTCCCACCTGCTGGCGAATGGCGCCTCGTTGCGCGTCATTCAGGAAATGCTCGGCCATGCCGACATCTCCACCACGCAGATTTACACCCACGTGGACCAAGGCCGATTGCAGGCCATCCACCAGAAATTCCACCCCCGCGCGTGAATCCGCCATGACGTCTGATTGCACCATCCATTGGCCCGATTTGGAAGCCCGCTTGGGCCACGTCTTTGCTCGGCGCGACTTGCTGGCTGCCGCGCTTACGCACAGCTCCTACGTGGCCGAAAACGCGGCCCCCGGCATTCCCGAAAGCCAGCGGCTGGAATTTTTGGGCGATGCCGTCTTGAGCCTCGTGGCGGCGGAGTGGCTGGTGGCCCATTGCGCAGGCTGGCGCGAAGGCACGCTCACCAAAGTACGCAGCCGGTTGACCAATGCCACCACGCTGGCGCGAGTGGCCCGCCGCTTGCAACTGGAAGAATGCCTGCGCTGGGGGCGCGGCCTTGCGCAGCAAACCGGGCGGGCCCGCCATAAACCACTGGCCGACTCCCTGGAGGCGTTGCTCGGTGCGCTGTGGTTGGATGGCGGCCTGCCCGTCGTGCGCGCGGTGTTCAGGACGTGGTTTGCCGACGAAATCCACGCCGCACTCGCCGCCGGCAGCGACGACAACCCCAAAGGCAATTTGCAAGAGCTACTGCAAAAAAACCACGATCCTGCACCGCACTACGAGGTTATCACTCAAGATGGCCCGCCCCACGCCCCGCATTTTGTCTGCGCGGTGTTTTGCGGCGACCGCCAGTTGGGCGAGGGGGCCGGCCCCAGCAAGCGCGAGGCCGAAGTCAACGCCGCCCGCGCCGCCCTCCGCCGGCTGCACGAACAAACGGGCGAGCATTTGCTCAATTGAGCGGGCCTTTTGCAATTCAGCAACCGGCCCCAGGGGGGGGGGATTGGACGCGCGTTTTTTCTTTATGCGGATGAAGCCCAGGGTAGAATGCCGGCTTGTCGTGTTCTCTGGGGTGATGTGTTTTGGGATTTAGCTTGGGAGACGAGCATGAGATGGATGGCGACTCTGCTGATGGTGTGCGCGCTGGCGACAGGTTGTGAGAGCGACAAAGACAATGGCGGCGGCGGCAAGCTGGTCGGGACGAAGTGGCGGCTGCAAGCGTGGTCGGCCAGTTCGTTGGACCCAACGCGGTTCAATATCACCGCCGAGTTTGGCGATGCCCAAATATCCGGGACAGCGGCAGTCAATTTGTACGGCGGGCCTTACACGGCCAGCGACGGCAATTTTTCCGTTGGCGACTTATACATCACCCAGATGGCCGGTTCCGAGGCCGCCATGCGCGCCGAGGCGATCTATATGGACTTGTTGGGGCAGGCCCGGCACTACGAGGTGACGGGGACCACCCTCACGCTCCGCAACGCGAGCCATCAAACCACGCTGGTTTTCCGATCCACCGGCCAAAAAATCCCGGAATTTTAGGGGACCGTCAAATGGCAGGCGCTGGAAAGCAGATTTTTTGCCATTGATGCTGACAACGGGCAGAAGTATGAACCCATTAGCCTGCCCGAGGCTTATCGAGTCAGCGGGTTGCGTGTTCATGTGCAGGCCAAAGAACGCGGCGATTTGGCGAGCATCAACATGCACGGCACGATGATTGAAATCATCAGCATCGCCAAATTGTGATGCGTCTACGCCGCCGGGTGACAGGGTAGGTTGATCATGCGCAAGATTGTGCCCCTGTGTGGGGTTGGGGCACCCGCTTCGTGGTTGCTGCTGCTGCTGGCGATTCCGGCCGGATGGAGGCCGGATGGCGGCTGGAGCGGCCTGCACGCTTTGTTTGTGTCGTTGGCAATCGTTGTGGTTGTGCATGGGATTTGTTTGCTTGGGCTGGTGGGTGTGTTGATCAGTCGTCTGGCCAAAAAAGAACCGATTGGGCGCGGGCTGGGGATGGCATTGCTTTATTTTGCGCTGTTGGTTGGCGGCAGTGTGCTGATGAACGGACCGCAAGAGCTTTGGAGCGATATTTCGGTGTTGATCAGGTCGCTTTTCACGCGGCTATGACGCGCCCGCCGGCGACTGGCATCGCCCACTAGCAGGGGGGGCGTTTGAAAAAAAGAATCTCGCCAAGGCGCCAAGAACGCAACGAAGAGCGAGGCAACTTCCTTCAAAAAACGTCGTTGGGCGGTCCGCCGTACGGGCCTACACTACGGCGACAAAAAGGGGGTGGCAGGGAAAAATGTCAAAACATGATTTTGGCGGGATAGATCATTAAAATCGCGTTAGAACTGACTTGCTTGGTTAATCTGCGAGGGTAAAACGATTTATTTTTATAAAAATCTATCTTATTGCCCGCCTAGGGAATACGTTAAAACCACGGGAACTTGTTCGTTTTTTCCGCAAAAAAGGTCTTGCAAACCCAACGTGGTGCAATAAAGTTCGCGCAGATTTGCACCCCGCTGTGGGGAGCAGGTGTCAACCCAATCAACGCTTCGGACCGCCCCGAGGCAGGAGTTCTGCAAAATGAAGGATACTAAAAAGACGACAGTGAAAAAGGCCGCCCCAAAGGCGCCGAAGGCCCCCAAGGTTGCCAAGCCGGCTGCCAAGCCGGTGACTAAACCCGCCGCGAAGGCTGCCAGCAAGCCGGCGCCGACTCCGGAAGAGCGCTACCGCATGATCCAAGAAGCGGCGTACTACATCGCCGAGCGTCATGGCTTCAATGGCGACAGCGCCTATTTCTGGTCGCTTGCCGAAGCGGAAATCAACGCGAAGTTGAACTAAACTTATTGACCGTGATGGGTCAAGACGGCCGCAGGTTCGCCTGCGGCTTTTTTGTTGGATGTCCGAATTCGGATTGTGGGATGGAAATAGTATCAGGCCTTCCAATCTTTTTCGGTGGGAAGGTTTCGTTCCTCAACCATTCCCGCCCGACAAAAGCATCCGGCGACGACCTCCCAGCTACATTATTTTTTCAAATGCTCTATTGCGCGTCGCTGGAGGATAAATCGGCGTTGTTGCCTTGGCCGCCGGGCTCGCCATCGGCGCCGTAGGAGATGACCTCGAACGGTTCATTTTGCCGGCCGGGGATCAGGTACACGTACGGATTCTTCCAGGGATCGTGGGGGATGGTGCGGCCTTGCAGGTAGCCGCCATCGGGATAGTTATCTGGAATGGGGGGCTGGGTGGGCTTCCGCACCAGCGCATCGAGGCCCTGGGCCTGCGTGGGATAACGGCCATTGGCCATGTTGTAGGTGTCGAGCGCCGAAGCGAACACCTTGATTTGCGCGCGGGCGGCGGCTTGTTTGCCCATGCCGAGTTGCGGGGCCACATTCAGCAGCACCACGCCGGCCAGCAGCGAAATAATGGCAATCACCACGAGGATTTCCACCAGCGTGAACCCGCTGCGCGCGGTCAAGAATTGGCGCAGGGAGAGAGCAGGGAACGGGGTTGTTGCAGTCATGATGGGTTCTCCTTGCGCGCCATTGGGGGACACCGCCAGCCGGTGGGCAGTTCCGCGGCTGCGTTCAAAATAATGTGGGCTGGTCATCATTGGGCGGCTCACTTTCCGGCAGGCGAGCATCCAGTTTTTTAATGAGCGCGTCAAGTTTGGCTACGTAGTAGGCCACGTTTTCATCGCGCTGCTGCGGATTGAACGCAGAAACCAACTTGGCGTGGGCGTGAACGGGCACGCTCTTTTTTTCGCCGGTGACGTAATAGGACACGGCATCACCTGCTTGATAGCCGCGGCCGGATGCCAACGCCACTTCGTAGGCTGCCTGCCGCGACTTGCCGCCGGCCTCGCGCTTGCGCTGGTAGGTGGCGGGAGAGTCGGAAAGCCATTCCGTTTTGGCCAGCGCAGTGATGGGCAGCCGTCGCTGGGCGATGTCCTCCCGCCGCCGGGCGGTCATGGCGGGAATGTCTTCCGCGCGGCCGTTGAGCGTCAGCGTCAACCAGTCACGCAAGTGGTCGCGTAAAAACGGCTCCAGCCCGCGCGATTTGAGCGCGGCGCCCTTGATGATCACCGCGCCGTCAGCCTCCAACAGCGCGTAGTTTTTCATTTTATAGGAAAACATTGCCGGATATTGGCCGTCGAATTCCACCTCGATGCCCGGTGGCAGATGGGCGCGGAAGCGTTCATGAAAATCGGCCAGCGTGCTGGCGGTGAGGCCTTCCGGTGGGGTGAAGTAGATGCCGTCGGTATCAATCTCGATCGGTTGCGCGCCGAGGTCGCGCAAGGTGGCGACCATGCCACGCAGAATCTCGCGTCCGATTTCCGTGACCGAAGCGGCCAGATCATAATCGTTAAAGCGGGCGAGCGGGAAGCCGAGATAGCCGTAAAACGAGTTGATCAGCAACTTGAACGTGGTTTGCAGCGCTTCCCAGCGGCCGGCCACCGCGGGCGGTTGGCCCGGCTCGCGCGCGCGCTGCTTGGCTTCGAGGCGGAAGTCGCGCAGGTGTGCCAGCAGTTGCAAAAACACACCGCCGGCATCGTGCCGCGGGTTGCGTCCCTCGCGCAGGAGGATGGAAGGATACAGCGAGCGCACGTCGCAGTGGTGTACGTTTCGGGCGAGACCTTCGTAGAACAGGTCGGTATAGCCGCCGGCAAAAGCCTGTGGCGGATCGGGCGCAGGGATGGACTGCCGGGTGCGCAGGTATTCGCGCAGGAGCAACGCCTCGACTTTGCTGGCGGTGCCGCGCAGGCACACGGCCTCCAGCGGCAGCGGCAACAACATGCTTTGCGCGAAAAAGGCGTTCAGCAGAATGGGTGCAATGGCCGCGGTTTCGCGAATGTCGTCGCGGGCATAGCGCAGGAAGGCAGCGTGGTCGGTGCGGAAGGTGGCGGCAATCTGCCGGCCTTCCAAATACGTGCGGCCGGGCGCCGCCACGCCGAAGTGCCGTGCTACTGCCTTGAGCGAATGATGCTCCAGCGCGCGGTACGAAACATCATAGCCCAACGCCAGCAAATAGGTGTCCGCCAAGTGCCGGCCATGCACATGATAGTGCGTGAAGGCCACCGTGCGCTCCGCGGCGGTATAGCGCGAGGCGCGCGCGGTGAGGAGGGAGCCATTGCGCCCGAGGTCCAGCGCCACACGGTTGCGCTTGGCGCGGGTGACCAAATAGGGCAGATCAAATCGGAACAAGTTGTGCCCCGCGATCAAGTCGGGATCGCGCTGGCGCACCACGCGGCAAAATTCTTGCAGCAGGCGGCGCTCATCGAGTTCGCGGCCATCCAGCACCAGCTCCCAACCTTGGCCATCGGCCAGCGCGATGGCCAAAATACGATCTTCCGGGCGTTCGGCATTGGAAAAATCGCGCGCGGGGTCGCAATCGGTCTCGATGTCTACATATAGCGCGGACAAATCCGGCAGCACCATCTCGCCGAACGAAGTCCGCCCGGTCGCCAGCAAAAATTGTTGCACGGGATCACGGAGGACAAAGTAGGGCGCGCCGGGGTCCGATGGTGTGCGCCCCGTGGCCTTGCGCAGATGGGCCAGCGCTTTTTCCAGCGCGTTCCACGTGGGAAACTGCGCCAGATAGCGCAAGGGATTATCGCCCGCCAACCGCACGGTGTCGGGAGGCGGGTCAAAGCCTTGCAGCCATTCAGCCTTGGTCAGCCACAAAAAGGGAGTGAACGGTTCTTGGCGGGTCAGCAGGCGGCCATCGCGCCGCACAAACAGCGTCATGGCATCGGTGGTTTCACCGGGGAGATGCTCCACGGCCACGAGGCCGGGCTCCGGGGTGAACCCATAGACCAATTCTGCGCGGGAGATGGGTTTCATGTCAGCCACCAGCATAAACCCGCTGCTGCACCCTGTCGAGGCTTCAAGGCGAGCCAAATCATTGCGTAAGATTTTTGCGATTTGACATTCGAGCGGCAAGTAATGTGCAGAAGCGCTCTTACCAACGTTTTTGCCATATATTTAATGCCAACTGCCTCTGGCTCAAGGAGGTCGATTCCCCTTTGTCACAAATCGTCGACACTTCTCGCTACATTTGCAGCGAGGTCAATTGACAAAGTAACGGCGCAGTTTGGGGGTTATGGGCGGCAAGAGTTGTATGTTCCTGATTTTGAGTTGGCTGCAACTAATTCAAATTGGCTTGTAAAGCGGTTGAGTCAACTGTTTAGGGC
>Ga0255347_1005531_pt1 | contig 14299 bp, 13 predicted proteins | sample wastewater_treat_2_FD_192479 | JGI IMG/M metagenome (GOLD analysis project Ga0255347, IMG submission 192479) | Wastewater microbial communities from Lulu Island WWTP, Vancouver, Canada - plant24 | ecosystem: Engineered > WWTP > Wastewater > Unclassified | place: Canada: Vancouver, British...
TTAATAATCATCTTTTTTCTCCAGGATTCATTGTATCGAAATGACCTTCCCCGGATTCAAAATCCCCCTGGGGTCGAAGGCCCGCTTGATGCCCCGCATCAGGGCAATTTGCACATCGCCCACGCTTTCCTGCAAGTACTTCGTCTTGGCGTGGCCGATCCCGTGCTCGCCCGATACATCACCGCCCATGTCCCGCGCCGCGTCATACAGCTGCTGCATGGCGGCGGCGCATTTCTCTTTCCATATTTCATCAGGGTAGTCATCCTTGCACAGATAAAGGTGCAGGTTGCCGTCACCGGCATGGCCGAAGGAACGGATGCGCAGCTGGTTCTCCTCGCTCACCCTGCGGGAGAAACGCACAAAGTCCGCGATGCGCTCCCTGGGCACCACCACGTCGCACTCGTCCATGGACACGGTGGAGTTCTTGATGGCCTCCAAAAACGCCCCACGGGCATCCCATATGCTCATCTTCCGCTCGTCGGTATCCGCCAGCAGCACGTCATTGGCGCCGGACGACAGCAGCAGATCCGTCACCGCTTCCAGACGGGGCTCTATCAGGCTTTCCTCCGCCCCGTCCAGCCTGAGCAGCAGGTAGGCGTCGGCGCTCTTGTCAGGAAACTGCTTGCCCAGGTATTCCTCCGCCGCCTGGATGACTTCCTTTTCCATAAACTCCACCGCCGTGGGCTCGCACCCGCAGGACAGCACCTTGGGCACCACCTCCACGCACTCCTCCAGGCTGTCAAAGGGCGCCAGCAGCGACAGGTTGGCCAGAGGCTCTGGCATCAGCTTCACTGTGGCCCGGGTCAGCACGCACAGCGTGCCCTCCGAGCCGCACAGAAGCTGCATCAGGTTATACCCGCTGGAGGTCTTCACCACCTTGCCGCCCAGCTGCTGGATGGTGCCGTCGGCCAGCACCACCTCCATGCCCAGTACATAATCCCGGGTAACGCCGTAGCGCACCGCCCGCATGCCCCCGGCATTGGTCATGATGTTGCCGCATACCGTGGCGCTCTTCTCGCCGGGGTCGGGGGGATAGAACAGCCCCGTGCCTTCCAGAAGCTTTTGAAACTCCATCAGCATCAGCCCCGGCTCCACCGTGGCGGTCATGTTGACCTTGTCTATTTCTATCAGGCGCTTCATCTGGCTTACATCCAGCAGCACGCCGCCGTAGATGGCGACGCAGCCGCCGCACAGCCCCGTGCCCGCGCCCCGCGGGGTGACGGGAATGCCCTGCTCGTTGCAGTACCGCAGAATGTCGCTGACCTCCCGGGCGCTCATCACCGTCAGCACCGCGCCCGGGGCGAAGGTGCCGTACTCCGTCATTTCGTCCCGGGCAAAATCCTCGCTGATGCTGTCGCCCGTCAGCACCCGCTCTTTGGGCAGGATGCTCTCAAAAAAGGCGATGTCTGTTTTGTTGATCCGCTTAAACCCTGGCATACTGGCTCTTCTCCCTTTTGATGTGCTCTATCAGCCTTGGCAAAATGTCGTACAGATCCCCCACAATCCCCACATGGGCTACCCGGAAGATGGGGGCGTTCCTGTCAGCGTTGATGGCCACGATGCGTTCCGCGCCTTCCATGCAGGCGGTAAACTGGATGGCCCCCGACACGCCGCAGGTAATGATCAGCTTGGGCTTTACCGTGCGCCCCGACAAACCGATCTGCCGGGCATTGGTATCCCACCCCTTTTCCACCAGAGGACGGCTGACAGCGTACTCGCCGCCCAGAAGCCCTGCCAGCTCCTTTATCAGGTCCAGGTCGCTTTCCTTTTTCAGCCCCCTGCCGCCCACTACCAGGATGTCGGCGTCGGAAACGTTGACCGCCTTGGGGATGCTGCGCTTTTCATGAAACCTCACTTCGCTGACCGCTTTTTTGGGCAGGGGCATCCGATGCACCTCGCCCGCCGCTTCCTTCTGCCGGACAGGGGCGTCCATGACCTTGTAGCGCACGGTGGCGAACTGGGGCCTGGTATGGGGGGTAACGATTTGCGCCATGATGTTGCCGCCAAAGGCGGGGCGTATCTGCACCAGGTCGCTGTTTTCCTTCAGCTGAAGCTCTGTGCAGTCGGCCGTCAGCCCCGTCCTGAAGCGGGTGGACAGCCGCGGCGCCAGGGAGCGCCCCAGCGCCGTGGCGCCCACCAGCACCACCGAGGGCTTCTTCTTCCTGATGATGTCCTCGGCGCAGGCGGCGTACATCTCCGCCCGGAAAAAACCAAGGGCCTCATCGTCATACACATAGATGTTGCGCACCCCATAGTGCCTGAGGGCTTCCGCAGCCTTGTCGCAGCGGTGTCCCAGCAGCAGGGCGTCCACCTGATACCCGGCGGACGGGGCCAGCTCGCGGGCCTTGCCGATCAGCTCCGGCCCCACAGGGTGCAGGCCTTCCTCCGTCATTTCGCAAAATACCAAAATGTCCCGCCAGGCTTCCTTGTCCACGCTTTTCGCCTTGGTTTCCAGGCGCATAATCGCCTTCTCGGGGCAGCTTTTCTCGCACAGCCCGCACATCCTGCAGGCGGCGTTGATCTCCGCCGTGTCCTTTAAGTCGATCGCGCCGAAGGGACAGGCGGACACGCATACCCCGCAGCCGGTACATTTCCTCTGGATAACAACAAGCTGTGCCATTATAAAAACTTCCATTCTTTTAATTTATCGTGCAGCTGTTTCGCCAGGTCTCCGCTGTCCAGCGTTTCCTGCTGGATGTCGCTGCCGGGAGGAAAGATGCGCTCCACCTGGGTGGGGCTGCCTGCCAGACCGTAGTTGTCCGGGTTCTGATCCAAAAAGGCCTCCAGACCGAAGACCGTGATGGCCTTGTCCTTCGTTTCGCGCCGCTTTTTCATGCTGGGCAACCGGGGCGTGTAAATATCCTGCTCCACGGTGATCAGGCAGGGGAAGGGCAACAGCACTGTCTCGATGACATCCTGCAACTGCTGTTCCGCCAGGATGCCCTTTCCCCGGGGCGTGAGCCTGCTGACCCACGCCGCATGGGGGATGCCCATGTGCTCGGCTATGGAGGGGCCCACCTGGGCGGTGTCGCCGTCGGTGGTCTGCTTGCCGCAGAGGATCAAATCAAAGTCCCCAATGGTGCGGATGGCCTGGGACAGGGTATAGCTGGTGGCCAGCACATCGGCGCCGCCCAGCCGCCTGTCGGAGAACACATACCCCTCGTCGGCGCCCATCATGTAGGCTTCACGGATAACGCTCTCCGCCTGAGGCGGGCCCATGGTGCCCACGGTCACTTTGCCCCCCGTCTCTTCCTTAAGCCGCAGCGCAGTTTCCAGGGCATACAGATCGTAGGGGTTCATCTTGCTCTTGACCCCCGCGCGCTTGAGTACTCCCGTTTGTTCGTCTACCTCTACCTTGCTGGTGGCAGGCACCTGTTTGATGCATACAAAGATGTTCATGCTTGCTCCCGTTCTATCCTTTTTTCTTTACATTTTTCTAACGATATTTTCCACAGCCGCGACCCAGGCGTGATCCGGATCGTTCATACGGCAAAAACCCTGTTGCTCGCCGGCCATCAGCCACAAAAAGTATGTGTTGTAGCCCGGCGCGCCGACGGTGGTATGGTAACCGTATGGGAACTCAACCAGATCATCGCTCCTGACACGATATGCCTCATCGATCTCTCCATCATCGGTGTAGAGGCACTGGATACCGAAACCCTGCGGTGGATCGAACAGAAAGTAATAGATCTCCTCGGCAACACATTCCCGCGGCATATTGTCTACATCATGCTTATGCGGCGGAAAACCTGCCCAGTTGCCCGGACAACAGTATGCCTCGCCGATGGTCAATTTTCGGGCGTTTGTGCTGCCATCAACAATGAAGCTTGTATCGCGTTCCCACGGCTTCACACCTAAGCGCGCTACGCGCACATCCGCCTGACGAATCGCCTGTGGCTCGGTATCCGCATCAATCGGGGTCGCGCAAACGGCAATTCTGCAGTTGTGCACACTGGTCATCTCTATTCTTGTGTTCCGGCCTGCATAGAAGCACTCGGCTTTAGGGCTGGCGAACACGGTAGCGCGCATGCCGACCTTGCCATAATCCTTGCCGTCGGCAATAAAAGCGCAGGTTCCCCAGAGCACCACAAACGCGGTCTCTTTGTCCTTCGTGTCAAACTCGAGTTTTTGACCCGGAGTCAGCTCAATGATGCCGAACTCCAGATCTTTCAAGGAGCACTCACCGATCCTGCAAATATGGGTGTAGCCGTTCTGAGGCTTATAGGACTTTTTGAAATTCATTTGAATATCCTCCTTGTTTCTCTATGATAAATCATATTGCATGATTTTTAAACATCGCAATCATTCGGTCGCAGGTTTCCTCCCAATCGCCGACAACGCCGTAGTTCGCGTGAGAAAAGATGGGAGCGCGGCGATCTTTATTAACTGCGATGACAACCTTCGCACCGCTCATACCAATCGTGTGCTGGACGATACCCGAAACGCCAAAACCAATGTACAGTTCCGGGCGGACAGTTTGCCCCGTCTGGCCAATCTGGTGGCTGTAGGTAGTATAGCCTGCATCGACAGCGCTTCGCGTTGCTCCGACCGCGCCCCCCAACAGCCGCGCGAGGTTGGTGAGTTTTTCAAAACCCTTTCGGCTGCCGACGCCCTTGCCGCCCGCGATGATTATCTTCGCTTCCTGCAGGGAGATATTGTTCTCTGAAGGGGTGAAACCAAGTTGCGAAAGATAGGCAATGGGTTCGCATTGGTCAAAATATCGGAGGGGTCCTGACGCATCTTCACGAATCTCCGGCATTGGGAATACTCCGGGGCGAACGCTCGCCATTTGCGGCCTGGCTGTGCTGCACAGGATATCCGCAATCAGGTTGCCGCCGAATGCCGGCCGGCTCTGGAGCAGCAAGCCAGAGTCCGTAACGCTAAGCGCCGTGCAGTCGGCGGTCAAGCCTGTATTGAGTTTTGCCGCGACCCAGGCGGAAAGGAAGCGTCCGCGAATCGTTGCAGGGAAAAGAACGCTGTCTGCGTCAAGCGCCTTGATTGCTTCCGCAGCGATATCACCCTGTGCGCAGTCGTCAGGAAGATAAGGAATAACGATTGCCTCGTCTGCGCCTGCACTGAACGCAGCAGGGCAGGAGGCTCCGTTTTCACACAGGGCGAGAATCGTTTGGGAAAACACCTGCGCCCTGGCAGCCAATTCGCATCCATGCAGATGCGTCTTTTCAAAGTATACGATCACCTTCATGTGCATATCTCCCTGGCAATCAGCACCGCTTCTCCAGCATCGATCCATTTTGTGGGGCGAACGCCGCTGGGACGAACGCTGACGTGTGTCACCCTTGTAGGCGAGCCTTTGAGACCGATCTGCAAAGGATCGGTAATGCCGATATCCGCGGGTTTCATTGTGCGGATATCCGTTTGCTTTGCCGTGCGCAGGCCACGCATGGTCGGCAAACGCAGGGCATAGGACCACTCGCATAACGTCAATGCGGCGGGCAGCTTCACCTCCCAATGCACTGTACCGGTCTCGATGAGCTGGTGCGCGCGCAGCGTGTTGTTTTCGAATTCAACGGACGTGACGTTCGCTACGCAGGGAATCTCCATCAGTGCGGCAGTCATCGCTCCGACCTGTCCGGTTTCGCCGTCGGCGGCGCGGCGACCAAAAAGCAACAGATCAAAAGGTCCCAGTGTCTTTGCTGCGGCGGTCAGCGCGCGGGCGGTTGCCAGTGTATCCGCGCCCGCAAAGGCCCTATCCGTTAAGAGTACCGCCTCATCAACGCCGCAGGAGATCAGCTCCCGCAACATGCCTTCGGCGCTCTTCGGCCCCATTGTCATTGCCGTTACCCTGCCTCCGTGTGAGTCTCGCAGCCGAAGCGCCAATTCAACAGCGGATTCATCCGCGTGGTTCAGAACCTGTGCGATGAAGTCTCTTTGCAGCGTCAGGTCGCTGCCCAGATGGACTTCAAGCGAGTCAGGCACCTGCTTTACCAGACAGAGAATGTTCATAATTTATGGTAAACTGGCGCGAGTACTGCCTGAATGTCCTTGTACAGGGCGAACTGCTCCTGATAGAAGGCTGCGCCCTGCGGATTTGGCAGAACCTCGTCCTTGAGACGGATGCATTTGTCTGCCGCTTCCTGATGGTCAGCAAACATGCCTGAGGCAACGCCTGCAAGCATTGCGCTGCCCAGAGAAGAATCCGCATTCTCAACCGTTCGCAACGGAATGTCAAGCATGTCTGCCATTATATGCCGCCAGAGCGGAGATTTCGCACCGCCGCCGATGAGCACTGCGGATGATGGAGCGATGTCCAGGGTCTTCAGCGTCTCATAACAATCTTTCATCGAATAAGAAATCCCCTCCAGAACTGCACGGTTAAAGTGCGCCTTGGTATGGTGACCGGTTGCGCCGACAAAGGAGGCGCGCAGTTTGTCATCGCGATAGGGTGTTATCTCACCCTGCAAATACGGATGAAAAAAGAGGCCGTTGCTACCGCGGGGCATCATCGCCGCTTCAGCGCTCATCTCCTCATAGTCGCCTCCAAAAGTATCACGATACCAGCGGTTGCTTGCAGCGCAGGATTTGGTTGCGGTGCCTGGGTACCACAGTCCGTCGATGACATGCCGGTAAGTTACAAGGCATGGATCGACGATGGCGCGGTCAGTAATTGCGCAGATGCGCCCGGCAGTCGCAAGCTTCACAGTTGCTTCACCCAAGCTGTTTGCCCCGGCAGCATATACCTCCATGACAGTATCTGTCGTGCCGGTAATCACAATGGTTTTAGCAGACAAACCTGTTTCCCTCTGCGCATCCTTGCGGATGGAAGAGAGACGCTCATATGGACGGACAATGGCAGGCAGGATGTCCGATGTGATGCCGCACATGGCGCACAGGCGCTCGCTCCATGTATTTGTGTTAGCATCCAGCAGCATAAATCCCATCGCCTCGATATCATCAGTGACGAAGTCACCCGTCAACCGATAGCGAACATAGTCTTTGACCGCCATGATTTTGGAAGTGCGCGCAAGGCTTTCCGGCTCATGCCGGGACAGCCACAGTAGCTGAGGCAAGGTCCAGATGCTGGATACGCTGTTAAAACTCAATCGCGTAATCTCATCGCCGGATGTTTCCTGCAACTCGGCAGCTTCGCGGCTGGAACGAGCATCCGTCCAATAGATTGCCTTGCGCACTGGACAGTCGTTTTGATCAAGCAGGACGGCGGTATGCGTCGCGGCGTCCAATGAAACCGCCACGACATCCTCCGGGGAAATGCCGCTCTTTGCAAATATTTTCCGGGTATTGAAAACAAAAGCTTTCCACCAGTCCTCCGGCTTCTGCTCTGCCCAGCCATTTTGTGGATAACAGGTCGGATATTCATAACTGGTGGTGACAATCACGCGGCCGTCTTCGTCCAGCAAGGTCATTTTTGACGAGCTGCCGCCAAAGTCAGCACCAATCGTGTATTTCATAACAAACACCTCCTGAAACAGGGAAAGACCGCGAACTGACAACGCATGGCTATAGAAAAGAGAGATGCTTACAAACGACCAGCTAGCATCACAAACAAATCGCGATACTCACATCCTTCCGGAATGGATAGGCGCAACGCTTCAGTCGCCTGCGGGTCGGCCGCAATCATGATACGAGCATCGCCGCGCAGCAGATCAACATAGCGATTCTCGCATAGCTTGACCGCTAGGTCCGGCCTCATCTGGCCCATGAGGGAAGAACCGCATTCCGTAGCGCGTACGGAACTGCCGCAGGCTTTGTTTGCCGGGTTCGTGTTATCCTTCTCATTGAGATACATCTCCCGCAATTCTGCACCCATCGCGACGATGATCTCCCGGGCAGCGTCAAGCTCTGACAAGTCGCGGGCAAGGCGCGCGGCATCATGATAGGAAACCGTTTCGGTCTTCTTTTGGGGCACGAGCCTTCCATCCTTGATGAGATTATTCACAAAACTGGTGGCGGTCTCAATCTCAGGCAATTCGATGCCCCAGTCCTTGCACTCATGCAAGAAAAACGCCGCGTCATGGCTGTCAAGCACGATAACCTTCTTCGCACCGGTTTTTGCAATGGCAGCGGCGGCAGCTTGCGCACGCTGCCGCACGTCCTCAACATGACCGATCATGTCGCCCAACTCGCAGCCGGAGGCGGGCTCATCCTTCAGAGCAGCGAAAGAAACACCCGCCTTCTTCAAAATCGTGAAAAGCGCTTCAGCGACATCGCTTACCGCGTAGCGCGCAGCGCTGCCCAGCCAGACCAGGGTCTGACCCTCAGCTGGGATTCCGGTAAAATCCACCCTGGTTTCTTTCGCGCCATAAACATTACCGGTTTCCTCAAGCTTGTCAATGACCTGCTGCGCAAACGCCGGAGTCAGGCCTTCGAGCGCGGCTTGGGTACGGGCCTCGCGAATGAAGATGAGCGGGTCAAAGCCGGTCACGCAGTCGGCAGTACAGGCTCCGCATAGAAGACACTCGTACATGGTTACGGCAAAACCCTTGTCCATCTGCATGCCGCGGCTCGTCATCGAAACAAGCAGTCCCTTGGCGCGCGGGGTGTTGTTCTCCTTGCCGGTGACCAGCTGGATGGGACAAAGATGGCGGCACATAAAGCAGAAGCGACACGCATCGGCATGCTTTTTGGCTTTTTCACTGAACATGATTATTCTCCTTCCTCAATTACAGCCCCAGTTTGTAGGGGTTCATGATGCCGTTGGGGTCAAGCTGTTTCTTAAGCGCTTCCATGACCTGCATAGCTGGACCGTACTGCTCTTTCATCAGGCGGGAAAGCTTCAGGCCGATGCCGTGATGATTGTTAATGATGCCGGAATTCTCAATCGCGGCGCGTACGCCTGTGTTCCAGATCTCGTTGTGCAGGCGGCGGGCTTTCTCCGGATCCTGGGGCACGTTTGCTGGGTCAACGATGAAACGGGTATAGTTCATGCATCCCCACTCATACCAGTGGCTGGAGTGAGAAATATAACGCACTTTGTCGCCGAATTTATCGTGAATTGCCTTCTTCATCGCCCAATAGATTTTCTCAATGTTGGCATAGGTGGCAGCAGTATCCATCGTTCCGAACATCTGCGGAATGTCCATAATGTTACCCGGATAGAAGAAAGTGATGCGGTTCTCAAACCACTTCTCGCCATAGTCGCTGCCTAGATCCTCGCCCCCCCAAACCTTGACACACTCAAGGATGATGTCCATCTCAATATCAACAATGCGCTTGATTCCTTCAACCGCCAGATTCATGAAGCAGCCCTTCTTTTCAAAGCCGAGAATTTTCTTGATAATGGACGCGGTCTCCGCCTCGTCATAAAAACGCAGAATGGACGGCTTGACCTTTTGCATGATGTCGCGGCCCGCCATATAGCCGGAATTCATATCCCGGAAAAGAAACGCGCGGAACCTGCGGACCTCTGGCTGCTCAAAAAGCCTGAAAGTCGCCTTGGTAATGATGCCCAGCGTGCCTTCAGAGCCAATAAAAATCTGGTTGAGGTCCGGGCCGGCGGCATGCTTGGGGATCGGCAAAGTGTTGATGATATCGCCATTGGGTAGCACCACTTCCATAGAGAGGCATTGATCGTCGATCTTGCCGTATTTAGATGACATGATACCGATGCCGCGATGCGCCAGAGCACCGCCAATTGTTCCGCAGGTAAGGCAAGAGGGAATGTGCTGGCAGGAGAAGCCCTTCTCATTTGCGTGCCACTCAAGCAGCTGGAAGATCATACCTGCTTCAGCAGTGATCGTGCGGCTTATGGTATCGATCTCTATCAGCTTGCACATGCGCTTCATATCCATCAGAATACCGCCGCTCATGGGCAGCGCGCCGCCCTGGGAACCTGAGCCACCTCCCCATACATGCACCGGGATCTTGTAATAATTGGCGATCTTAACGACTTTGGATACTTCCTGCGAACTGCCCGGGCGAACAATCCAGTCCGGCATCGGCGGCACCTGTCCGCGGTCCTGCCACATGCGGCCAAGCCAGAAATAGTCAACGCCGTATGTTGCGCGGTCGCTCGTCTCGACAGATACATTGTCATATCCGCCTACGGCATCGGCCAGTTCATCAAAAATCATACCGGGCATAAATGCTTTGAGTTCCATGATATATTCCCTCCTCCTTAGTATACTTAGTATAAATATATGTAGTTGTCTCCGTACAAGCCAAGACAAGCCCCGCGCTGTATGATCGCGCTGATGTATATATTGACTGTATTGGCTCTTAGTTTAAATTCACTGCCCCCGACGCAATCAGGCGGTGGCAGCTTGTCTTTGTACACGTTAGGTTTTACCTTTTAAGCAGAAGCACGCCACCTTCCTTCACAACAGGCAATACAATGCTGTTGCCGTTGGCTTCCAACTCGGTTTCCTCATCCAGTGTCATCCATATAGCCTTGCTAAAGGGCTGATATACCGTAACCTCAGCGTTGCGCACATCCCTGTGCGCGGGATCAGTATTGTTGAGAATGAGCAGCGAATAATCATCTCCTTCCAGCATACCGCCTTTTAGATGGCGGTTTGAGGTTGTCATAAGAGGCATGTATTCGCATACCTCAAACACGTCAGCAGTTTCCAGTGTGGCACGAAATTCAAGTGTTGTGTTATCCAGACGCTCTTTATTCCAGCGCCACCAACCGAAAGTCGTAGGACCACACATGCCGTTTTCCTGCTGCAAATAGTATACCATACCTCCCTGTTTCTCGAAAGCATCCAGTTGGATTGCTTCGCTTTCATCCAGCCACTCGCGGCGACAGGGAACAAATACTAACTTCACTCCCAGCACATTCTTTTTCAGATGGCGTGCCTCAACAATATCAGGAGCAAAGCCTGCCTGACGCAGTTCGCGATAGACTTGAGCCGCCTGCAGACTGTAGATGCTAAGCTTACCGGGAATCAGGTATGCATCAGCATATGCTGCTGCGTACTTAGAGAATAGCATCGCTACGCCATCCCGCTTCTTTTCAGCAGCAGCAAAGAGGGTTGAGTATTGGTTAACAAACTGTACCGTTTGTACGGAGCGCTTATAATGCTTCGTCTTGCTGCCGTTGTTGAAAATAAAGCCGCAGTTGTCAGGCAGAGGTGTTTCTTTGTCGGGATAATCTCCACGCCACTCGTAGAACACAATACCCTTGTGACCAGCTGCCAGAAGTGCATATACTTCCTCGGGCCCCTTGCGTGGGGGCATGTGGGTACGTGCGTCGATTTCTATCGTCCAAGCATGCTTGCCGTTAAGAGCCGCGGCACTCTCACACATAGCGTACTGATACGCACTGTGATAATATGTAGCTCCTTCCAGCTGTGAGTAGCTAGTAATGCCTACAATGTCCATATGATCGCCATTATCAAAGTAATCAATACCTGCTTCCATCACGATATTCCTGACAGGAGAAGAGGTCATACAGGTATAGGTTTCCTGCTTTGGAGCTGCGTCCTTGGCAGCATCTGCAGAGTTGTTAAGGAAGCCGCTCATTGCCTGCATGGAAAACAGACGCCACTGAATCCACGGTTCCGGGGATTCAGCATCCTTCGGGCGGCTGCGCGGAGGGACTTCAGGCTTAAGCCCATGCTTTTTGCGCCATTCCTGATAGGCTGCAAGCGTAGCTGGATGATAGTCAAAAATCCCATTATAGGGATAATGCGGCTCATTATAAATTTGGTAGGATACTACACCGGGCATGTCTGCAAAATGGCGTGCCAGCGCCTGAGTGGAATCATGATTATCCTTGATGATACCCTTATGAAACAACGAGGAATGCATAAATGCCGACCAGTTTTTCTCCATCTCTTCATTTTTGTTGTTGAGCATGATGTAATCACTGTGGCCGCGCAGGTTCATCACATACCCCTGCAGACGCACGCTGACAGCCATGCCCTGCGCATTGGCTTCCCTTATCATCTCGTCCACAAAGGGAGTATTGACCTTAACCTCATCATCCTCCAACCTCACGTCACCGATGGCTGCAACACGCAGAAACTGAAAACCAACCTCCCGCATCCATCGGATGTCCTCTTTCATGAGGGCAACGCGATCCATGTGTTCCGGCAACGGATACTTCGCCTTATGGAAAGAAGGATAATAGGACTGCCCCATAGCGATAATGGGCTTTCCGTTCTGATGGAGAATACCATTCTTTAGTTCATACAAGTCAAATACCCCCTTTAAGGCCTTTAAAATAGTACACAGTATCGCTATTGGGACGGATATCTGTCAGGGTGCCGGTGTAATGACGCAGGTTGCGCGGCTTGTAGGGGTACTTCTCAAACACCTCTTCATTAACCTCAATGCCCAGGCCGGGCTTCTCAGGGATGAGGATATAGCCGTCTTCAAAGACCACTTCTTCGTCGGTGACTTCAAAACGGAACGAGCCATCGGTGAGCATAATCTCATGGATAAGGAAATTGGGCGTGCAGGCCGCCAGCTGCAAAATGGCCGCATTGGAGACAGGACCGGAAGGATTATGAAAACTTACTGGGATATGGCAGGCCTCACACATGGCAGCAATTTTCTTGCTTTCAAGTATACCGCCGGTATGAAAGATATCCGGCTGGGCAATATCGATCGCCTGCTTATGCAACACATCCCAGAAATGGTATTTACCGTAGAAACGTTCTCCCGCGGCCACAGGAACCATCGCATGATCGCGCACCCACTTGAGGGAATCGATATTGTCCGGCACAGTGGGTTCTTCAATCAGCATCGGGTGGAAGGGCGTAAGCTGGCGGCTCACTTCCACGGCAGTGAAGGGATTGAAGCGGCCGTGGCACTCAATGAGCAGATCCACATACGGACCGACCGCATCACGCACAGCGCCTACAATCTTCACTGCCTTGTCCATTTCCTCAAGCGAAAGAGTCATATGCGCCTTGCCGAAAGGATCCCACTTGAGAGCTCTCACGCCCATGGCAACGGTCTTCTTTGCGGCCCTGGCAAAGTCCGCAGGCTCGCGCGCGCCGACAAACCAGGCGTTGGCGTACATCTTGACCCGGTCGCGCATACGTCCGCCCAGCAGGTTGGCAACAGGCGCGTTGTAGAACTTGCCGGCGATGTCCCAGCAGGCGATTTCGATGCCGCTGAGAGCGCTCATCATCACAGGGCCGCCTTTCCAGTAGGAATCACGGTATACCTCAAACCACATTTTTTCAATGTCTATGGGATTACGCCCCACTACCATGCGATTGAGATCTTCCACACAGCCTTCCAGAGCCTTTTCACGGGTTCCAAGCGAAGCCTCGCCCCAGCCGTACAGCCCTGTGTCCGTTTCCACCTTAATAAACGTCCAGTTTGTACGGAAAGCATCCATAGTAAAGGCTTTTACGTCGGTGATCTTCATCGTATATTCTCCTTTTTCCATAGTTCAACGGCTTCCTGGTGCGTGCGGGCAAGCTTGTAGATGCTTTCGTAGTCCTCCATCTCTATGAGGCTTTTTTTAAGCACAGTTGCGCCTGTACCCACAGCGCTTGCACCTGCAGACAGGAACTGCGGAATGGTGACAGGATTCACACCGCCGGTGGTCATCAGCGGAATGTGCGGCAGAGGGCCGCGCAGATTCTGGATATAGTGCAAGCCCATATCGTCAGCTGGGAAGAGTTTGACAATGTCGGCGCCTGCATCCCAAGCGTTGCAGATCTCCGTGGGTGTCATTGCGCCGGGGATGGAAGCCATACCAAGTCGCTTGGTTTCAGCGATCACGGCCAGATTGGTATCAGGTGCAATCACATACTCCGCACCAGCGTCATATGCTGCCTGCACCTCTTTGACGCTGAGGGTGGTGCCTACACCGATATGGATACGATTGCCAAAAGCACGGCGCATAGCCTTGATTTTGGATACATTGTCCGCAATGGGATCGGGCAGCAAATGATCGAAGGTAGATTCCACAAAGCATATGTCCGCCTTTAGCAGCATTTCACAGCATTTCAATAGTTTTTCAGTGGGAATGCCGCGCGAGATAATAACCAATTTTTCCTGGAGCAGCCGTTCGATTGCTTTCATTGCCTTTCATCCTTTCATGCTTTAACGCTGTCAAACAAGGCGTTGAGTTGTTCAGCCAGATGACTGTCCAGCTGAAGGGTGTAGGTTGTGCCATCGATGGTCAGTAATAGCTGCCGCGTTTCATGATCAAGCTCGTAGCTGATTTCTGCTATACGGCCTGTTAGATCCTTGCCGAACTTGCGTTGCAGCGCATACAGAGTCAGGTAGTAGTCGGGCTTGCCCAAATGGATATAGGGCACCTCTAAAAACGTCAAATTTCCTTTAGCATATCATACCCCCCCGAAAAATCAAGGGGATTTTGCAAAAAAATGTATGAATTTATCGTAGAATCATC
>Ga0255347_1005538_pt1 | contig 14286 bp, 17 predicted proteins | sample wastewater_treat_2_FD_192479 | JGI IMG/M metagenome (GOLD analysis project Ga0255347, IMG submission 192479) | Wastewater microbial communities from Lulu Island WWTP, Vancouver, Canada - plant24 | ecosystem: Engineered > WWTP > Wastewater > Unclassified | place: Canada: Vancouver, British...
GTATCCGGCGGTTTACCCGGCTCCGCTCCCATCCCGGTGATGAACAGCACTGATCCTGATTAAAAGGATTTTTGATCTTCGGGGTTTACATCGCCATTCTCCACAGTAAAGACGCGTGAATGCGCGATGGCACCTGCAATAAAGGTATCGACATCGAGGCGCCCCTCCCTGGCATGCAGTATATCCAGGCGTGAAGTGGTCGCCGGCCGACGGGGCACCGCTGCACAGGATAGGTCCCCCTGTGCCTGCTCAAAAGTCCCGATCTCCCGGGCCAGGGCTATCGTTTCCTCTTTGTCAAAGGCTACCAGCGGCCGGAGGATCGGCACAGCGGATGCCTCAGATACTACGGCCAGGTTTACCAGGGTCTGCGAAGCTACCTGGCCGAGGCTGTCTCCCATGCAGATGGCCAGGTACCCATCCCGGAGTGCCATGGCACTAGCCGCTTTCACCATGAAACGCTTGCAGAGGACGCACCGAAGGCGAGGCTCTGCATCCTGCACGATGGCTTCGTAAAAGTCCCCGGCATCGATCATGTGCAGCCGCAAGGGTGAACCGGCACACCAGCGGGAGAGGGCCGCGAGGTGGCGGAGCGCTGTCTCCAGGGTATCCCTCCCTGCGAAACGGCCGGTGTGGACATGCAGGGCCTCCACGGCACAACCGCGTTTCATCATCAGCCAGGCTGCCACCGGTGAGTCAATGCCTGCAGACAGGAGAGCGAGGACTTTTCCCTGGGTTCCCAGGGGGAGCCCGCCGGGTGCGGGGACGCGGGTGTCGTATACCAGGCCTCCGAACTGGCGCAATTCCACGAATATTTCGTAATCTGGGGATTCCAGGTCCACGACGACGCCCGGGACCGCCTGCATGACTGCTTCACCCACCCGGGCCGCAAGCTGCTGGCTGTTCACCCCTTCCACGCCCTGCCTGCGGGCCCGGATCGCAAAACGTCCCTCTGCCCGGAGGTGAGTCGCGGCAAGGGCGACAGCCGCCCTGGTAACAGCGGCAGGGTCGGGTGCAGTCACTATTGAAACGGCAACATCCACCAGTCCAAAGACCCGCGAGGTCACCCGCGCAATCTCACCAGGATGGTCTCCGTAGACGAGGATGCGTCCCCGGTGGACCTCGAACCGATAATCGAGCCCTGCTGCATCCAGGGCGTTGCCCACGTTCCGGAGAAGCGCAGTAATGAACTGGCGTTTCACCGGCTCGCTCTTGAGGAACAACTCGCCGTACCGGAGTAGGACCGCTTCCCCCAGAGCACTTTTCCGCAGGCTTTCCTGGGTCATTTCACTCATAATCTGACCGGTGCAGGGATAAAAGAGATTCCTTCTCCCATGCCGGCAGTATGAAGGACTGCCATGCCACGGCGCCCCGCATTCCCCCCTTGAATACAATAAATTCTATGTCGCATGTCATGAAAATAAAAAATCTTTAAGATCCCGGAGTTCCATGAGTATACTAATGGCCAAGAAAAAGGAGAAGGCGGTGAAAGAGGAGGAGCCGCTTAAATTGTTCTATATCTTCTACAATCAGGAGCGGTGGGACAACTGGATAAAGACACTCCGGGAATCGAGTTTTGAGGCTGCCCCGGGGAGCGAAGAGATGCCTGACGGCTACCGCACCCTCTATAACTTTTCTATGGACATCACGCTCTCGGTCCTGAAGATTATCAAGCTCTACCAGAACGGGCGATACTCCAGGGAGGATGCCCTGGAAAAGCTCTCGCAGGTGGAGGCAATCGTGATGAGCGAAGCGCCGGCGGATGATCTCGAGGAATACGTGGAATCGCTCCAGCTTTCGCTGCTCGTGCTCTTTGCAGGGTGCCGGAGGTTCCTCGACGGATCCTATTCGACCGATATCAAGGCGCTGGTCCGGGATGGCCGCAAGGCTATCGAGGGCGACATGGAGAGCACCCTCGATATTGCCGCCCAACTCGGTGCCAGCGTGATCAATGGCGCGTCCTGCTGCGGCAAATACATCAAAGACGACCTTGAGCAGCCCAGCCTTTTTGATGAATGGCTCATCGAGGTGGAGAGCATGGGAGAGGCCATGTCTTCCCTGAAGAACTTTGATGAAGAACCCGGGGAAAGTTTGTGATCGCGGGAAAGGCAAGGTTCCGGCATGCCCGGAGGCTTGAGCGGCTCGCCGGATACCGCCTGCCGGACCAGGCCTTTCATGGTGCCACCCTCGAGGCGATATCGTCCAGGCTCAATTTCAATCACCTTGACCACACGCTTCAGGATCAGATCATAAACTTCGTCAACACTTTTCTCAAGTGCCGGTGTCGCCAGGCGCCCCTGTGCGGGTGCCCGGAACGGAAATTCGCCCGCGAGTTGATCGAGCTCCGGGAAAATGGCCTTAATCACCGGCAGATCTCGGGATTTCTCCTGGACGAGTATGGAATCGATATCTACCCTGCCGATATCCTCTCCTACCTCGAGGACTCGGTCCACGTACTGGAGGCCATCAGGGACATCGCCTCCCTTCAGGAGCGGCAGGAACTGGCAGGGCAGGCCAACCGCCATATCGGTTTGATCGAGCGGTAGAAGGGACCCCTCTATCATGGTAATGAGGAGATTTCGATGTGTTAAGCCGCTTCCCTGCCGAAGTGGCTGAACTTTCTCTCCTGGCCATACCAGATCGATGAGTGGTAACAGATTCCGCCCGGTCCCTGGATAGCGGGATCCGGAAAGATTCCGGTGATATATCAAACCAACGGCGCCCTGAACTCCCGGAAAATTTATCGCGTGGAGTATCCATCACTCCAACGAAATGCCCCAACGGGACGAAGCCAGGAAACCGCCCACTCCCGGGGACCACCCAGAGGAACCGGCGCCTGATCCTTCTGCAGGAGGGAAGGCCGATCAGGGGAGGCAGCTTCAGGTCTCCTGGAAACACCGGCCTGGCGATGCCGGGTCCTGTGCCATGGCCTCGGATACCGGCCGGACGTTCCAGGAGATTCTTGCCCTGGTCAGCCCCCTCCTCGAGGCAGACGGTATCACCGTGTCCTACGAGGATGTCACGCTCCCCCCGGGCGCCTCTCCCGGTGACGAAGGGGTTTTCTTAAACGGCCGCCCCCTCTCCCTGCTCCTCTCGGGCGCGGACGTTGCCCAGTTTATCTGCCATGCTTCACGGTGCCAGCCTTACGAGGGGAACGTGACACCGGCTGTCACCGGGACAGGCTCCATCTGCCTGCAGGCGCCCGAGATCCTCTTCCGGAAAGCATTTCTCATGGCTATAGAAGGCGACTGATTCGCTCTCCCCGGGAACAGAAGCGAAAATTACATCCTATCGGCCCGCCTCCTAACAGTACCAGGCTGGTGGAAGCGTTGTTTTTGGACATCTGGGAGTTTCCTCTCATCCTTATTATCAACATATTTCTGGCCATCGGGCTGGTATTTTTTGAGAGGAGGAACCCTACCGCGGCACTCGGCTGGCTGCTGATCCTTTTTGTCATACCCATCCTCGGGTTCGCCCTCTACCTCATCTTCGGGCAGAACTTTTACAAGCGCCGCCTCTTTCGCATCAAGGCCGGGGACGACCTGTACCTGCACCGGCTCATCTCCGAGCAGAAGCGCGAGCTGTCAAGCCGCGAACTGGTCCTGCCCTACCCCGACCTGGAACCGTACCGGGGGATGATGGGAATGTTCCTCTCCAATAGCATGGCCTACCTCTCCCGTGGAAACCGGGTTTTCATCCATATCGATGGCCGTGCCAAGTTCGATGCCCTTTTTACTGCAATACGGTCGGCAAAAGACCACGTGCACCTGGAGTACTATATCATACGGGACGACCGGCTGGGGAACGAGCTCCTCTCGCTTCTCATGGAGAAAGCAAGGGAAGGGGTAAAGGTGCGGCTCCTCTATGATGCGGTGGGGACCCACCTCCCGCGCCGGACACTCCGCGAACTGCGGGATGCCGGCGTCCTGGTATCCGCTTTCTTCCCCTCGATGATCCGGGTGATTAATTTCCGGATCAATTACCGGAATCACCGTAAAATTGCGATAATTGACGGTAGTGCAGGATTCATCGGCGGGTTCAACGTGGGAGTGGAGTATTTGGGTGAAGGTCCGCTCGGGTACTGGCGGGATACCGCGATACAGGTCAGCGGCGAAGCCATCTGGGCGCTCCAGATCCGCTTCTTCATGGACTGGAGTTATGCCTCGGGGGAAGTCATGGCAATCGAGCCGCGCTATTTTCCTGAGCAGGGGTATCCGGGCATGTCCCCCATCCAGGTCGTATCCAGCGGTCCCGATGCACGGTGGAACCAGATCAAGGAAGGGTATCTCAAGATGATCAACTCGGCCCGGGAGACCCTCCTCATCCAGACACCGTACTTCATCCCCGACGAGAGCGTAAGCGACGCATTGCGCATCGCCGCGCTCTCGGGGGTGGATGTGCGCATCATATTTCCTGCCAGGCCCGACCACCCCTTCGTCTACTGGTCCACCTATTCCTATATCGGTGACCTCCTGGAGGCGGGGGTACGCGCCTACACCTACGAGAGGGGGTTCATCCATGCAAAGACCATCGTAGTCGACGGGCTGGTAGCCTCGGTGGGGAGCGCAAACTGGGACGTGAGAAGTTTCCGGCTGAATTTCGAGGCGAATGCCTTCATCTATGACCGCGAGGTGGCAGGGCTGCTGGAGGAGGCATTTATGGGAGACCTTCCCTACTGCCAGGAGATCACCCTGGCGGAATACCGCCTCCGGCCCATCCGGATCCGATTCAAAGAGTCTGTATCCCGCCTCTTCTCGCCCGTCCTATAGCAGCCCCAAAGTCGACAGTAATCCTATCCAGCGCAGGCCGGATTGCTTTGTTCTGGCGCCCCGCAGGAGAATTCAGGGACCCGGTCCAGACGCCGGGGAGACCGCACCAGGATGAAAAAGTTACAGCATGGAACGCACCATGACATCACCGGCCGGGCTGGCTCAATATCCCCGCGAACGGTTCCGACCCGGCATCCGCAAGGTCCCAGGGAGCCTGTTTTGGTAGCATTCGAGCAGCTTTTGACAGAAAATCCCTTAAAGCGCCCCGGCCATGGGATCTTTCTCTTCCACCCCTGGCTTCTTTTCCCCTTGCGGACTATCCTGCACTTGCTTTTCCGCGCCTGCCGAGTTGGCGGCAGCACGGTCCGCAGCCATCCGGGAGAGGGCAATAACTCCCGAGGTATCCCCCAGGGTCATAGTGTCCAGGACCGTGGCCGGGACGATCACCAGGGTCGCTTTCTCCTTCAATCCCTCGTACAGCATGTTCATGGCCCGGAGGTGCAGTGCCGTCGGATTATTCTGGTAGGTGCGGGCCGCATCTTCGAACTTTGCAGCCACCTGGCGTTCCGAGTCTCCCAGGATGACCCGGGCCTGGCGTTCCCGTTCCGCCTGGGCCTGCATGGACATGGCGTCCTGCAGTTCACGGGGGATGAGCACGTCCCGGATCTCCACAGAGGAGATGTGGATCCCCCAGTGGGCTGCCCTTTCCTCTATGATGCGTTGCAACTCCAGATCCAGCTTTTCCCTCCCTTCGAGCATCTCGGCCAGGTTGGACCTCCCGATGACTTCCCGGAGTGCGGTCTGGGCTGCCCAGCTCACCGCTGAACGGTAGTCCTCCACCTCCAGGGCGGCACGCTTTGGGTCTACCACCTTCCAGAAAAGGACCGCCTCGACATCGACAGGGACGGTGTCGCGGGTGAGAGTCTTTTCAGCGGTAAACGAGGTGGTGATTATCCGGGTATCGATCCAGTACGCCACCGATTCCAGGACCGGGGTGATAAAGAAAACCCCGGGGCCGAAAAGCCCTTTGAACCTTCCCACTCTCAGGACCACCGCCTTCTCCCACTGGTTGGCCACCTGAACGGCAGCTGAGACATAGAGAGCGATTATCACCATCACCAGCACGGACAGGAGGTAGGTTTCCTGCCCCGTCATCGCATAGGCGGAGTAGGCTACCCAGAGTCCCGCCACGAAGAGCAGGAGGAATATCACGGCCTGCAGCGGGTTCGGCTGTTTCATACTTGTGCCTTCCCACTGTACTCTGATAAGGATATGCATCCCGGAACTGGGAAAGGGGAGATTCCCGGGGTCCGATCCAAAAAAACCAGGATCGGAACAGTGGCCTTGCATGGTCCGGGAAGCGGGATGCTCACTGGAAATGATAAAACCCCATCACGGGGGACTGGTTACACCTGCAATACCAGGAGGATGGAAGGGATAGGAGATCCAGGCCATGCTGGTTTCCCTGTTAGCAGGAGATCCCTTGACAAGTGGGCAAAAGGAATACACCCCCCCGAGAAACAGTAGTTTTCTGCCCGCTGCATGTAAGAAAGGCCTGCTTCAGACTCTATCCGCCCGGTGGCGCGCACGCCTGGCTGCATGAAATTACCGGGCTAAAGGAATCACATGATTCCTTCGGAACACAAGCATGAATGATGAAAATGCTTCCGGCATCATCATATGAAAAAAGACACGAGGGGTGAATGGATTTCAAACCTGGCCGGTCCGGCGGGGAATCGGTTGCAGCTCAACAAAGCCTCCTTCTATGGGCTCATTTTTCTGGGATGATGAGTTTTCTCCCAGCCGGACCATGAACTGGTACGTTGGTGAGGTAAATTTTACTACGACATCCCCGGCCTCCCGAATCATGGCGGTGATCAGGCCCTGGGAATAAACCCTGGCGAACTTATTACCAACGCCCCTCTGGAAGTCAAGAACAAAGGTACCGATAATGACCTCGTCCCGGCCCATGAAATTCTTTTCAATGATATGAATCTCGATCTCGTGCACTGCTATCCCATAGAGGGAGAGGGACTTGGTGATGGAATCTGAAGTAGCATTTCCTTCATCAAGGGAAAGGAACCTTGCTGCAAGGTACGATTGGAGCAGGAGCTCTCCAATCCGGGACTGCCAGCTGTCAGTGACCACTGGATACCCCCCATATCCCGGATTCACCACATGGTGCGAGGGAGAGCCGGGAGAAAGAATAATGCCTCTCATCGACTGATACCTGATAGGGGTTACACGGTGCAGGGGGCATACATCTCTCCGATGACTACCTGTCTCCACCGATGAACTTGTAACTCCAGTCCCATATTTATCACGGGGGTGCACATTCATCGCGGCGATGAACATTCATCATAGCGATGAATATTCATCAACACAATGAATGTTAACCACCTGAACAATCATTTTCTGCATGGAATATATCAGGTGTCATGACATACATGGAGACCGGCTCCCATATCCGGTTCTTTTTCTGTATTCCTGGAAAATTCTCCGTAATACAGGAAATTTTCTCCTGTACAGCTCGCTCTACCTCGCGGCGGCTGCGGTGGGGATGGCGTATGTATCCTGTTTCATCCAGGGTTTTGCCCCTACCATCCCGGTGGTAGCTGTCCTTGGCATGGTCGTTTTCTCTGTCTACAATCTGAACCGCAAGACCGATGAGACAGAGGACGCACTCAACCATGCCGAGCGGTTTGCTTTCACCCAGCGATACGAACGCTACCTATTTTATGCTGCCGTGGCTGCGTATGGTATCGCATTGGTAATCGCGCTTGTCCATTCCATCCCGGCGTTTTTGGTGGCGTGGGTCCCTATCCTCTCCGGCGTAGTGTACAGTGTCCCGCTTCTCCCGAAAACCTGGGGATACCGCAGGCTCAAGGAGATCCCCCTGGGAAAGAACCTGGTGGTTTCTTTTGCCTGGGCAACCTCGTTCTCGCTCATCCCTGTATACATGACCGGTATCGCACCTGGTTATCCGGCATTGACGATATTTTTCTTCCTCTTTGCCTGGACCTTTATTGCATCGGTCCTTCCTGACATCCGGGACAGGACAGGAGATGCAGCCACCGGGGTAATCACCATCCCGGTCCTCCTGGGAGTCCGCAAGACCCGCATACTCCTTACCCTGGTGAACGCCTTTGCGCTGGCAGTAGTCCTTGCACTGCGCGTCGGATCACTGAATCAGGTTGCCTCCATCGTTATGCTCGGATCCATGGCCTATTCACAGGCATGTATCCTGGGAATCGATCACCAGTACGATAATATTCTCTGCGATATGATATCTGACGGGCAATTCCTGGTAATCGGAATGAGTTGCGCCATCTTTTCCATTCTGGTACCAGCCCTATGGTAATCTAATCAATTCATTCCGGATTTTTCCCAATTTTCATACTATCTCTCAGTAACGAATAACATATGATGGGGTGAGTGTAGTATGTTATCAGTATGGATCCTCTGGCTTGTTATGACCGGCACCACGAGTTGATCCATTCGGTTTTCAACTCCCGGCTCAAGATCCAGATCCTGCTTACCCTGGCACAGGGCGATGCTCCCCTGTCCCGCTTGCGCGAGGTTACGGGCAGCACGTCCCAGGCGCTGATCCCCAAGATCAGGAGGCTGGAGGCAGAAGCCATTATCGAGCCATTCTCCTATCAATACCGCCTTACCCCACTCGGCCAGGTGGTTGCAGACGAACTGCAGAGGTACATCCTTCTTATGAGCGGTATCGGTCAGCACCAGCTCTTCTGGGCCACGCATGACCTCTCCGGTATTCCCCCAAAATTCCTGGCCCGCCTCGGGGACCTCATGGAAGCCGAGGTGAAATATGAAACGACCGTGGATATGTTCGCGGTATATACCCACTACCTGGAAATCCTGAAGGATGCCACACAGATCCATGGCCTGTCATCAGTAGCCAGCCCGGGCCTCGCAGCCTACCTGGCCGAACGGGTGATGGCCGGGACACCGGTGGAACTCGTGGTGAGCACAGAGACGATCAGCCTCCTCCAGCAGGAACCGTATGTTACCAACCTAAAAGGCCTTGCCGAGTCCGATGCCTTCATGCTCTTCGTGATCCGCGAACCTCTCCGGATTGGTCTTACCGTCACGGACAGCTACCTTTCGCTCGGTTTATTCAAGAAAGACACCAACCTGTATGACAGCTCCTCGGATATCTTCTCCCGGAACCCGAATGCAGTAGCCTGGGGCGAAGAGGTCTTCCTGCACTATCGCAAGCTCTCCTCACCCGTTACTATTTCTGATATTGTATGAAGAACGGAAAAGCCCTGCAATTTTCTCTGACTCGGATCAGGAAAACGAAACACCCCTCGCAGCCGATGCCAGGTACACGAGACCGAAGACTATGAGAAAGATCCCGCATGCAGCCAGGACCAGGGTGTAGGTCCGCTGGTCCATGACTTTCCTTCCCTGGTGGACACTCGTTGAGACCAGGGTATACCATCCGAAGTCCGCCGTCCAGTGTCCCAGGATGAATGCCACGGGGAGCAGGGGCGCCTTCTCGTATGCGGTGATAAGGAGTGCGCTCCCCACCGTCAGCCACCAGAGCCAGAAATAGGGGTTTGCTGCACTGGTGAGAGCCCCTGCCATGAATGGAGCGCTGCCCCCCGGCGCGGAGCCCTCCCCGAAGCGGGCAAAGCGGCTTTCATGGATGGTGAGGATCCCGAAAAATATCAGTGCAGCACCACCGGCAACGGCGATGATGCTCCCAAAAGAACCCGTATTCGTAATCGTTCCGAGGCCTGCAATGACAAGGAGCATAACCGCCGATTCCACAGCAGCATGGCCAAGGGTGATGCGCGGGCCCATACTCCATCCGCCCCGTGCCGAGGCGTCGATAGTGGCCACGAGCGTAGGCCCGGGGGCAAGGGCTCCGGTTAGCCCAACAAGGAGCCCGATGGTAAAGGTCTCAATCATAGCAGGAAACGTTCCGGCACTGCCAGGTAATTCTTTAAAAGTATTCGCGCCAGCTGATAAGCCCTTCCCGGGAGGGAGACCCGGCCCGGAGATGCAGCGGACCTGCAGGAGGTTTCCGGGACCAGGAACCATGTCAGCCTGCAGCCCTGAAACAATCTTCCCGCGCCGGATACTTTCCGAAGCATCCATACCATCAGGTGCCCAACCGGTATTGCATGCCGGCTGATCCTGTTGTTCATCCTCCCCCCGGCGGCAGGTGCCATGATATAGAGGAACGAAATGCCTGGAGAGCCTGACGCCCGCAGCGCAATGAGCGTCCTCGATCGGACCATACGGGCATGCAGGCGCTGCCCGCTGTCTCAACACAGGACGCATGCCGTGCCGGGCGAAGGGCCCGTCCCCTGCCGGGTCCTCTTCATCGGAGAGGCCCCAGGCAGGCGGGAGGATCAGACCGGCAGGCCTTTCATGGGCAGGGCCGGAAATATCCTCTCCGGGCTCCTTGTTTCTGCAGGCCTCTCGAGGGAGGTGGTGTTTATCACCAGCGTGGTCAAGTGCCGGCCGCCTTCAAACCGGGTTCCCGGGAAATTGGAAATTGCCGCCTGCAGACCCTACCTCGAGGAGCAGATCGCCCTCCTGGGCCCGGAATGTATTGCCCCCATGGGAAGGGTGGCGACCGCGTCGATCTTTTCCCTGTATGATCTGCCATTCCCGTCGCTCCAGGAGGTGCGGCAGAGGGAATTCATGGTCCGGGAAACCATGGCCGGGAATGAGGTGATTATCCACCCGGTGTATCACCCGGCGGTGGCCACCCATGACCCCCGGAAACGTGGGGAACTCCAGGGAGACTTCCGTGCCCTTGGGGAATGCCTCCGCCGCAGGAGTTGAACCGGGACCTGCACAGCAAAGCCCCCGGCACGGACGCCTGTCCGGGAACTCCACGACGATCCTGCGAGTTGTTGGATTCCTGGGCGCAGGCCTTCCTATCCGAGAATAGTCTACCGGATGGTGCCATCTTCGGGGGCTGTATTCCATGGCCTGACCCCTTGCGGTGCACCGCTCCCATTGTACCAATGGAATGGAACCAGGAGAAAGAGTTTTATAGCACTTCTATCGTCGTTTCATGCGCGAACCGTGGCGGGAACCGGCAACATATTGGTCCCCTCCCGCAACCATGCTGCTGGCAGGAATCCCCTATAGAACGCACTGTTTGCAGTCCTGGCCCCCGCATTTTATGTTCTCGATCTTCCATTTCAGGGCCCATCTCTTGATGTCACGGATGATCTCGATGATTTCGAGGCCGCTCCGGGTCAGGGTATATTCCGACCGCACCGGGAACGAAGCGGCATACAGCCTTCTCTCGACAAGCCCCTCCTCTTCGAGTTCTTTCAGCCGCTCAGAAAGAACCTTCGGGGTGATCCCGGCAAGCGAGTCCTTCAGGTCCGAGAACCGCCTGGTATGCCCCTCCCCCTTGTAGAGTTCGAGGATGATCAGGAGCGCCCATTTCCTCGTCAGGTACCGCACGGTCCGGCTGACCGTGCATGAATCCTGCATGGTATTGTTTTTGATACTCATACCTATTTATAATTTAGTATACAAAAGAAACCTGATAGTAGAAATATACCAAAAGCGAGGTGGACCCTGCCATATTCTGTTTCCAGTGCGAAGAAACCGCGAAAGGTACCGGCTGCACCATTAAAGGCGTCTGTGGAAAAGAAGATGAAACCGCAGCGCTCATGGATGTCCTTGTCTACCTGTGCAAGGGTATTTCGGCAAGGAATCTTGGAGCTATGAAGAAGGGGAATGGTGACCAGGCATCGGGATTGTTTGTTGCCGATGCCCTCTTCTCGACCCTGACCAATGTGAACTTTGACAATACTCGTTTCAGGGAACAGATCAGACATGCAATCATAATCCGCGATGCACTCCCGCGGGGTGAGGGGCCAGAGCATGATGCCTGTACCTGGAAACCGGAAAATGATGCGGAGATAATGAAAAAGGCGCTGGAGACGGGTGTGCTTTCGACGACAGACGAAGACATCCGGTCCCTTCGTGAACTCCTGGTCTACGGCCTGAAAGGAGCCGCCGCCTATTACCACCATGCAGCAATCCTCGGATACACGAACGATTCGTTCACGGAATTCATCCAGAGAGGCCTTGCATCGACGCTTGTGGAGCAATCAGTCCCGGAGTTAATCACACTCGTCCTCGAGTGCGGAGCTACAGGGGTAAAAATACTCTCCCTGCTGGATACAGCCCATACGAAGACCTTCGGCATCCCCGGGATCACAACGGTAAAGACCACCGTCAGGGATCGCCCGGGAATCCTCGTCACCGGGCATGACCTCAAGGACTTGAAGGAGCTCCTCGACCAGACCCGGGGCACAAGCCTTGATGTATATACCCATGGCGAGATGCTCCCTGCCCATGCCTATCCTGCCTTCAAAGGATATGACCACCTCGCAGGCAACTACGGGAGCTCCTGGTGGCACCAGAAGGAGGAGTTCGACATATTCAACGGCCCCATCCTCGTCACGACCAACTGCATCGTCCCTCCGAAAGACTCGTACATCGGGCGGATCTACACCACCGGCCCGACCGGATACCCCGGGACGACGCACATTCCTTCCCCGGACCAGGGAGCCAAGGATTTCTCAGTCATAATCCGGCATGCAAAGACCTGCATGCCTCCGCAACCCCCGGAGGGGAGCGGGCAGGACCTCGTCACCGGTTGCGCCCATGACGCAGTCCTCTCGCTCGCCGGACCCGTGATCGATGCAATCCGGAGGGGTGATATCAAGCGATTCGTCGTCATGGCAGGCTGTAACGGCCGCCAAAGGGAGCGGGAATACTATACCGCCTTCGCCAGGGCACTCCCGGAGAATACGGTCATACTGACCGCCGGGTGTGCAAAATACCGGTACAATAGCCTTGATCTCGGCACTATCGACAGCATCCCCCGGGTCCTGGATGCCGGGCAGTGCAATGACAGTTATTCGCTGGTGATCATCGCACAGGCACTTGCAGGGGCGTTCGATGTCGGGATCAACGATTTACCCATCTCATACAATATCGCGTGGTACGAACAAAAAGCCGTACTGGTCCTCCTGGCCCTGCTCCACCTCAGGATCAGGGACATCACGCTGGGACCGAAACTCCCTGCATTCGTGTCCCCGGCTGTCCTCAATGTGCTGGTAAAAAAATTCGGGATCCGGAAGAACGGTACCGTGGAGGAAGACCTATCATACATGATCACCGGCCGGGAACCACAATGATTAATCCCCCCGCACAATACTGTGCAGGAAGGAATCACATGGCTGAATTCAACATGGAAAAGATCGAGAAACCTGACGCCAAACGGGCCGAGCTCCTGGGGAAGGTCCTTACCCTGAAGGACCTGGTGCAGTACCAGGACGGCACGGTCGCGAGCCGCATGATCGTGAACAGGAAAGCGGGGAGCATCACCCTCTTCTCCTTCGACGAAGACGAGGGACTCTCCGAGCATACCGCCCCGTTCGATGCCGTGGTCACGATCCTCGATGGAGAATGCGAGGTCTGGGTCGCCGGCACGACCCACCAGATGAAAGGGGGCGAGACGATTATTTTCCCGGCGAACGCCCCGCATGCCCTTTCGGCGATCACCCCGTTTAAGATGATGCTGATCATGATAAGGGAGTAACTATGGCCGGCGATGAGAAGGACGGGTATTACTGCTCTATCTGCGGCGGGATCCCCCCGGACAAAGTTAATACAAAACGAATCCTGGTAGATGGCAAAGAGACCGGCATCGATCACTTGGACTTCATCCTCGAGAACGTGAGAGAGCTGCGCCTGACCGACGATGCTGAAATAACCAGGGAGATCATGAGACGGGTCAGGGAGTTCAACTACGTGCCGACAAAGAAGGAGGCGCTCTATGCAGAGGCGCTCCTGAAAGAATACCGGCGGAAGGAGACGCCGTAATGCTTGACCGCTGCCCGGGAGCGGCGAACATCCGCATGCCGACCCTGACAATCAAAAAGTGTCCCCGCTGCGGCGAAGAGATCGAGATCTTTTCAAACGATGTCTCGGTGAATTGCAGCAGGTGCGGCTTTACTGTTTACAACGACATCCTGTCCTGCGTCCAGTGGTGCAAGTACGCCAGGGAATGCGTGGGGGAGGAGGCCTATCGAAAGCTGACGGCGAATGGACCGGGACAACATCAATGAACAGGAGGACAAACCATGCCAGCATGCAAAGACTGCATGAACTATTCATCAATTTCTGCCGAATCAGGAGAATGCCAGATCAACGGGCCGACGTTCCCTGACCGTGACAGCGAACGCTGCCCGGCAAAGACGTTCCGTCTGCGGGTCGGAGAACCGGGGAAGAATACCGGGATAAAGAGGAGATAGAAAGCGCTGGGTATCAGGGCAGGTTTTTTCCCGGGAACAATCGCACCCCCACAGAGAAAACGCAGGAAATCGAAATGAGTTCGTTTCCTAAAAAATTGGTGAGAAAGGAAATGAAACGAAAAATAATCGACATTAATGAAGGCAAGTGCACCGGGTGCGGTCAATGCATCCCCGATTGCCCCGAAGGG
>Ga0255347_1005540_pt1 | contig 14280 bp, 7 predicted proteins | sample wastewater_treat_2_FD_192479 | JGI IMG/M metagenome (GOLD analysis project Ga0255347, IMG submission 192479) | Wastewater microbial communities from Lulu Island WWTP, Vancouver, Canada - plant24 | ecosystem: Engineered > WWTP > Wastewater > Unclassified | place: Canada: Vancouver, British...
AATTCATATGCCAGCCAGGATGTTCTTGAACAGGAGATAGTAAAAATATACGCTACGGAATCCAGGAGGAGCGCAGGTGATCCTCTTACAGATCAAGAGCGTGAAAAGTACCCGCCTACGCAGAAAACAATCAAGCAGCAGGAGCACAGCCGTCAGAAAGGAAAGAAAGCCGGCAGACCGAAAGGATACGCTACTGGCGGAACCGTAATGTCTGAATCGAATCTCACTCCGAGCGAAAAGAAGGAGATTATCTTTGACGAGAAAGGAGTGATTTACGATGCGTCAGTCGTGGGCGGCGCTTGACGATTGCGAATTAAATGCGACCGAGACGCTTGTTTACCATGTTTTGTGCAGATTCCAGGGAGAGCATGTCGACTGCTTTCCCTCTCACAAAACCATTGCGAAACAGTGTAAAAGAGCGGTTTCATCCGTGAAGCTTGCTTTGTCATCGCTCGAGCGTAAAGGTTATATCTCGAAGATTCCCCAAAAACGTCCGGACGGGGGAAAATCGACCAATAGATACACATGCTTGAAATAACACATACTCGCCAAGGGAGTAGTCTGTTTTCATTATCGGCTATCCCTTGGCCGATTATCGGCTGACAGGAAATAGTCAATCTAAGAGATTTCTGTCAGCTGAAAGAAAGAATTCGGGGGTCGCCATGTTAATTTTTTGTGAAATCGCTCTAATTGCATTTGAAACGGAACGGTTTTCTATTGACAAACGAGGTTTGACGGTGTATAATACTTTTATCTTAGGCTCGGAGGATTATCTGATGAACAAGAAGCCATATTCATCCGCAATTAAAAAGACTCCATTTAAGTACCCGATAGCAAAGAAAATTGCAAAGCTAATGCTTGAAGGCAAAGATAGAAAAGAGATTACGCAGTTATGTTGTGAGGAGAACTATATTGAAATAGATTCTCCGGATCGGAGGCGAGAAATCACCAACGTGCTTTACTCTCGGCTATGCGCACTCGATGATTTTCTTCTTTCAGAATTTTATAACGGCGATGTTGCGACATCCAAATTCATTCTTATATATGCAATAGCAAAAACCGATACCCTATTCTTTGAATTTCTGTTTGAGAAATACCGTGAGGCATTGTTAAGCTCAGAGCGTCATTATCTTTCAGTAGGCGATTTTGACGACTATTTTGAAAGCAAAAAGCAGAGCGATCTTATAGTAGCAAAATGGGGACAATACACACTGGAATGCCTGACCAAGGGATACCGTAACATATTGGTTGATTCCGGACTTGGGCGCCGTGAACGAAAAAACATACTCGTTGAAAAAATGATGGTACACCCTGCCGTTGAAGAGCATATACGACTCATTGGAGACGGGGATTTCATAAAGGCAGTTCTGGGAGGTGAATGATAATGACCGAGAGAACTCTCAGTGAACGTTTTGCAGAATTTGAAGACCGCATGATTAGCGTAGAAGCGCTTACACGCTATGGCACTGCAAATGACCTAAAATTCTACATATTCGATTATGCTCCAAAAGATGAACTTCTTGTACGAAAGGAAGTCAAGAAGGTCAAGGATATGAATCCCTCTATCGTTGAGTTTGATCTGTATGAAATGATGCTTCAGATTATTGAAGAAGAAGGATACATGGAAGACGTTTTGCGGATGGAAAAGGATTACGATAAGACGTTACTTCTGCGCGAGGTATTTCAGCCTCTTCTTTCAGTAGACGAAGAGGAAAATGCTTTACTTGATAGATTCAAAGAAGGCGTGCAAGACGATGGTAAAAGCATTGTACTGATTACTGGAGTTGGAAAGTCGTTCCCAATAATCAGGAGCCATACTATCCTGAACAACCTCCAAAGTGTTTTTAGGAGAAACCCGGTTGTTATGATGTACCCCGGGAGGTACGAGATAAAAGAAGCAATGACGCTCAGGCTCTTTGAGAGACTGGATGACGATAACTATTACAGGGCATTTCCGCTTGTTGAAAGGAGATCTGCAAGATGATCATCAGAGATTTATTTAAGAAGGATATCAGCCGTTCAATTCAAGGCGTTGTCACGATCGGTAATGAGGATGAAATACAAAAATGGATTGAGCTTGAGGAATATGTCTGCACAGACGAAATCGTCAGATGCCTCAGAACTTTTTTCCGTCGCTACCGTGAATCAATTACTGTTCCGACAGAAAAAATAGGGGTCTGGATTACTGGCTTTTTCGGTTCAGGTAAATCCCACTTTCTAAAGATTCTCGGTTACATTCTTGAAAACGCAATCGTTGATGAAAGAGAAGCTTCCAGTTACTTTGATGACAAAATCAAAGATGACATGGTCAAGGCAGATATCAAGGCAAGCGCTAAGGTTCAGAACAAGGTCGTTCTTTTCAATATTGACAGTAAAGCAAAATCTGACTCCAAGTCAAAAACACAGGCAATCATGGATATAATGCTCCGCGCGTTTAATGAATCTATTGGATACTGCGGAACAAGCCCGTGGGTTGCCGATATGGAAAGAACGCTTGACGGAGAAGGAAAACTTGAGGAATTCGCGTCCAAGTTTGAAGAATTGTCCAATCGCAAATGGATAGAGACCAGAGCCAAAGCCCTGCTCAACCGCGATTACATAATCAAAGCTCTTGTTTCAGTTAGAAACATGAGTGAGGAAAGTGCGAAACAGTTTATCGATGACCAAACTCGCAACTTCACAAACAGCACCGAAGATTTTGCCAAGATTGTAAATGACTACTGCAGAAAACACAAAACCAGAGTTGTTTTCCTTATGGATGAGGTCGGGCAGTTTATTGGTGACAACACGCAGCTTATGCTAAATCTGCAGACATGCGTAGAGGATCTCGGTAAATACTGCCGTGGACAGGCATGGGTAATCGTTACTTCGCAGCAGGAACTGAAGGCCATGATTGATTCCACGAAGGACAAGCAGCAGGACTTCTCGAAGATTCAAGGCCGTTTTGACACCCGGTTACTTCTTTCCGGCGCCAATGCGGATGAAGTCATCAAACGCCGTATTCTTGAAAAGAAGGATACCGCTGCTGCTCCTCTCGGGTCGCTCTATGATGCCAATAGTTCTAAGCTGTCCAACCTGATTCTTTTCCCTGGGAAGCCGACATGGTCGGGATATAAGGATGCAAAGGAGTTCACAGACGTTTATCCGTTTGTGTCCTACCAGTTCGAACTGCTCCAGAAAGTCTTTGAGGCAATCAGAGAGCACGGCATGAGTGAAGGTAAGCACCTCTCCCAGAATGAGCGCTCACTTTTGTCTGCATTCCAGGATTCTGCAAAAGCGGTTGCAGATCGTAACGCAGGTATTCTTGTTCCGTTCGATAGCTTCTACTCCACTATCGAGCAGTTTATCGACTACGATATCAAGACGGTTTTCTCCAATGCGGAACGCAGAACAAGCCTTGACAGCTTTGCTTTGAGAGTTCTTCGTGTGCTCTTCATGCACAAACATGTCAAAGAGATGCCGGCAACGCTTGACCGTCTCGCAACGCTTATGGTTGAAAACATCAGCGAAGACAAAGCGGCCCTCAAGACAAGAATCCTTGAGGCCCTGCAGCGTCTGGAAGAAGAGACACTCATTCAAAAGAATGGCGAAGAATATGACTTCCTTACCAATGCGGAACAGGATGTTAACAAGCAGATCAACTCCTCAGGTTACAACGAAGGAGAGGTTCAGCGTACTATCTTCGACATCATCTACGATAAAGTCCTCGAAAACAACAAATTCCGCTATGATGGACGATATGACTTCGTGCTCAACCGCTATGTAGACTCTGAGATCAAAGGAGCGTTCAACACAGACGGCATTACCATTAAAGTTTTTACGCAGTTCTCCGGTTTCAAGGGAAGTGCGGATTTTGGTGCGGAAACAGTTAAATCCAATGCAATCGTCGTTGATCTGACAGAAGGAGCATACATCGACGAACTAATCCGTGCCAACAAGATAGCAACATTCAAGCGCAACAACAGCGCTTCGATGTCTGCTGCTTTGACTGAGATTATGAGCAAGAAGTCTGCAGAGCTTTCCGACCGTATTAAAAGAGCCGAGGATATCATCAGGAGTTCGCTCCGCACTGCTCCAATTTACTTTAACGGGGCGCCGCTTGATATCAAGCCCAAAGATGGTAAAGATCGTTTGACTGACGCTCTCAAAGAGATGGTAAAGCAAAATTACTTCAAGCTCGGATTGGTCCAATACTACTATCCGGATCAGAAGACTATCCTGAATATGCTGTTTGATAACGCAATCAAACTTGATTTGTGGAATATCAATGAAGATGCGAACCACGGGGCGTATGAAGAAATCATTGATAAGGTTAAAAACGATACAAACCTGAGTAAAAAAGTAACCGTCAAGATTCTGCTCGATTACTTCTCCAAGAAGCCTTTCGGATGGCGCGATATCGACATTCTCGGTATGGTCGGGTGTCTTTGGAAAAACAAAGTCATTCAGATCTTCATTCACGATAATGTGGTAGATGACAAGAACAGCACCTTCAAGAACGATCTGGTTCACAAAACCAATGTGGACACGATGGTCGTCAAAATTCAGGAAAAGATCGGCAAGGATGTTCTGTACGCTGTCAAGCGCATTATGAACACTACCTACTCCGAAAATCTTCCACTCGACGAAGAAAAACTCAAAGATGGTGTTGTGTCCTTCTTTGACCGGAAAAAGAAATTCCTGAGTGACCTCAAAGTAAAATATGGCGTCGATTATGCCGGAAGCAAAGTTGCGACGGATATCTACAACGATTTCCAGGCTATCCTGAAATCGAGCGATACATTGACCATTTTCAACGAGATCATTGCAAGAAAAACGAGTCTCGAAGACAAAGCTGAGACTTTGGAGCAACTCGAAGCGTTCTACAAAGACGGCAGCAATCAGCAGAAAACATATAAGGATGCTGTTGACATCATTGAGTGGTATACAAACAACAGTCTTCTCGAAGATTTGTCGAAACTCAACGATGTAGTCAATAAAATGAACGCCATCGTTGATATGGAATTACCATTCTCCAAGATGAGCGAGCTCGCCAGCCTTGTTTTCCAGGCGGCAGAAATCAAAGACAGAATCCTTCAGGACAAGTTTGACAAAGTCAAAAAGCAGTTGGAACGTGACCGTGACACTGTATCCAAGGAACTCGGAGAAGCAATGGTCGCGCAGCTTACCGAAGATCAAAAATATCGCATTCAGGAAAAGGGTGACGCTGTTGCCGATCAGTATGAATCATGGCTCGGTTCGATCAACAAAAACACGACCAACCTTGACGCATACCTGAACGCGAGCACGAACACCGTAAAAGAGTTTAAGAAGTTCATAGCAAAGGTAATGGCTGAAACCGGCAGCACTGTGCGCTCCAAGAGAATTACTGTGATTGATTGTATTCCTGTTGCAAATAAGAAGATCACTTCTGCCGACGACGTTGATAAGGTTATCAGCGCGATCCGCACGAAGCTCCTGGCAGAACTGAAAGAAAACGACGAACTGAATCTGGACTAACGGAGAGAACATATGGATAAGAGACTACTGCAGACATACTCCGTCTGGGCGAAGGACAATCTCGAAAAGCAGGTCGAGATTTCTCTCAAAACGCTCGGAATTAACGGAGACAAGGACATTAAACCCGCCCGCAAGGTCGGAGACTATACCGTAATAGAAGGTGATCCGAATTCCTATCCCGCATCACTTCTCAGTAACCGCCGTCAGATCATCGAGATGATCAAAGCAAACGGTTATAAAAATGTTATTGAAGAATTTGCTTATACATGGTTCAACCGTATCATCGCTCTTCGGTTTATGGAAGTGCATGATTTTCTGAGCCATGGTTTTCGTGTTTTATCCAACCGCAACGGCGGTATTGTACCAGAAATACTGAAAAATCTTGGACTCGTTAAATACGATATTGGATTGGACATAAGCAACTGCAGCAAGCTTCGTGACGAAGGTAAAATTGAGGAATTATTCCGTTATGTCCTTCTCAGACAATGCAACGCTCTTGCCGGCATTCTTCCCATGCTTTTCTCAAAAGAGGGTGACCACACCGAGCTTCTTCTGCCGAAGACACTTCTTAAAGGTGAAACCGTAATAACAAAACTGCTTGAAATACCTGAAGAAAACTTCCTCAATGATGTCGAGATCATCGGCTGGATGTACCAGTTCTACATCTCTGTCAAAAAGGATGAAGTTTTTGCGTCCAAAAAGACTATAACCAAAGACACGCTTCCCGCAGTCACTCAGTTATTCACTCCTGACTGGATCGTTCGCTATATGGCAGAAAATTCTGTGGGCAGAATATGGCTTGAAAGCTACCCGAATTCCTCTCTCTGTAACGAAATGAAATACTACATTGCCGATCCGGAACAGCCAGAGGACGTTCAGTGCAAGATTGACGCGATCAAGTATCGCAATGTCAATCCGGAAGATATCCGCATAATCGAGCCTTGCTGTGGTTCCGGGCATATTCTCGTATATGTCTTCGACTTGCTTTACAAAATGTACGAAGAAAAAGGATATCAGAAACGCGATATCCCGACTTTGATCTTGAAGAAAAATCTGACCGGTCTTGACGTAGACAAGCGCGCTGCGCAGCTCGCGGCGTTCTCGCTTGTTATGAAGGCTCGCAGCGTCAACAATCAGTTTTTCAACGAGAAATATTACGTTTTTCCTCATGTATATGATTTTTACGACTCCCACACCCTGGAGCTAATGGGATATCAGAATATGTTGAAGGAAACTGGTGTTCTCTCCGATGATGACATCAAAGAGTTCACTCAGCTTGTATCGACATTCAAAAACGGCAAGACCATCGGCTCGCTACTTAAAGTAAAGCCGATGAATTATGAGCATATCGAAGAAATGATCACAAAGATCGAGGACGACGTTGTCCAGAACATATTTATCTCCGACTTTCTTGCGTCTGGGCTTCCGATTATTAAACGTCTGTTGACACTTGCAAAGGTTCTATCGGCAAAATACGACGTGATGATCACCAATCCTCCGTATGTTAACCTTAATAACATAGATGAGTCTGTTAGACAATATGCATTAGCACACTATTCTGATAGCAAGCCAGATATGTCAACAATGTTTATTGAACAAGGACTGCATTTTTCAAAAGGATATTTGGGGATTGTTACAATTGCTTCATGGATTGCAAATCCAAGGTTTGTAAATTTTCGAACCAATGTTATTTTTAACACATCTATAATATCGTTGCTTGACCTTGGAAGCGATGCTTTTGAGGCTGGATTTAACACGACGGCATTTGTTTGTTGCAACAACAATAATATGATTTCAAGGGTAGGAAAGTACTATGATCTTACCGAAATCAAGGATAAGAACTCCTTTGATCTAGATCAGTACCATTTGGCATCAGTTCAAGATCATATTGAAATGGGAAAAATCTGTTACAAAGCTTCCTTACATGAACGTAGAATAATAAATAAATCGCCGAAACTTAACAATTATGGAATTGCGCGAAGTGGTCTTCAAACAAATGATAATGCAAAGTTTATTAAAGAGTGGTTTGAAGTTAACTATACAGATATCTGCTTTGATAATAGTCCGGAAGTCTCATTTGCTAAGAAGTGGTGTCCACATATAATCGGTGGCGGATTTCGAAAATGGTATGGAAATAATTCGAGCGTTCTATTTTGGAAAGATAATGGATCTGAAATAATAAACCTGGCGACTAAACTATATGGATCATACACGAGGACGGTAAAAAGCAAAGAATACTACTTTTATCCATGTTTGGCGTGGTCGCATTCTGTTTATACGCAACCATTTTCTATTAGAAAAGTTCCACAAGGTGCAATTTTCAACGTTGAAGGCCCTTCGATTTTTGCTCTGAACAACAAAGAAAACTACATCTTGGGTCTTTTGAACTCGATTGTTGCGCGCAGATTATTGAATACTATGCTCAATTCTATACATGTTTTGGCAGGTGATATAGCCAATTTCCCGACAATTGTTGACGAGAAGTCACTAAAAAGCGTTGATGCAATTGTATTATCCAATTGCGGAATGTCAAAAGAAGATTGGGATTCAGTTGAAACATCGTGGGATTTCAAAAAGCATCCGCTTATGATTATGCCGTGGGAGCGTAAGGAACAATTGGCTGCCGGAATGCATTCAGTTGAAAGACGTGAGTCTGTATCAAAACTCTCGGTTATTTACAGTAGGTGGGAGTGCGAATGCAAGCGTCGTTTTGATACGCTCAAAGCTAATGAAGAAGAACTAAACAGAATTTTCATAGAAATATACGGCTTGCAGGATGAACTAACACCGGAAGTGGAAGACAAAGATGTGACTGTTAGGCTCGCAGACAAGGAACGAGACATAAAATCGTTGATTTCCTATCTAATCGGCATCATCATGGGCAGATACTCGCCCGACGTAGAGGGACTTGCCTATGCCGGCGGTGAGTGGGATGCGAACAAATACGTTACTTATCAACCGGATAACGACGGCATCGTCCCAATTTATACCGACCTTGGTATGAAAGACGGCTTGGATACACGTATTATTGAGTTGATCAAGTTGGTCTACGGTGCAGATACATACCGTGAGAATATCGACTTCATCGCCGAAGTGCTCGGAAAGAAAAACAGTGAATCCTCCGAGGAAGCTTTGAACCGATATCTGAACGACGGCTTCTATGCGGATCACCTGAAGGTTTATCAGAAGCGCCCGATTTACTGGATGTTCTCCTCCGGTAAGAACAGCGGCTTCAAGTGTCTAATCTATATGCACCGCTATAACTCCGATACCCTGGCGCGTATTAACGGTAAGTATTTCCTTCCGGAATCCACCAGACTCAAGAACGAGCTGGATGCAACCATCGAAGGATCTGCAGGACGTGATCGCATACGTTTGGAAAAGGATCGACAGAGACTTGCTGACAAATACCATGAGGCAATTGAATACGGTCAGGTGCTCGACCATATGGCAAACAAATATATCGACATCGATCTTGATGACGGTGTTAAGGTCAACTATGCCAAATTTCAGGGCATAGAACTCGTGACTGATAATGGTACGAAGGTCAAAAAGGATCTGCTCGTCCCCATAAAGTGAGGTGTAAGCATTGGCAAGTATTGATTACAGCGAAGCCAAAAAGGAGATCACCAAGATGTTCTCACACAGCGACGGAAACGCTCGCAAGGTTATCTTCTGGTACGATCCACCGGCAAACTTCAAAGAGGATATCACAAACGACAGTTACGACTGCTGCCGCATTCTGGTATGCGAAAAGAACGAGTTTGCCATAAAGAAAACAATCGAATACGAGGATAAAGATTCTAATTTTCTCGTTTACATACCATATGAGAAGCCGCAGGACAACGAAAATTGGCTTCTCGACATCCTCATGTATAGCGAAGAATACTACGCAGATACTGTCGCACTTACCATGCGTCGACTTGGTCTCACTAACACGGATCTTCGCCGTGTGATTGAGCGCTACGCTAAATTCTTTGATGCGGAAAACAGGACCAAGAAGCTCGGTACCTATGTTGAGATCAATGATAAGATGAGTGGGCAAGATCTGAAGACCGGCATGATGTGCGTGATCGTCAAAGCCGCCTCCAGATCCATCGAAAGTGTTCTAACAGAGCTTGTCTTTGATGATACGCAGCACAGCAAATATACCGAGCTGTGCAAGTTCGGTTTTGAAGACTACCTCTGGGACGAAATCTGCAGATATTACAATTACGAGGGTGACCTCAAAATTGAAACGCTGACAAAGAAATTCTTGTTTACCGCCCTTCTTGAGCAGAAAGCAGAGTTTGAGTCTCTGCCGTCTTTCTATAACCAATTTATCATCGGTGACAACGGAAAGATGGATGCAAAGTTTTTCGTTGACAAGATCAAGAATGATAGTCGTTACTCAGCATTGCAGCTCGGTATGGCGGTCGATCTAAAGATCGAAGGGCTGCTTGTTTCCCGTGACATCACTTGCGTTCAGGCCGCAGATGTATTCGAGTGCATTGACAACCACATAATCAAGAAGATTACCGAGAGTCTCCAGAACGGCAGTCTTGACTACGAAACGTTTGACCGAATCATATCAAACCGCATGAACTCCATGTGGTATGAGAACCATAGATCAGAATACGAACTGTTGAAAGCGGCGATGTCCTTCTTCCGAATCCTAGAGAAACCTATACCGACCAAACTGCTCGCTACAGATTACGTCAAGAAATATGTCGATGAATACTACCTTGTAGATACTTACTACCGTCGCATCTGCGTAAGCTACAAAAAGATAGAGAATCCTATTGTAGAAATGGAAGCGCTGATGGATCGTGTGGAACTGACCTACGAAAACAAGTATCTGACCGACCTTGGAAAAGAATTTAGTGATGCACTTGCAGAACAAGGAGAATGGAGATTCTCCGGAATCAACACGACCGGCGACTTCTATCGCAAGGTGCAGTCACAGAACTACAAGAAATGCTTTGTAATTATCTCGGACGGCTTAAGATACGAGATTGGGCACGAGCTATACGAGAAGATAAAAGTCGATACTATGCTGAAGGGATCAGAAGAAATCAAGTTTGCTATGTCGCCGCTTCCTTCGGAAACGCGATTCGGCATGGCAGCATATCTACCCCATCAGAAGACAGAGTATGCGAATAAATCGGTCATGGTCGACGGCAAACCTACATCCGGTGTTGCAGCAAGAGACGCCGTTCTGAAAGCGAAAAGCAGCAGCTACGCGGCCATTGGATATGACGAAATCAGCAAAATGTCAAGAACTGACCTGCGCGCATATATGGCTGACAAATCGATGGTTTATATCTATCACGATGTCGTTGATAACGCTGGAGAGCACAACGAAGGACGCGTATTCGATGTCGTTGAGACGGCAGTTGATGAAATACTGATGCTAATTCGCAAGCTATACAGCAATCTGCAGATTTCAAACTTCTATGTCACGGCGGATCATGGTTTCTTATATCGCCGCAACGAGATTATGGAGTCCGGCAAATACAGTGATATCATGTCGCTAAAGGCAACTGAGTCCTCAAAAAGATATGTGCTGACCGATAACGATGCAATGCATATTCAGTACGCTCAGGAATTCAAACTGAACGACGTTTCTGACGGGGAGTATAAAGTTATCGTTCCATATGGATACGGAATCTTCAAAACAAACGGGGGTGGGATTCAGTACGTTCATGGTGGCGCTTCTCTTCAGGAGACAATCGTTCCGATTATTCACATCAGCGAATTGAGTTCAGCCAAGAATAAGGATGCAGTGACACCCGTTGGGGTCCGTTTGAAGACAATCACGAGAAAGATCACCAACCGTAGCTTTACACTTGAATTCGAACAGTATGAAAAGGTAAGTGAATTCAAATCCGCGGTCAATTGCGAAACATATCTTGTTGACGAAGACGGAAACAAGGTGTCTGGCGAATATCGCTTCATTGCAGGTTCTGAAAGCGACAATCCCGAATCCAGAAGCAGCAAGGTGCGCTTCGCACTAATGAATATCGAATTTGACAGAAGCAAACGTTATTATCTGATTTTGAGGAACCTCGCAAATCCCGATGAGTACATTGAGAAAGAACAATTCACTATCGACATTCTCAACTTCAAGATGTTTTGACGGAGGAACATATGGATAACCTGGATAAGAAAGTATTTGAATTATTTTCCGGAAGAGTAGTCCCAAAGGGGGCCACTAAAAAAATCAAGGACAGCGCTAACGTGCCGACGTATGTCCTTGAATATCTGCTCGGGAATTACTGCACTTCTGATGATGAGCAAGAAGTAGAAGAAGGCATTGAGCAGGTAAAGAGGATCCTCGCCAACAACTACGTTCGTCCGGATGAAGCCGAGAAAGTCAAGGCCAGAATCAAAGAGAATGGCAGTCACACTGTTATAGATAAAGTCAGTGTAAAGCTAAATGAGCACAACGACACCTATGAAGCGGAATTTCTCTTCCTAGGCATTAGAGGAATATATGTACACCCGAAGTATATCCGTGAGTATGACAAGCTTCTTGCCGGAGGTATTTGGTGTATTGTTGACCTTACATATGTTTATAACGAGGATGAGAAGAAAAACAGCCCATTCATAATAAGTGAATTGACTCCAATTCAGATGCCTAATCTCGATAAAAACGAGATCATTGAAGCAAGGAAAGAATTCACTAAAGATGAATGGATTGATTTGTTGCTCCGTTCAACCGGTATGGAGCCGACGCAGTTTGACTACCGTGTAAAATGGCATCTTCTTAGCCGCCTTGTTCCGCTTGTTGAGAACAATGTCAATCATTGCGAGCTCGGTCCGCGCGGCACTGGTAAATCACATATCTACAAAGAACTGTCTCCTAACTCCATTCTGATATCCGGCGGTCAGACTACCGTTGCCAACCTGTTTTATAACATGGGCAGAAAGCAGGTTGGACTTGTCGGTATCTGGGACGTTGTTGCGTTCGACGAGGTTGCTGGAATCAACTTCAAAGACAAAGACGGCGTTCAAATCATGAAGGATTACATGGCGTCCGGATCATTTGCACGTGGCAAAGATGCAATCCAGGCAAACGCATCTATGGTGTTTGTCGGAAATGTGAACCAGAGCGTTGACTACCTATTGAAAACATCCCATCTTTTTGAACCGTTCCCTGAGGCAATGATTGACTCCGCATTCTTTGACAGAATGCATTGCTATATCCCAGGATGGGAGATACCGAAGATGCGCCCCGAATACTTCACAGACAATTATGGCTTCATCTCCGATTATCTCGCAGAATTCATGCGTGAAATGCGAAAAGTTCCGGAAACTGATGCGTTCGACAAATACTTCAAACTTGGAAGATGCCTGAACCAGCGTGATACAATTGCTGTCAGAAAGATGGTCTCCGGTCTTACTAAACTTTTGTATCCAGACGGAAAGTTTTCAGAGGATGAAATTGAAGAAGTCCTAAAATACGCAATTGAAGGACGCAGACGCGTTAAAGAGCAGTTAAAGAAAATCGGCGGTATGGAGTTTTATGACGTACAGTTTACCTATATCCGTCTTTCAAATATGGAGGAAATCTCCGTGCCCGTTGTTGAACAAGGCGGCGGAAAACTCATCCCTGAAGGTATTGCTAAACCAGGGCATGTCTACAGCATTGCAGACGGTAGCAATGGAAAGAAAGGTGTGTTTAAGTTTGAAACCACAATGACAAACGGCTCTGGAAAATTTGACGTAACAGGTATGGGATCTGCAAAGGATACCAAGGAATCGATAAAGACCGCTCAAAACTATTTCAGAGCAAATTCAAAGCAGATAAGCGCATCTATATCGGTGGATAACAAGGATTATCTTATGCACATACAAGACTGCCAGGGCGTTGGGCTTGATAGCAATGTTTCGCTTCCTGCTATGGTGGCCTATTGTAGTGTTGCACTTGATAAGCCGGTGCAACCGCAGCTTTGCGTTCTCGGCTCTATGAGTATTGGCGGCACAATAAACAAGGTCGAAGAACTTGCTTCGACACTTCAAGTCGCATTCGACGCAGGAGCCAAACGAGTACTAATCCCAATGAGTAGCGCTTCGGATATTGCTACAGTCCCTTTTGATCTGTTTGCAAAGTTTCAGATTTCGTTCTACAGCAGTCCTGAGGATGCAGTTATTAAGGCTTTGGGGATCGAATAAGCCCATCGACGAGTTATTAAAGAGGAGAATCACTATAAATGAAAATCACCTATTTTCAAAGATATCATTCGAAAGAAAACGTTGCAACAGCCAATACGATGCTCCTTCTATCAAGACTGTATCAGTACTCGTCGGATAAGTTTTTCCGCCTTCTAAAATCAAATGTCTTCTCCAACACTTTTGATCCAGAAGTTGGTTTTGATCTTCAGAAGCGAAGCATAGATAGCGTACCTGACGCTGTTATTTCACAAGAAAGCTTTAAAATAGTCGTTGAAACAAAACTATCGGATTGGTTTTATTCTGATCAACTAATAAGACACTTGAACTCTTTCTCAGATGAAAAGCATAAGGTGCTTATTACACTTGCGCCCGAATTGATGGAAGAAAACAAAAAGATTGCTTTTCAAGAACAACTTAAGAAGTTTAATGTGACTCAACAGCACCCAGTAATACACATCAATACTACATTTGAAAAACTTGCAAGCGCCATTCAAGAAGTTATAGATGACCGCGATTATGAGATGCAGGACGTTTTAGATGATTATCTTAACTACTGTTATCATGATCACTTAATTGCTGCTCATGATTCCTGGAAATTTATGAGGGTTCAATTGGCAGGTGTTA
>Ga0255347_1005542_pt1 | contig 14276 bp, 13 predicted proteins | sample wastewater_treat_2_FD_192479 | JGI IMG/M metagenome (GOLD analysis project Ga0255347, IMG submission 192479) | Wastewater microbial communities from Lulu Island WWTP, Vancouver, Canada - plant24 | ecosystem: Engineered > WWTP > Wastewater > Unclassified | place: Canada: Vancouver, British...
ATTGACGTAGAGGTCGATGTGGCGGTTGATCACGTTTGCCTCCAGTTCCTGGGCATGCTGCCGGATGAAATCGTAGAGCGGCGCATCCGGGTTTCCCTTTTCGGCCGACGCTTTAAGGATGGATTGGCGCAGGGCCGCGGTGAAATCGCTGACGGTGGCAGGGGGCAGATTGCGCCGCGCGATGATGCCGCCGAGCGGAATCGGCAGTCCGGTCATCTCTTCCCACCACGCCCCCAGATCCGCCACTTTTTTTAGCCGGTAGCTTTGGTACGTAAATCGCCCCTCATGGATGATGACCCCCTGGTCGATGAGGCCTTGCGACAGCGCGGGCATGATCCGGTTAAAGGGCATAAATTCCTTTTTGCCCCGGTCGTCGGCGTACAGGCGGTAAAGCAGATGCGCGGTGGTGTGGCGGCCGGGAATGCCGACTCGCGCATCGGCGGGCGCCGCTCGAGAACCTTCCTCCCGCGCCACCAGGAGCGGCCCGCAGTTTTTGCCGACCGCGGCGCCGGCGTCAAGCAGCCGGTAGTTCTCTTGCACAAAGCCGGCGGCATAGGATGAAACCTTGGTAATGTCAAACTCGCGGCGCACCGCCATCCGGTTGAGCTCTTCAATATCGGCAATGGTCAGATCAATGCTGAATCGGCCGGAATGGAGCAGGTGGTAGAAGATGAAGGTGTCATTGGGACAGGGGGACATGCCCAGTTTTATTTTCACGGCCTGATCCTGGAAGAAGGCGGCAGGGGCAGCATGCTACTGCTTGCATTCCTGATGTGTGTGTGGTAATTTCCCAGCAATTAACGCGAATAACCGCCGCAGCGACTTGCAATTCCGTCAGGAGCGACCTCCGGTCGCGCAATGTTCGCGGCTAAAAGCCCCTCCCGCTTGAACCTTTTCAACCGCCAGCCGGAATTATATAGGTAAGCGACCGGTAATTACAACAGTAAAGTGCCTTATGAATTTTAACAGCTTTCAGGATTTTTTGCGCTATCTGGAGGAGCAGGGCGAGGTTACCCGGGTTGCGGCTGAGGTATCGGCGGAGCTGGAGATAACCGAAATCACCGACCGGGTAACCAAGGCGCGGGGCAAGGCGCTGCTGTTTGAAAGGGTGAAGGGTTATCGCTTTCCCGTGGTGACCAATGCCTTCGGGAGCCCCAGGCGGGTAGCCATGGCGCTCGGTCGCGCCCCTGATGAGATAGCCGCAAGGATTGAGTCGATCATCACCCTGAAGACGCCCCGGGGCATTGCCGACAAATTGAAGCTGCTGCCGCGGCTGCTTGAACTGGTGAGAATGCCCCCCAAAACGGTGACGCGCGCGCCATGCCAGGAGGTGGTGCATACCGACCCGGATCTTTCCATCATTCCGGTCCTCAAGTGCTGGCCCCATGACGCGGGTAATTTTATTACCCTTCCCCTGGTTGTCACCAAGTCACTCGAGGACGGAACCCGCAACATCGGCATGTACCGCGTCCAGATCTACGACAAGGCCACCACCGGCATGCACTGGCAGATACATAAGGACGGACGAAACCACTTTTCCCAGTATGCCCGGGCGAAGAAGCGGATGGAGGCGGCCATTGTCATCGGAGGTGATCCCGCGACCATCTACGCGGCAACCGCGCCGCTTCCGCCGGGGATTGATGAGCTCCTGTTTGCCGGCTTTATCAGGAACAAGGCGGTGGAGATCGTCGGGTGTAAAACGGTTGATCTTGAGGTGCCGGCCTGGGCGGAATTCGTCATCGAAGGCTATCTCGATCCTGATGAGCGGAGGACCGAGGGGCCTTTCGGGGATCACACCGGCTTCTACTCGCCCGCCGAGGACTACCCGGTATTTCACGCGACCTGCATAACCCATCGCAGGAACCCGGTATATCCCGCCACCGTAGTGGGTCCTCCCCCCATGGAAGACGCGTTTCTGGCCCAGGCCACCGAGCGCATCTTTCTTCCCCTTATCAGAACCGTCATCCCCGAGCTGGTGGACATGAACCTCCCGGTGCAAGGGGCATTCCACAACTGCGCCATTGTCTCCATCGACAAGTCCTATCCCATGCAGGCGCAGAAGGTGATGCACGCGCTCTGGGGAATGGGGCAGATGATGAATACCAAGATGATCATCGTGCTTGACGGGGACGTCAATGTGCATGACCTGGGGACGGTTGCCTGGAAGGCATTCAACAACGTGGATCCGGCGCGGGATCTTACCATGACCTCCGGTCCGCTGGACGCGCTGGACCACGCTTCTCCCTATCCGCTGCACGGCTCCAAGATCGGAGTCGACGCGACCCGGAAAATCGAGGGGGAGACCGCGCGCGGGTGGCCCGAAGAAATAAAGATGAGCGAGGACATCATCAGGCTGGTCAGCGATAAATGGAAAACGTATGGCATTGCTTAAGCTGATACGGGTCAGGGAGACTGCTTTTTCCCTGCCGCTTGCCTATATAGGAATGCTGATGGCGGCTGAGACCCTGCCGCCGCTGCGGATATGGATCTTTGTGACGGCGGCCCTGGTGAGCGCGCGTACCCTGGGCATGTGCCTCAACCGGATACTGGACAAGGATCTTGACGCGCAAAACCCCCGCACCGTACATCGTCTTCTTCCCTCAGGCGAAATCGCCGTGTCCACCGCGCTCTGGTATGTGGCGGGAGCCGCCGTTGTTTTTGTGGGGTCCGCCTATCTGCTCAATGCGCTCTGCTTTTACCTGTCCTTCCCCGCGCTAATCCTGCTCTTCACCTATTCGCTGGTGAAGCGGTTTTCCTCGCTCTCCCATTTCCACCTGGGGCTGACCGAGGCGTGCGCGCCCATCGGAGGCGCGCTTGCCGTCGATCCCCGCTTTTCGCTTCCGGTCCTGCTCATGGGGTGCTACATGATCTGCTGGATTGCGGGATTTGATATGATTTATTCCTGCCAGGACCGGGAGTTTGACCGGACGCACCGCCTTTTCTCCATCCCGGTGCGCTGCGGGCTGCAGAAGACGCTGGTCATCTCGGCGGCGCTGCACACGGCCGCGGTTGCCGTGCTCATCCTGATCGGCATGCTTATCAGGGCGCATTTCCTTTATTTTGTATGCCTGGCGGCGGTGTGCGGCTTTTTTATCCGGCAGCACACCCTGGTTTCGGCATCGGACCTGAGCAGGCTGCAGTCGGCGTTTTTCAACATGAACCGCAACATTTCCTTCACCGTGCTGCTGGCGTTCCTGCTCAATTTTATTTTTTAGCAGGCTGCATTTTTCTCATGTAACGGTAGGAGCGGCTTTCAGCCGCGAACAGTACAGCACATGCATTTCCCCCTCACCCCATCCCTCTCCCCAAAGGGGCGAGGGGGGTATATAATAATTTGCACTACCTACTAAGCTGAGCGGCCAGTCTTTGGTATCTCCTCCCCATGGGAGAGGATGTTAAAAAAGTTCCCTCGCCCCACCGCGGGAGAGGGATGGGGTGAGGGGGTATATTGAATATATTTTCTGATCCTACCTTTATGGAAAATGACCTGACACGCATCAAGGAGAAGCTGGATCGAGGTGAGCGGCTGGACGCGCAGGACGGCCTCGCTCTCTTTTCCACCCCCGACCTCTTCGGACTGGGAAGGCTTGCCAACGCGGTCAAGGAACGGCTGCACGGGAACCGGGTCCATTTCGGCGTCAGCCTCAACATCAATTACACCAACGTGTGCATGCTGCGCTGTCCCATCTGCGCCTTTTCACGGGACGAGGGCGCGGCCGATGCGTATTTCCTAGCCCGGGAAGAAATTGTCGCGCGGGCGGCCGCCGCTCGTGCGCGGGGTGTTTCCGAGGTGCATATCGTTGGAGGTTTGCACCGGGATATCAGCCTGGCATATTTCACCCAATTGTTCAGCCGCCTGCGCCGGATCGATCCCCTGTTGAACATCAACGCGCTTACCGCTACCGAATGCGATTACCTGAGCCGGAAGGAGGGGATGCCGCTGTCTGATCTCTTTGCCCGGCTCAAGGAATCCGGCCTGGACAGCATGCCCGGCGGCGGCGCGGAAATCCTCGATGACCGGGTGCGGGGTGAGATCGCGCCTTTAAAAATCGGAAGCGATCGCTGGCTCGAGGTGAGCGGAGAAGCGCACCGGGCGGGCATCAGGACCAACGCCACCATGCTCTGGGGCCACGTCGAATCGCATGCGGACCGGGTGCGGCACATGCTCCGGCTGCGGGAGTTGCAGGATGAGACGAAAGGGTTCAAGGCCTTCGTGCCGCTCCTCTTTCATCCCACCAATACCCGGCTGGCTCACCTTAAAAAGGTAAGCAGCGCGGCGGAGATACTCAAGGTTTACGCGGTGAGCAGGCTGATGCTTGATAACTTCACCCATGTCAAGGCGCTGTGGATGTACCTGGGGCTCAAATTTGCCGGGGTGGCCCTGCGCTTCGGAGCGGATGATCTGGGAGGCACCTCCTTTGAAGAGCGGATCGTGCACGCGGCGGGCTCGGAGGCCAGCATGGTGTCCCAAAACACGCTGGAGCATCAGATACGCTCCATGGGGCTCGTCCCCTGCGAGTCGGACTCAAATTACCGGATGATACGGGAAAATGGATAAGCTGGCGGTTGGACAGATAGGCTATGTCAATAGCTATCCCCTTTTTTACACTATCATCACTGATGGTGATTCCCTGCCTTTTGACGTGGTAACCGGGGTTCCCGCAGTTCTCAACCGCATGATGCGGGGAGGAGAGCTGGACGTGTCCCTCATCTCCTCGTATGAATATACCCAGGCGCAGGACCGCTATTACATTCACCGGGACTTCTGCCTTGCCTCGGTCGGTTACGTCAATTCCGTGCTGCTCGTCTCCAACAAGGAGATTGAAGATTTGAACGGTGCGGTCATCGGACTCAGCCCGGCCAGCGGCACCAGCAGCAACCTCATCCGCATCATACTCAAGGAGTTTTATCATTGCGCCAACGAGTTTTGTCTGGTGAAGGACCCGGCTGATTGCCGCGGAAGCCTTAAGGCGCATGACGCGGTTCTCATGATCGGCGACGATGCCTTGCGATTTGATGGGCGGGAGAACTGCCGGGTATACGATATCGGCAAGCTCTGGACGGAAAAGACCGGGCACCCGGTAGTATTTGCCGTGGTGGCGGTCAATGCATTTTCAGCCGGGGGGAAGCAGGAACTGCTCAGCCTCTTTTTCCGGAAGCTCCGGCAGTCCCATGAGTTTTTTGAGAGGCACCCGGAACAGATTGCCGCGTACGCAGAATCCCGAAGCGCGCTGGCGCTCAACTTCGGCGACTATTATTCGCATCTCACCTATAAGTTCACCCGTGAGCTTGAAGAAGGCTTGCTCTACTACTACCGGATGCTCGCCAGACACCGGCTGGCGCCGCCGGTTGAAGGGATACGCTATTACGATGAAAAAGCATGAACCGGCCGGGATGGGAAGAGAAGAAGCGCTGGCGCTCTTCAGCGAGGATATCTACACCCTGGCGGAGCGGGCGACCGCGATGAAGCGTGCGGTGCTGGGAGGCCGCGCCGATTACGCATGCTTTATCATCGACCGAAACATCAATTTTACCAACATCTGCTCCGCCCGCTGCAACTTCTGCGCCTACTATCGGGATGGCGATGACCCCGAGGCATTTACCCTGAGCATAGAGGAGATTCTGGAGAAGGTGGGCGAGCTGGTTCGACGGGGCGGCACCCAGGTTATGATCCAGGGCGGACTGGATAAGCGCTTCGACCTCTCGTTTTACAAAACCGTCATTGCCGGCATCAGAAGGAACTATCCCTCCGTCTACATTCACTCCTTCTCTCCCGCTGAAGTAAACCATCTTGCCAGAATTGAAAACCGTCCCGTCTTCGACATTCTCTGCGAGTTGAAAGGCGCGGGTCTGCAGTCGCTGCCCGGCGCCGCCGAGATCCTGGTCGATGAACACCGCCGGCTGGTGAGCCCGCACAAGCTGACCACCGCCGAGTGGTGTGAAGTGATGGAATGCGTGCACCGGGCGAAAATGCGGGCCACCGCCACCATGACCTTCGGCATGGGGGAAAAACTGGCGGACAGAATCGAGCACCTCTTCCTCATCCGCGAACTGCAGGACAAAACCGGCGTGTTCAGGGCGTTCATTCCCTGGACCTTCTCTAAGCCGCATACCCGCCTTGCCGTGGAAGAGACCACCGGCGAGGACTATCTTAAGACAGTCGCCGTATCGCGGTTGGTGCTGGATAATGTCGCACACATCCACGCCGGCTGGGTGACCGAGGGGTTTCAGCTTTCGGAGATGGCCCTGCGCATGGGGGCGAGCGATATGGGCGGCATTCTGATGGAGGAGAACGTGGTGAAGGCCACCGGCATCACCTATACCACCTCGCGGGAGCTTATGATCGAGGTGATAAAAAATGCCGGCCTCAGGCCGGCGATCCGGGACAGCGAGTATCGTATAGTGAGAGAATGCGGTTAGGATTAAGGGAATCTAATTGTTCATTTTCTTTTCATTCCCCGACGTGATCGGGGGATCCATGTGGTTAATTTTTATGGATTTGCGCTTTCGCGGGAATGACAGAACGAGTTTTAGAGGTGCCCTTAATTAAATGCGAGAGGTGAAAATACATGGTTGATTTTTTGTATTGCCTCTGTTAACATTTCCCTGCCCGATTGGAAAGCAAGTCGGGCAATGACCGAAAAAACGATGCCGGTGCGTTTCGAGCGGTCATCCTTCGACCGGATCGAAGAATCCAATATGAATATGGCAACTGGATTCTGTGGTCGAGCCGCAGACGAATGACCCATCGATAGTTTGCATATTTCGTGGTGCCGTGCGGGGGCATGGAGGTTTGATTTAATCTTGTCTTGATGGAGGATGAGGGCATGTTTGACTGCGATGTGATGGTGGTGGGATGCGGCCCGGCAGGGCTGATGGCGGTGGCCGAACTGAAGGAAAAGGGGATCGACGTGCTGGGTGTGGATAGGAAGCCGCGGCTCGACGTCAACGTGAGATCCGCTACAGGCTTTTTTATCGACGGCCAGGAGATGAATGGCGAGTACATTGAGCTGGAACCGCTGCAAGGCAAAACCAAAATTACCTTCACCAAATGCGGGTTTTCCCTCGAGTATTCGAGGCCGATGGAGGGAATCCATCACACCCACATGATATCCAACACCGGCAGCCATTTTCAGGCCACCTCGCGGGTAAAGCCGCTCTATCATACCTTTAACCCCACCACCTGGCTGTCCGATCGCTACACGCGGGCGAAGCAGTTGGGCGTTCCCTTCCTGTCCGGCACCCTGGCGGTAAGGGCACAGGAGATTCAGGACGGGGTGGAGGTGACCTTGCGGGCAAAGGGAAAGACCTTCACCAAAACCTGCAGAAAGCTCATCGCCTCGGACGGGCTGCAGTCGCGGATTACCCGTAATCTCGGCTTGAACAGGGAACGTATTTTCTTTATGAAGGGGCCTACCATTGAATACGAGATGATCAATGTTGACTGTCCCCTGGACCGGGGAGACATGTATTTCTCCGGCGAAAGAAACCTGGGGGGGCCGGGCGGCCTGATTGCGGTTCCCAGTCCCCGCGGCAATGGCGCGTATCGCTTCGAGACCATGTCGGCCCTGCCGGGGAAAAACAGCTATAATATGATGGAATTTTTTACCCAAAAAAGTCCCATGGCCGGCTGGTTCCGAAATGCGGAGGTGGTGGAGAAAAGCGGCGCAGTTGTGGAGGTGTTCACGTCGCTGAAAACCCCGTACCGGGGAAATATTCTGATCGTGGGCGATTCCGCCTGCTATGCCGAGTGCCTCTACCAGGGGGCCACCGCGTGCGGGTACATGGCGGCCCAGGCCATGGAGCAGGAACTGCAGGGTAAGAACGGTTTTGAGCAATACACCGACTGGTGGAATTCATCCTTTGAGTGGAACAAGAACCCCAAACGAATGGCCGATTACGGCAAGCGCGTCTTCTTCAATCGCTTTTTCACCTCGGAAGAGCTTGATTTTCTTTTCAACCTCACCAAAAAGTATCCCATCGTCGCCGACGAACTGGGTGGAGGGGTGTACGATTACACCCACGTGATTGCCGATTACTACATCGGCCTGCCCGAGGTGCCGGCCGAGTTGAAAGAAAGAATGCAGAGGATTAAAGAAGCGGACATGGGTCAAATCCAGGCGCTGGTCAGCAAACGGCGGGATTAGCAGAAGGGGTCAGGTCTCAATATTAAACAATGCAGAGTGTGTGTTTTTTGAAACAGTCTTAGTACACAGTACTATGTGGTGATTTGAAAACGGGGTCAGGTCTCAATATTAAACATTGCATAGCAATGCGGTTTGAAAAGCACTGCTTTAAGTTTCTTTATTATTGAGACCTGACCCCGTTTATCTACTAGATTTCCCACCTGATATAATCCGTGCATCTGCTACGTAACCACCCGGGCACGCCACTTGCAGCTAATAATTCCGAAGCAATACGTTGTAATTTTTAATAATAAAGGAAACATCTGCAGGGCGACGTAACTTAACTGTTGTTGCGGGTTATGGCAAGACCATTGCGTATAGAATACCCGGGAGCTTATTATCATATCTTTGCTCGTGGCCATCGAAAGGATCTCATTTTTTATGCCAATAGAGACCGCCAAGAATTTCTCCGTCGTCTGAAAGAAACTGCCGAAAAATATCAGATCAGGATTCATGCGTATGTATTGATGAATAACCACTATCACTTGCTTGTTGAGACCCTTAATGGCAACCTTACAAAGGGGATGCACTATCTCAACGCAAGCTACAGTAACTGGTTTAGAATCAAACATAACCTTGTGGGATCAATTTTCCAAGGTAGGTATAAAGCTATCCTGGTGGAAAAGGATGCCTACCTGCTCGAGTTAAGCGCTTATATACACCTGAACCCTTTAAGGGGAGGCATTACAGAATCCTATGATGATTTTTCTTGGAGCAGCTTCCCTGAATACTGTCATGCAAGGCAAGGATACTTTCCTTATACTCTGGAGATACTAAGCCTAATCGGAGGAACGAAAGCCTACAGGAAATTTGTAGCCTCTAGGATCGCCGCGTCGGTTAGAAAAGAATCCATTTATGGTACAAACTCCATCTTGGGCGGGGAGGACTTCAAACACAGGGTTCTTAAACATCTGAGTGAGAAAAAGCTCTTTACTGAAGATGCTCAAAGAGAAATAGGAGAGTTACGAAGATTGCGGAAGTTAATGGAAGAAGATGTGAGAAGAATCATCATTGAACTTTTTAAAATAAAAAAAAGCCAGCTCGTGGAAAAGACACGGGGCAATTTCTTTCGAAAGCTATATCTGTTTGGTCTTAAGAAATATACGGACTTGAGTCTTAAAACTATAGGAGAACTGGCAGGAATGGATTATGGGGCAGTTTCTGAACTCATCGGAAGGTTTGAAAAGGAATGCGAGACCGAAAAAGAGATCAGAAATAAGGTGGTGCTTTTTGAAACCGTGCTGAAAACCAAGGAAGCGGGGTCAGATCTCAATATTAAAGATTTGGATTGATTTGCTGTTTAACCCAAATTGGAAACCCAATGTTGAATATTGAGACCTGACCCCTCGGTCAGACCGGGATCTCCGGCTGGATGACCAGGCGGTCTACCTGCTTTTGGCGCAATTCATCGCCGGCGGGGATCTTCTCATTTTTATAGAAGATGGTGTTGCCCTTGCGGATGAGAGTGGTGGTCATGACCGGATTGTCCAGGGTGAAGGTGTATTTCCGGCACTCCTGTTTGCAGGGGAAAATGCCGATCATCCCTTTCATCTCCGGGATGTCGCAGGAGGCGGTGAGACAGAAGCGGGTGGTGGTCACATAGGCAAAGGGGATGTAGAGCGACAGGTGCATCTCCGCGCCGATGTTTCCCAGCTCCAGGTCCTGCAGCGGATAGTCCAGTTCCGCCCGGGTGATGCCTCTTTCTTTCAGAAATGCGCGATAGCCCGGAACGGTGAGGTTGGTGCCCTGAAAGTAGCTTTTGGCGTCGGGAGGCAGACGGTCGAAGACAGTCATCAGCCGCGGTCCCCGCTTGATTTTGGTGAGCAGCCTTCCCATTACCGGCACAAGCGCTTCCGAGACCTTCCGGATAATCCGGTACATCCCCCAGTCGTTGAAAATAATCTCGCCGGCGGGAAGTTCCCGGGCCACCATCTCTATAATCTTTTGCCACCCCTTGAGCCCGGCCCCGGTCACGTACGGCGTGACCAGTGAAAAGCCGGTCCGCTGCTCGCGCACAAATTCCATTACCTGCCGCATATCCTCCGTCGAGGGGATGAGACGCTCACAGAATTCGGTGCCGAAGTACAGCCGCTCCAGCGGGGCGGCGAAATAGCGCAAATTTTTTGTTTTTGCAATAAAAAGGGCTCGTTCCATTGATGCGGTTGCTCCCGAAGTGGAGATAAGACGAGAAGTTAGAGCAGGCTGATACACGTGCCACATATCAGATGGCTGTTTTTCAACCGCCTGCTGGTTCATCCGGCGGACAGAGGTCAGAAGGGTAGTTTACCGGCGTCCGGTGTTATTCTTTGGTCAGGTCGACAATGGCCTGGAGCCGTGCCGCTTCCTCATTGTTCTTGAGGTCGCCGGTCCTCGGTCCCATCATGATGGTGAAGAAAGCCCGCTGCGCCGACAAGGGAACATCGAATCCCCACTTCCGGAAAAGGTGGTATTCGAAATCAGCCTGGTATCCCATGATCATCTCCGTCCACAGGTGCACCGGGCATGGTCGCGGTTTCGAGGATAAAACCGCGGCATAACTTTTGACCGTCTTTTCCTGGAGCAGATTCAGCAGTTTTATGTCATGACACCCGCTCCGGTTGCACAACAGGCCGCTGATGGTGCAATTTTTAAACAGCATGCCGCTCTTGACCCGCCGGGAAAGCGTCAGGTAATCCAACCCCAGCTCCTGCAGCTCCCGGCTCATGCAGGAATCGAAAATCTCGGTGTGCTCTTCGCTCTGCACCGTGGGGATACCGGCAAAGTAGGTGGTGGCTACATGGTCGCCCACCTGCAGCAGCGACCCATCGGTGGAAAGCGGCGGGTAGCCGTCCCTGGTTATCCAGAGACTTTGCGGCAGCCGGATGAAATTGCCCTTTTTGAGGGTCTCCTTTTCCACCGCCACCACGCGGGTTCCGGTGTCCTCGTCGCTGTATTCCTTGATGCGGTGGTTGACGGTCGTTTCCCGGTAGCGGTAGATGTAGGTATACTCGCCGATTTCCTGTAGGACAAATCCAAAGCGCTTGAAATCCATCTTCCGCCCCGCACATAGAGACGCACGGAAATGCGTGCAGAACTGTTTATGAGATTGATTCGCTTCCTCGCAATGACCGTATGGCGCGATTGCCTGAACCGGGAGGTTATTTGTCCCGGGTTTCCACCCGCTCCCGGTACCGCTCGAGAATCTCTTCGAAGGTGGGATAATGAACGGAAAGGCCCCTGAGCTCGCTTTTAACTTCGAGGGTCACATCGGTGCCCCGGGTAAAGAGAAACACATCGCCGGCTGCTCCCTCCAGCACCGAGCCATTGCTGGTGACGCTTAAGGGACCACCCGAGATTATGTACAAAATCTCGTCACTCTCATAGTGCCAGGTGAATTTAACCGGCGGCCATTTTGTAAAAGCCGCCCCGAAAGCGGGGCACTGGCCCCGGTCGAAAAGCATGGCCACCTCGATTTCCTTGAGCGACTCGAGGCCGGGCATTGCCTCGCCATCGATATCAAAAAAGCTGCCGATTTTTTCCCAGGTAACGTCCCGGACTTTGCGCACGATGACGGGCACCTGATCCTCCTTTCCCGGCGCGCCCGCAAGCAAAAATGCCCGGCGCACGGTGTGCATATGCAGCGCCATTCATAGAATATTAACACCGCTTTGTCAATATCATTTACAGGAGGTTGAAAAACACCCACGGCTTTGCATGGCTTAAAGGGGGAGGGGCTTTTTACGCCGCAACCATCCGGTTTTGACGGTCGGTATAAGGCAGGTCATCCGGCGGTTATTTGGAGCGGAGGGAGAACCTGATGATCCAGTAAAAGGCGGCTATGCCGTCCTTCCAGCTTATCTTTTTCCCTTCGGTGTAATCCCTGCCGCTGTAGGAGATGTCCACCTCGTAAATGCGGCACTTCAGCCGGGCCAGCTTGGTGGTGATTTCCGGCTCCACGCCGAAGCGGTTTGATTCTATGGAAAACTGCTTGAGCAGGGATGCCCGGAAGACCTTATAACAGGTCTCCATGTCGGTAAGGTTGAGATTGGTAAGCATGTTGGAAAAGAGGGTCAGGATTTTATTGCCCACGTAGTGCCAGAAGAGCAGTACCCGGTGAGGGCCGCCCAGGAAGCGGGACCCGTACACCGCGTCCGCCTTTCCATCCAGAATGGGCTTGATGAGCTTGAAGTATTCCTGGGGGTCGTACTCCAGGTCGGCGTCCTGAATGATGACGATGTCTCCCTTCACCTGCTGAAAGGCCGTTCGCAGGGCCGCGCCCTTGCCCTGGTTTTTTTCATGGAAGAGAATGGTGAGCCTTTCCTGGCCCTGTAGTCCGGCGAGCACCTCCCTGGTTCCGTCGGAGGAGCAGTCGTCGACAATGATGATTTCCTTGTCCAGGGGGACGGCTTGCACCCGGGCAATGAGTTCTTTAATGGTGTTTACTTCATTGTAAACGGGAATGACAACCGAAATCATGGATTCACCATGCCTATGGGGTTCGCGCAGTCTGCTCGTCCCTTGCTTCTCAGGGCGCGGAGTCGCTGCCGCTTTTAAAGAGCGCCGGCAGCGGCACCTTGATGAAGGGGATGAAAATTAAACCCAGGACTATAATCACCAGGAACTGGAGGCCATGAATCAAAATGGCGTAGGTCAGGGCATCGGCCTTGGCTATGCTAAACAGAGCCAGCCCGAGCTTGCAGAAATAGTGATAGTTTCCGACAAACCCCGGCGCGGTGGGGAGGGTAATGCCGATTGCGGTGATCAGCAGCACGGTAAAAGCCGCAGCTAGAGGAAGATGCGCCATTGAACTGAATGCTTTAAAAAGCGCGTAGTTTATCAGGCCGATGAGAAACCAGGTAACCAGCGAAAGCATGGCAAGGTAGGCGGTTTTTCTCCAGTCGGGAAGAATCTGCAAGCCGTCCAGGAAGGAGTGAAGCAGCCGGGTGAGCCGGCCGGCGAGGGCATGGGGAAGCAGCTTGAACAAGCGATCAAAACATTTTACTGAGACATCTCTCTTGATGGCCGCAAAAATGAGCAGCAGGAGCATGGGAACGGTAATGAGCAGAATGATGTACGACGCTTCGGATATCCACCGGGGCAGTTCGATCAGCTTTGATCTGCTGCTCAGCATGACTAAGAGCAGCATGATCATCAGGGTGAGCATGTCAAAGACCCTCTCCACTACGATGGTTGCAAGGGACGCGCCCAGCCTGATGTCGCTCTTTCGGGCGATGAGATATGGCCTGACAAACTCTCCCATGCGCACCGGCAAGAGGCTGATGGCCATAAACCCCACCGACGTGGCGGATAAGAGGGACCACTGGTCAATTTTTTTTAGCGGCTCCAGAATGACCCCCCAGCGGTAGGACCGCACCAGCTGCACCATAACCGACAGGAACACCGCCGGGATAAGGTAACGGTAATCGGCGGAACGGAAGGAGGAACCGAGCGTGCTGAAATCGGTGCCCCGGAAGGAAAGCCAGATGAAGATCGCCCCGATCAGGGTTCCCGCGATGATGTTTGCCTTTGCTTTCATGTCCTTTGTCCGAAGCCGCCCGGAGCGGTACTGTGCCGCTGCATTGCGAACCACTCGGTTGTTTTCCGCAGGCCGTCGGCGAGGGTGGTGCGCGGTTGATAGCCCAGGGCCTGCGCTGCCCTGGTGATATCCGCCCGGCTGTGCCGTACGTCACCGGGCCGGGGCGGCGCATACATCGGTGCGGTGGTCTTTCCGGTCAGCGCCGCCAGACGCGAGTAGAGATCATGGAGGGTAATTCTATCGCCGCAGGCAATGTTGAACGCTTCGCCGAGCGCTCCTTCGGGGGCGCTTAAGGCGCTGATGTTGGCCCCCACCACGTTATCCACGTGGGTGAAATCCCTTGACTGCAGGCCGTCTCCATAAATGGTGGCGGGCCGATCCTGCTGGAGGGCGGTTATGAAGCGGGGGATAACCGCCGCGTAGGCCGCATTGGCGTCCTGGCGCTGGCCGAAGACATTAAAGTAGCGAAGCAAAACCGTCTGCAGGCCGTAAATTTTATAGAATACCCTGCAGTAGTGCTCGCCGGTCAGTTTTGAGACGGCGTAGGGGGACTGCGGGTTGGGTGCCTGGGTTTA
>Ga0255347_1005543_pt1 | contig 14275 bp, 9 predicted proteins | sample wastewater_treat_2_FD_192479 | JGI IMG/M metagenome (GOLD analysis project Ga0255347, IMG submission 192479) | Wastewater microbial communities from Lulu Island WWTP, Vancouver, Canada - plant24 | ecosystem: Engineered > WWTP > Wastewater > Unclassified | place: Canada: Vancouver, British...
TAATAACAAGACATCTATTACCTTCTTTTACCAGCCATCTTATAGTATCAATAACTCTATCCATACCTGGTATGATCCTTGGGGAAACTTCCTTAAGTTTTTTAGGTTTAGGCTTGCAACCCCCTGCTATAAGTTGGGGGGTATTACTTCAAGATGCTCAACAGGTAATTGCAGTGGCTCATTACCCATGGAGACTTATTCCAGCTTTATTTGTAATTATAACTGTTTTGACATTTAACTTCCTGGGTGATGGTCTGCGTGATGCAGCTGACCCATATGCTAGATAGATAAATTCTCTTTATGAAAATCAGATGGGCTCCTATTAATAGGAGCCCTTTTATTTATACCTTAAACGGAGGAATTATTATGACTGATAGAGAAAGATTCTGGAACGTTATGCAGTACAATCCTGTAGATCGAGGTATATATGGAATAGGGGTGGGTACCTGGCCTGAAACAATAGAACGTTGGAAGAAAGAAGGATATGATCCATCCAAAGAACCTCTCTTCGATAGAGACCACTGGGAATGGATAGGTCACTGGTTCTTTCCAGACCCACCTTTTGAAAGAAAGGTCATTTCAGAAGATGATAGAACTATAACATATATAAATCATGAGGGCATTCTTATGAGAGAAAGGAAAGACAATCCGATGTCCTCAATGCCACAATTCATACGTTTTCCTGTAGAGACAAGGGAAGATTTCCAAAAGTTTATGAAAGAAAGGATGCAGCCAGATCTTGCATCTAGGATAGGGAAAGATTATGTTAAAATATTACAGGGATATAGAGAGAGGAATTTCCCACTGGTTATCATCTCTGACAGGTGGGGAGGTTTCTTCGGTCCATTAAGAAATCTGGTTGGCGTTGAAAGATTATGTATGCTTTTCTACGATGACTCAGCATTTGTAGAGGAGATGATGGATGCCTTTGCTGATTTTATCATCGCTATGATGGATAAGATATTAGATTATACGGATATAGATATGTACGGTTTTTGGGAGGATATGTGTTACAAGACCGGTCCATTAATCAGTCCAGAGCTGGTAAGGAGGTTTATGTATCCGAGATATAGAAGGGTGGTAGATTTTTTACATTCCAGAGGGGTGAAATGGATCTCTTTAGATAGCGATGGTAAAATTACATCTTTGATTCCAATATGGCTTGATGGAGGAATAAATTTTATTTATCCATTCGAGGTCCAATCTGGGATGGATGTTATAAATGTTCGCAAGACCTTTGGGAAAGGGCTAAGGATGATGGGAGGTATAGATAAAAGAGCTATAGCTGATGGTCCAGGTGCAATTGATTCAGAGCTTAAAAGAGTAGCTCCTTTAGTAGAAGAAGGAGGATATGTGCCTGCTCCTGATCACAGTTTACCTCCAGATGTATCGTTTGGTAACTACTGTTACTTTATGGAGAGATTGAAGGATTTAGTAACTGGAGATATGAGACTATGAAAGAGATGACAAAGAAGGAAAGGGTAATAGCCACATTAAATCTTCAAGAAACAGATAGGGTTCCCATTTATGATCTACTCTATAACGATGCTGTTATAGAGTACTTTACAGGGAAGATTCCTCCTCCCGGTGAAGAAGGTTTGAAGATAACCTGCGAGGCTATATCCAGGATGCTGGATATGACTAGAAGCGTTACTGGTCCTAGTGAGCCTGGTATCTTTATTAGAGATGATGGCTTTGTGATAAGACGTGATCGTTGGACAAGCTGGATAGAAGAGAGACCTTTTAAAGATGAAGATGGTGCAAAGAGATGGTTAGTTGAGAGTATAGAAAGATTAAGAAATGCAGATGTAAAAGAAATAGCTGATAGATATCTTGAGTATTTCACGAAAATACTTAACTATATTGGAGACACAATAGCTCTTCTTGCTCAGACAGGTACAGGACTTGATGAGCTTAGACATGACCTTGGCATAGAGCTTTTCTCTTATCTATCTGTAGATGAACCTGAACTCATCTCTGAGTATTTAGATGCATATACGGATCTACAGGTAAGCTTTATAGATAAGATTGCAGATAAAAATCTATCTCCCTGTGTACTTACCTATGGTGACATTGCCATAAAGGGGAGATTACTTCACTCTCCTGAATGGTTGAGAAGAGAATTCTTGCCCAGATTAAAGAGATTGAATGATGCCTGGCATAGACATGATATAAAATGTTTATTCCATTCTGATGGATATATAATGGATATAATTCCTGACCTTATAGAGACTGGAATAGACGGATTGAATCCTATTGAAGTAGTAGCTGGAATGGACCTAAGAGAGGTCAAGAGGTTGTATGGAGACAGTCTCTTTATTGCCGGAGGTATAGATGTAAGTCAATTACTATCCAACGGTACTGCTGAAGAGGTAAGGAAGATTTGCAAAGAGGCTATTGACATTGGATATCCCGGATATTTTATAGGTTCTACTACCGAATTGGATAATGGGGCAAAGTTAGAGAATGTTCTGGCTATGGTTGAGACAGCATGGAAGTATCAGTTATACTGATAGATAGGGTTAAAAGAAACTGGATGGCAGTAGAGCTATAAATATAAGTTGGATTTCAGGGGGTTTTAGAGTTTCCGAAAATCTTGGAAATTTGAGTGAGGAGGTGATAGAGCAGACTATCTTGAATTTACCTGAGTCCTGATCAGGTTGTAGGGCTGGACTGGTCCGAACTTAAGCCTCTGGAGAGGGAGACCGATACACGAATATTAGGGAGCAATTCCTATATTCGTGCAAGTCATCTCGGTGAAGAAGGAAGCCCACCCTTTTAGGGGTGGGAGGAGGTTACATTATTTGAGAAGGTATTCCAGTCTAGTAACTCCTAAAATAGAAGAGTATTAAATAGTTCTTAAAATTTAGAAAAGAGGAGGCTTCAATATGAAGAAATTTTTAATTGGGGTAGTTGTATTTGGTCTGGTGTTTGGTGTATTTGCAGGTTTTGGTTCCATCGCTTTTTCTCAAAAGAAATACAATGAAGCTCCAATGTTAGCTGATCTTGTAAAGCAAGGTAAGCTTGAATCTGTAGAGAGAAGATTACCTAAAAATCCCTTCGTTGTAGGTCCCGGAGTTTTAATCTCCAAGAAGGACCTTCCAGATTGGCAGATAGGTAAGTATGGTGGATCTTTAAAAATGATACATACAACAGCGGACTGGTCACCAGATGTATTTATAGCTAACTGTACAGAGAATTTACTGGTTGCACCTGGAATAGGAGTAAAAGATATAAAACCAAATATAGTGGAAAAATTTGAAATCAGTAAAGACAATAGGGTTTTTACTTTTCGTTTAAGAGAAGGATTAAAATGGTCTGATGGGCATCCAGTAACCACTGATGATATAAAATTCACTTATGAAGATTTACTTCTAAACGATAAGCTGACACCAGTTTTCCCTGCCAGATTCAGGAGTGCTGGTAAGCCAGATGGAGAACCGATGAAATTAGAGATCCTCGATGATTACAGCTTTAGGATATCATTTAAAGAGCCTTATGGAGGATTCCTTAGAGAGATCACTGTAACGGGATGGAGTGGTTATACGGATCTAATAAAGCCAGCTCATTATCTTAAACAATTCCATATCAAATATACATCTCTTGATAAGTTAAAGCCGCTATTAGAGAAGGAAGGATTTAAGGATGAATGGTGGCAACTGTTCAGTTTGAAAGACTTTACTAACTGGGAACAGACTCAAGCTCAGAGCATAGGTTTTCCTGTCCTTACCCCCTGGATATTAAAGAAGGCTGCTGGTGGAGTCTACGAATGGGAGAGGAACCCATACTATTTCAAGGTGGATACTGCAGGCAATCAGTTGCCATATATAGACAAGATAGTATCAACTCAGGTCCAGGATACAGAGATGGGTAATATGAAGGTCCTGACTGGTGAGATAAACTTCTTAAGAGAAAGCACTGCTTTAAACAAATTACCTCTGTATAAGCAGAATGAGAAGAAGGCTGGATTTAAATTAGTTTTACTTGATATGCATGTAGATCCTAGCTGCTTCTATTTAAATCTTACATATAAAGACCCCGTATGGAGAAAAATAGTTAGAGACATTAGATTTAGAAGAGCAATAAATATGACTATTAATCGTAAAGAGATTATAGATAGCGTTTACTACGGTTTTGGTTCTTTACCCAAGACAGTCCCCAGTGAATATAACCCTACTAAAGCTGAACAACTTTTAGATGAGATTGGTCTGAAGAAAGGTCCTGACGGTTGGAGAGTAGGTCCAGATGGTAAAACTTTTGAGATAGTATTTGAATGTGGGGCTCATGCCCCAGATTTAATGCCTGCAGCAGAACTCATTACAGAACACCTAAAATCTGTAGGGTTAAAGGTTTTACTTAAAAGAGTAGACCCTTCCCTTTGGAGCCAAAGATTGGCAGCTAACGAAAATCAGGCCAATATTATCTGGAGTGTGCAACCTATGTGGCGAGATGCTACATGGACTGACTATCTACCGACATCACAATGGGCACCAGAATGGCAAAGATGGTATAATACTAACGGTAAAGAGGGAGAAGAACCGCCAGCAGAAATTAAGTCACTTTATAAAACACATGAAGGAAGAATGGCATCGGTTCCTTATTCTACCCAAGACGTAAAGCTAACCAATCAGATGTATAAGTTATACTATGACAATGTCTTTTATTTCCCAGTATTGGAAAAATCCAAGTATCCATTGATAGTACCTGCAGGGGTTGGTAATGTGCCGCGTTCAGGACAAGCAATTGCTGCCAATATGTATGTGGAGCAACTTTTCTATAAATAAAAATTAATTTCTGATAAATGTATCCCCCACACCTTAAGGAGTATAATGTCTGAAAGATGTGGGGGATTTTGTTTAAGGAGGGCAATAAATTTATGACTGACAGAGAGCGATTCTTAAATATTATGGAGTTTAAGTCGGTTGATAGATATCCAAATTATGAACTGGGTGTCTGGGGACAGGCTATAGATAGGTGGTATAGTGAAGGACTTCCCAGAGATGTATGCTACTGGAACTGGTTTGAAGGGGAGCCATATTTTGGAATAGATAAAAGAGGCTTTATCCCAGTAAAAGCAGGGATGATACCCGGTTTTGATGAGGAGACCATAGAAGAAACTGAAAGATATATAGTCTTTAGAGACTCTATTGGAAGATTAAGAAAGGCTATGAAGGAAGGGACTGTAAGAGGGACCAGACCTTCAATGGATCAATATCTCGATTTTCCGGTTAAAGACAAAAAAAGTTTTGAAGATCTTAAGAAAGGTTACGATCCATATTCTCCTGTAAGATATCCTATGTGGTGGGATGAACTGGCAAAGTTATGGAGAGATAGAGATTATCCTTTGTGTCTCTTTGTGAATGGTCAGATAGGGTTTTACTGGACATTGAGGGAGTGGGTTGGGACAGAAAATCTATCGTATATGTTTTATGATGATCCATCTTTGGTTCATGAGATGCTGGATTTTATTGCCGACTTTATAATAGATGTGAGTACCAGAGCCTTATCTGATGTACAGATAGATTATTTTAATTTTTCTGAGGATCTTGCTGGTAAATCAGGACCACTAATATCTCCTAAGATATATAAAGAATTTTTTGTTCCCAGAGTGAGAAGAGTCATAGAACATTTTAAAAAATTTAGAGTGAGATACTTCTGGGTGGATAGTGATGGTAACTTTGAAGTCTTGATCCCATATATGTTAGAGGCAGGGATTAATTGTATCTGGCCTCTTGAACAAGCATCAGGTATGGACCCGGTAAAGCTAAGAAAAAGATATGGGAAGGACCTGGTACTGTGTGGTGGAATAGACAAGAGAGAGCTAACTAAGGATAAAGCGTCTATAGAAAGAGAACTTTACAGTAAAATTCCATATCTTCTGGAGCAGGGTGGCTATATCCCGCATCTGGACCATACATTCCCACCTGATATATCGTATGAGAATTTTTTATACTATATGGAGTTGAAAGAAAAACTTTTACGGGGAGGCTAAAAAGGGATAAAATAACTTCCCGGAAGAAACACTACTTATCACCCGCCTTTCATCCCACCTTTAAAAGGGTGGGTTTTCCCGGCGGGTGATCACAAAATTAGGATGTTCTGGCGACGGTAATATTACCGTATGGCACTATATACATGGTGGCCTCATCTTTTAGAGATAATATTTCCTTTGCCTCCTCTAAACTGTTAGCATTCTTAAATCCAAGAAGTTCTACATCTTCTCCAGGAAGATCGCTTATCATCAGGACTCTTTTCCCCTTTAGCCCAACCCTTATATCATAAGCTATCTTCCCTATCATATTGAAATCTTTTCTCAATTCTTCCTCTAACTTCAGTGGAGATTCTATACTGAGCCATTCTTTAAAATGTTCCGCACCAAGCCCTTCTTTACACGAAGCGACCAGGATTATCGTCCCATTTTCTTTTATCATCCCCATGGTATTTATTACGGACTTCATTACCTGATAGAAGTTGATATCGAATGGGTACCCCCCTGCACTCACCAATACCAGGTCAGCCTTTTCTTCTATGTCTGCTGAGAATATATCCTCTATAGTTTTACATCCCATCCGATGAGCTAATCTCCAATTACCAGAGACTACCTGTAGGAGTTCTCCGGCGGCATTGAATACCACATTTATAAGAAAATCAGGATTTACCAGCTCAGCAATCTCTTCCATATCCTCATGAACAGGGTTTCCATCCAGAATACCAGCCTTAGCCATGGGATTATATCCAGCTCCGAAAACAGGGTGTAAAAGAAGAAGATGATTATGGCTTATGGTAGAGCGTCCTGATATCCCGGGGAGTATAGATTTTGCCCCTCCGCTAAAGCCAGCAAAGTCATGGTAGTTTATCGAGCCTGTTAGTATCTTTAAGTCAGCCTCCAGAAGAGTCTTGTTTATATGGATAGGAGTCCCTCTAGAAGAGAGCCCTTTATACTCCAGGGAAAAGTCTTCTCTACAGTTATGATTCACAACGGTAACACTGCCTGCCACATCATCTCCTAAAAGAGATACTATCTCCTCCTCTGTAAGCATCGGATGAGCCCCTACTGCAATGATTACAGCTATCCTGCTGAGAGGTATCCCACATTGAGAAAGTTCCTCCAGGATATCCGGGACAATCTCTTTTGCTAGAGTCCTCCTTGTTTTATCACTTACCAGAATAACTGCAGAGCTTTTACCCCTGGCAATATCCTTAAGAGATGGACCATACATTGGCTTTTCTATAGCCCCCTGAATAAGATCCCTGTAATTATTTGTCCCCGAATAATCTTTAGGCTTCAGTATCTTTAAAGGCTTCAATCCTGAAATATTAAACTCTCTTGTTCCATCTCCATATGGTAATCTTATTATTTCTTCCATGGCTCTGGCAGAGGATACTCTTCGAGTAGTTTTCTTAACCTGTTTTTTGTCGATTCATCTGCAGGACTGAGTGGTAATCTTGGTATTCCTCCAGGAAGACCCAGGATATTCAATCCTGCCTTTATCTTTACAATATAATCTGCCCCACTATCCCCAGCATCCAGGATATAATCCAGAAGAGGTTTAGCCTGTCTCAGTATCTCTTTAGCCCTCTGATAATCCTTCTTCACCTCTGCCTCATATATACTCAGACAGGTCTTTGGAATTATGCAGGCTTCTCCGGTAACAAACCCACGTGACCCCATCAGACTGGCATAAGGCTCGTGAGGTTCTCCTGCTCCGTTAACTATCGAGATCCTCTCACCCAGGGTCTCAATCATCTTTGCAAGCTTACTTATATAAGGTGAGTTGTCCTTTAGAGCCACTATATTTGGGACCTCATCTACCAGCCTTACCATTGTCTCTACAGGTACATCCAGCTGAGATGCGAACCAGTTATTGTAGACCATAATACCAAGTTCAGTCTCTCTGGCTATAGCCTTATAGTGATTTAGAATGATCTTTTCTGAGGGTTTCCAGTAGTATGGTGGGCTTATCATAACTCCATCCAGTCCTGCCTCTTCTGCATAGTGAACTAACTTTATAACTGTTCTTGTATCGGTATGGTTACATCCTCCAATAACGGGGACTGTATCCTTCGCCTCATCCTTTACAATCTTAAAAATTCTTTTTCTTTCCTCATCGGTAAGCATGGGGCATTCTCCAGTGCTACCAGCTGGAACGAGGACACCTTTGCCCTCTTTGATTCCGCTATCAATGAGGAATCTGGTCAATCTCCTCAGCCCATCCTCATCCAGTTCATAATCCTCTTTAAATGGGGTTATCATAACCACTACAACCCCTCTGATCTTATCATTTAAATCTTTAAACCTTGACATAGAATTGCACCTCCTCTTTTAACTCTTACCTGTTTGATGCCCACATGGTTAAATCTAATAATATTATATACCAATACAGGTATTCAAAGGTGATTAAGACTGGTATATGGGTGTCACGGTTGTCACATGTCACGGTTGTCACATGTCACATCTGTCACATTTTGTCACATTGATGAGTCTAACGAACCTTTAGATACCACGTATTCCATTATAAGGGTAGAACTATCAGAACTTATCGAAAATCTGAGTGATGCTGATAGAAAGGTATTTGTGCTCAAAGCCAGCGGTTATTCTATAGAAGAGATGGCTAATCATATGGGTATATCTAAGACAAGGGTAAGGCAGAGACTCAGCAGGATAAAAAGGAAGATGGAGAAGTATATCGATGAGACATAGTGGTTTATATTTTGTGACATATGTGACATTGTGACATTGTGACAGGGTGGTAAAATAAGCCATGCAGAGCTATCGATATATTATAGCCTTAACAGATATCCATTATTTTTCAGCCAGACCTTATACTTTTCATAATCTGGCATCAGCAATTTTACCTTGTTCCAAAAGCTTTTCGTATGGTTTTTCTCTTCCAGATGGGCAAGTTCATGGACAACGACAGAATCTATCACAGGCAAAGGAGCCATTATAAGTCGCCATGGAAAGTTTAAATTTCCATTGGAAGAGCAAGATCCCCACCTTTTTTGCGCATTTGTAATCTTCACCTTATTATATTTAAAGTTTCTTTTCTGAGCATACCACTGAACCCTCTCCAGGATCTTCTCATAAGCCATCTTCTTATACCATTCAATGAAGACTTCTTTCGCTTGGGGTAATGCTTTTTTTGAAAGATAAAAACCGTTATTAAATATTAATGGCACTTCCTGGTCATCAATTGTTTTTAGTTTATAATACCTTCCAAGATAGAGAAATCCCTCTCCATTAACAAAATTTTTTGGAGAAAATTTTGGGTCTCTTGCTTCTATTTCTCTTTCCTTCTCTTCAATCCATTTTTTACGTTTTAAAATAACTTTATTTATCGTTTCATCCTTTACATTAAAAGGAGCTCTTACAATCAGTTTTGCATCCTCTGTTATCTGTAAAGCTATGGTTTTTCTCTTCGTCCGTATTATCTTTTCAATCTTGATACTCATCTTTCTCTTAAGCTCCCTTTCCATAAATGTGGTAAGCAAGCTCCATCAAGTTCTGTGCTATTTCATTTCTCTTATTAAATACTACCTGACTCACGCCTGCCGAGTACAGCTCTGGATCATCAGAAAAGAAAGAACCAGGTTTTGGGGGTATGTAAGAAGGAGAAGTTTTCATCAGATGACTTATTATATAGGATTTCAAGTTTTTTTGTTTTGAGTAACTTTCCCAGAAGTCAACTACCTGAACATCTCTTTTAATAAGCTCAATTATATCCTGAGTTAAACCAATCAGGAGGTTTATATCATTTTCACTAAGATCTTCAATCTTTCTTTCCCCAAATATCTCTCTTTTTAATAGTCCTAGAAATGGCATTTCCTTTTTTGGATCAAAACCAAAGGTCTCTTCTGATTCTCTCCCTTTCTTTATCTCTTCTCTGAGTTTCTCAAGTTCAATGGCAAGAATATCCCAATTTTCTTTGTACTCTTTAAGGATTTTCCTTAATTTATCAGAAAACCTTTCATAAAGTTCAGGGTCTTCTTCATGATGCTTCTCGATATGTTCTGTAATGGCATACTCAAGCTCTCGAGCTTTTGCCTTAGATGTTCCTCTCTTAAGCTTTTTAAGAAAAGCATCATCAAAAAGAGGAGTAGGCGGTATCTTAGGATCAATCCCATTTGATATCAGATACTCTTCTATAATCTCTCTTATCTTTCTGCTTGCATCCTTTATGCTCAGTTTATCATCTCTATACCTGTTTCTTGCAGATTCTTTTATGAAATTTAGAATCTTTAAATCAGTAACGTATTGTAGTGCTTCTGGATCAGGAAGCACGGCATCCATTACCCTGTTAAATCTTCTTATCAAGTCTATGAATTCGTCTCTGACTTCCTCATCCACAAGTATATCTATGCACTCCTCTGTATTATTCCTCCAGTTTTCAACGTTGTATTTCTTAAAGAAATCATTGATAAGATTATAGGTAAATCTTAAATCATCAATACTTTTTGCTTTATCTATGACAACTTGTGTAATTTCCTCAATATCTTCATCAGCATATATGGATAAGGCTTCTTTCAAATGTTTTAAGACTCCAACATAATCTATTACAAAGCCACAACTTTTGTTCTTATAAACCCTATTTACCCTTGCTATAGCTTGTAGTAAATTATGATCTTCTATTACATTGTCCAGATACATTACTTGTTCAATAGGAGCATCAAAACCTGTAATAAGCATTTCATTAACCACGATAATTCCCACATCTCCAGAGATACTTTTTTCGCTAACTTTATCAAAGGGAAGATTGAAACTTTCAATGATTAAATCGTGTCTGCGTGGATCGGTTATCTCAGGCGGAAATTCTCTTGGATCATCATTTGGGACTCCAGATATAATTACCTCAACTTTTAATTTTCTGAGTTGTCCTACTATTTCTCTATTTTTCTCTTCATTCTCCATCTCTTTTATCTTTTCCAGCAATGCCCTCTCTAAAGCTCTTTTATATCTTACTGCAGCAAGCCTTGAGACAGCCACAACCTGAGCCTTAAAACCATTTAGGAAGACATGGGTAACATAATGCTCTATCATATCTCTTGCCTTATCCTGTATTACATTTCCATCTTCAAGATAAGCTCGCCATGTATATTTTCCCATAATCCTCGTTTTCTCTTCGGCATCGAGCATTGAGAAGATATCTTCAAACTTTGCGTTTGCAGATTTTTCATCGGAAAGTTCTGCACTGTGAGCTCTGCCTTCATAGACAATTTTGACAGTTACCCCATCCTCAACTGCCTGTTTTATGCTGTATTTGTCTATATAATCACCAAAGGTCATTTCAGTTTTCTCAATGGGTGTGCCTGTAAAGGCTATTCTTACCGCATCAGGTAAGGCTTTCTTAAGATTTGCTCCTAAAAGTTTGTATTGGGTTCTGTGTGCCTCATCAATCATGATAAGAATATTGGGAGATGTGTTCAGGAGAGGGAACTCTTTCTCAAGTTCTCTCTCCTGAAATTTGTGAATCATTCCCATCACGAGATCGGGAGTATTGATTTTTAAAAGTTCCTGAAGTTCCCTAACACTTCTGGCAAGATGCACAGTAAAGCCCACACCTTTTGAGGTTTTGCATAATTGTTTTTCTAAATTTTTTCTATCTGTTACGAAGACAATCTTAAAGTTTTTAAGATCTGAATCATGATACATAGCTCTTACTGTGTACATCATTGTTAAGGACTTACCAGACCCCTGAGTATGCCAGACAATACCGCCCCGTTCTTCTGGGGTTTTCCCCTCTTTTAACTTTTTTATTATCTTTTTTACTGCTCTAAACTGCTGATATCTTGCTATAATCTTAACTACACCACTTTTTGGATCTTCTTTGAATATAGTGAAAGTGTGTAATAGCTCCAACAAATTATTTTTGGAGAGCATCCCCTGTATTAAAACCTGCTGACTTGTGATATCTCTTTCTGTACCAATCTCAGAGAGAGAATAGGGGTAAGGGTCTTTCCACTCAACAAAATGCTCATTCTCTGCAGTTATTGTTCCACACTTTGCTACCTGGTTTGAAGTGGCAATTGTAAAAAGGTTATACCAGAAGAGTTTTTCATTACCTTCTTTTACCCCTCTTCTGTTTGAATATCTCATAAGCTGAGTTATGGCTTCATTAATAGGGTCTGCAGTGGCAGGAGACTTGCATTCTACAACTATTGCAGGCAAACCGTTTACAAAGAGAACAATATCAGGTATGATATGTTTCTCTGTCCCTGGAATATTTACTTTAAACTGAGAGATGGCAATGAATGAATTATTCTCTGGATTTTCAAAATCTATAAATTCGGCTGTTGAGCTTCTCTCTTTTGTCTTTTTATTTCCCGATACTGAAGTATTTTCCAGAAGCAAATCATGAATTTCTCTGTTTATTTCTAAAAGAGAATTCCCTTGAGATATGGTTATTCTTCTTACTACTTCATTTATCTGGTCTTCCTCCATCCATGGGTTTATTCTTTTTATGGAGTCTTTTAGAATATTCTCAAGAATGATTTCCCTGAAGCTTTCTCTGAGTTTTATACTTTCACCATAAGAAGGCTCAAAGGAAGAGTTAAAAGCTTTAATTTCTATTATATCTTCAGGATTATCTTTATTCTGTCTATAAACCTTCCAGCCCAGCCTCTGAAGTTGAGCCAGAAAAGGGTTTTCTACATAATATTCCTCATCCAACTTGCGATACACGCTTAGCTCCTTGAACTATCTCGTCAAATATATCCAAATTATAAATCTCTTCCAATATTCTTTGATATAGTTCCCGCCTCTCGTCAATATCTTTTTTCTTGAAATACTCGTAAGGTTTGAATGGTAATCCAGAAGTCTCTTTATAGGTAATAAATTCTGGATTGTGTTCGTAGCATCGAGAGGATAGTGTCTTAGCTAAAATGTTCTGACCAAAATAGTAAGGGAGTTTTTGTTCATAGGATAAGACCCCATAGCTCTGATTAAATTTTTCAGGTAAGAGGATCAGATCTCCTATTTTATTTCTATAACTTTCGAACTCGTCTCTCTGCTCAAATTCATCTCTATGATCCTCAAATTTATCAGCCCATATATGTTCTATCTGAAAACGCTTACTTATATACTCCTCAAATTTACAAGACATTCCGATTCTTTCCTCGATGTAAGCTGTCATTCTTGCGAGCAGGAACTTGATGAATCTTTTATTCTGTCCATGCATTCTGAGATTCTTTATGCCTTCCAGTTTTTCATTAATCTGTTCTACCTCTCGTTTTAATATATTTACCAGCTCGTTTACATTTTTATTTCTTATTTCCTTAACAAGAGTGTACATTGTATATCGTATTGAACTGTGAGAATACTTTTTATAATTTACTGATCTAAATACTACAAACATCTCCAGAAACCTGGATACTAAAGAAAGTTTCTTCCTTACAGTTTCCGTATCATCCTGTAAGGTTATAGGTGCCATAAGAAGGGGGTAATATATAGATGTCGCGAGTCCTCGCTCATTAATGTAAAAAATATTTTCCAACTCCTTATCAAACTTACTTGCTACCCTGTTAATTTTTATGCACACATCTACAAAAAATTTCATATCCTTCTCAACAAAATCACAGATGGCTTGCTCGTTTGTTAAACCTATTTTGTTCTTATTATCTCTAACCCACTGGTGGAATCTTGTCCCAATCTTTTCGAAATCTTCATTGGCTGCGCCTTTCCCCCCAGGTCTGATACTTTCAGCATATTTTGCCCTTAACCAGGCTTTGAAAAACTCTAGGTCCTCGTCTTTTGATATAACTCTGAGTTTAGCTATTTCTTTTTTCCAGAGTTCATTTAGCCTCTGTTTTTGCTTATCTCCCGACAAATTTGAAAGAAGATAGCCCTTCAGCATTTCTGTAGGGGTCAGATTTAACCCTCTGTCATTCATTGTCTCAAAGATTGTATACGCATCCTCATCAGAATTTGTTGTGACCTCAACAAAAATTACATTATCAATAAGCCAGTCGATAAAGTAGGGTAAGGATTTGCCTTTTAACTCATCTAAAAATAACTCCTGGATATCTATGTATCTTTCTACAATATTTAGTACAGATTCATCTTCTTCTGTAGCATCGTATTCTCCGTTTCCATTATATAAAGCCTCCATACATTCTATTCTTCCATCTATCTGTAGATTAAACGATTTTTTACCGTACTTTTCAGAAAAAATAAGATCCTGTATGGCTGTTACCTTATCTTGCCTGTCTTTTTGCAGGTTGTTCAGGTAAATAAGTAATAAGGTTATAGAAGTTAATCTTTGCTGACCATCGATTATTG
>Ga0255347_1005552_pt1 | contig 14256 bp, 8 predicted proteins | sample wastewater_treat_2_FD_192479 | JGI IMG/M metagenome (GOLD analysis project Ga0255347, IMG submission 192479) | Wastewater microbial communities from Lulu Island WWTP, Vancouver, Canada - plant24 | ecosystem: Engineered > WWTP > Wastewater > Unclassified | place: Canada: Vancouver, British...
TTGATTTACAGCTATAAAGATACAAAAAACAAACATTCCTGCAAATATTTTCTTCCTATTTTTATCGCAATATCCAATAAAAAAAGAGACTGTCTCTACTTTTGAGACAGCCCCTTTTTGAAATCTATCGAGTAATAAATGAGAATGTCAATCCTTGAATTTGGCTGAAAGAAATTGCCGGTTAAGGCGGGCAATGTTGGAGATTGAAATATTTTTTGGGCATTCGGCCTCGCAAGCTCCGGTATTGGTGCAATTGCCGAAACCGAGTTCGTCCATTTTTGCAACCATTGCTTTTACGCGTCTTGCAGCTTCGACTTTTCCCTGTGGCAACAAGGATAAAACAATTTCAGCCTTGATTTTTGATGTCAAATTTTTTCTCTTTTCCATCGCAGTTGTAAAAATAACTATTATTTTTTACTGCTCGGTTTTTTTTATAAGCTAATATCAGTTTAGAAATTGTCAAATTACACTCAACAGATATTGTTTCACTCATTTATTCTTCTCCCTTTCCATAATTTAACAAATTTTTAGGTTATAGTTTGCCTTAATTCAAGCAATTCTACAAAATATTTTTTAAAATTAAAATAAAATATATTTATTTGTTTTTTAAAGGTTTAAATAATAATATTTTCTCATTATAGGGGAAAAATAGGGGTATAAATTAAAAATATTTTCACCAGTGGGGTTGTTATAGGGTATAAAAATTTGCAAACGCTTTTAATTATCTCCTTCTTTGCAACGTTATTTGAAATCGAAATTTTAAAACGTTGAACCATGAAAAACTACCTTTCATCATTGGTAATTATTTCTTTCCTGCTTATGGGTTGTACTACTGCAACTCAAACTTCCACAGCTGACAAAAAAATCGATGCCAAAGTTGATTCTGTATTAAAATTGATGACTTTGGATGAGAAAATCGGACAAATGGTGCTTTATACCAGTGATTGGGATGTTACCGGTCCAACATTAAAAAGCGATTACATAGACGATATACGCAGCGGCAAATGTGGCAACATCTTCAACGCACATACGGTTGAATATGTACGCAAACTTCAAAAAATTGCCGTAGAAGAATCACGGTTAGGTATTCCGTTGTTGTTTGGTTACGATGTCATTCATGGGCACAAAACTATTTTTCCTATTTCTTTGGGTGAATCGGCTTCGTGGGATTTGCAAGCTATTGAAAAATCAGCACGTATTGCGGCCACCGAAGCTGGTGCATCCGGATTAAACTGGACTTTTGCGCCCATGGTTGACATTTCTGTAGAGCCGCGCTGGGGAAGGGTTTCTGAAGGGGCGGGCGAAGATCCTTTTCTGGGTTCTCAAATCGCTGCGGCCCGTGTCAGAGGTTTTCAGGGAAATGATTTAGCCGATACGACAACAGTTTTAGCCTGTGTAAAACATTTTGCTGCTTATGGAGCACCGTTGGCAGGACGCGATTATAACACAGTGGACATGTCGCAACGCGTATTTCTTGATGTTTATCTGCCTCCTTACAAAGCTGCCATTGATGCTGGTGCTCTGAGCGTTATGAGTTCTTTCAATGAATTTGACGGTGTTCCTGCTACGGGAAACAAATATTTGCTAACCGACATATTGAGAAATCAGCTCGGATTCAAAGGCTTTGTAGTAAGTGATTATACTTCGGTAAACGAAATGGTTCATCACGGGATTGTTGCCAATGAGGAAGAAGCTGCGTTGCTGGCCATCAAGGCTGGTCTCGATATGGATATGCAGGGAGAAGTGTATGCCAAATATTTAAAAGGACTGCTCGAAAAAGGCTTGGTAGATGAAAAAACAATTGATCAGTCAGTACGTCGAATTTTAAAGGTGAAATTCAAATTGGGTCTTTTTGATGACCCTTATCGTTATTGCAACGAAGCGCGCGAAAAACGAACGATTTATGCCCCCGAACATCTGGAAGCTGCTTTTGACGTTGCTAAACGTTCAATGGTTTTACTGAAAAATGACAACAACGTTCTTCCTCTTAAAAAAGGAGAAAAAATTGCAGTAATCGGCGAATTGGCGGCTTCAAAACGCGATTTGCTTGGTTCGTGGAAAGCTGCCGGAGATTGGAATTTCATGAAATCTGTTCTGGATGAATTGAAAGAATACAATGGAGAAAAAAATGTACTCTACGCAGAAGGCTGCAAAAAAATGGGGGACGACCGTACCGGATTTGCTCAAGCAATAGCTACAGCCCGCAGAGCCGATAAAATTGTGATGGTGATTGGCGAAGATGCCGAATGGACCGGAGAAGCTGCCAGCCGATCGAATATCAATGTGCCGGGTGTGCAAACAGAATTACTCGAGCAACTGAAATTGTTAAATAAACCTCTCGTTGTAGTATTGATGAACGGTCGTCCTCTTGTTCTCACAAAAGAAAACAAATTGGCAGATGCTATTCTGGAAGCTTGGTTTCCCGGAACGATGGGTGGAAAAGCCATAACTTATGTTCTTTACGGAGAATATAATCCTTCCGGCAAACTGACCATGACCTTTCCACAAAATTTAGGTCAAGTTCCCATATTTTATTACGAAAAAAATACCGGACGTCCCATATATTTGAGTAACGATAAATACAAATCAAAATATCTCGATTGCCCTAATGATCCACTGTTTCCTTTTGGTTTCGGATTGAGCTATACCACTTTTGAATATTCAGACATTACTTTGTCAACCAAAGAATTGCAACAAAACGGAAGTATCAAGGCAACTGTTACCGTAACCAATACCGGCAAAACAGACGGCGAAGAAGTAGTGCAATGCTATATTCGCGATATGGTGGGTAGTGTAACTCGCCCAGTAAAAGAGTTGAAAGGTTTTGAGAAAATTTTTCTGAAAGCCGGCGAAAGTAAAGAGGTTTCTTTTACCATTACGCCCGATTTGCTGGCTTTTCACAGACTGGATATGACTTACGGAACCGAACCAGGAGATTTTAAACTGTTTATTGGTGGAAATTCGAGAGACGTAAAAGAAACTTCATTCAAACTAATTGATTAGAAAATCTTTTTTCATGATAGAAAAGCAGAAATATTGCACGTTGAAAAGGAAAAGTAGAAAAGCGCTACTTTCATTATTGTTATTATTTATCGTTGAAATAACAGTGTGGGGTGGCACTCAACAAAATTTTACAGTACCTTCTACAATGAAAGCAGAAGCGTGGCCCGCACACGTTGAATTAACCTTTGAGAATTATCAGTGTTTCGATTACGAAATTTTCAGGTCGAAAGATGGAGGAAAAAATTTTATCAAATGTGGAGTAACTTCTGCAGGTCAGTATCTAGATTTTTTGGGCAAACCAGTTTCAAAGGAAGAAACTTTTATTTACAGAATTTTGCCAAAAGGAATGGATGTAAAAAATAAAAACGCATACAAATTTGAGCAGAAAGTAACCGTAAAGCATAGTGATGACGAACAATTACTGAACATGGTACAACACTACACAACAAGATATTTTTATGAATTTGCCGAACCTGTTACCGGCATGGCGCGCGAAAGAAGCAATGACCGAAATGGAGAAATTGTAACTACCGGCGGAACTGGTTTTGGTATTATGGCATTGATTGCCGGTGCAGAACGAAATTATTTCAGTCGGCAGGATGCCTGTCGTTCCATCACAAAAATTGTTTCCTTTTTGGAAAAAGCTGAGAGATTTCACGGAGCATGGGCGCATTGGTATGACGCACGAACGGGAAAACCCTTCAGCTTTTCAAAATATGATGATGGGGGCGATTTGGTAGAAACCGCATTTCTGGTACAAGGTCTGCTGGCTGCACGGGAATATTTCAACACCGAAAATGTTGAAGAACACTTGTTGTCGAATCGCATCTCACAACTTTGGGAAACAGTAGAATGGAATTGGTATACACAAGGTACCGATTCGCTTTACTGGCACTGGTCGAAAAACTACGGTTGGAAAATGAATCATCGCATCAAAGGCTTTGACGAAACGCTGATAACTTATGTACTGGCAGCTTCCTCACCCACTTATCCAATCGAAAAAAAAGTGTATGATGCCTGTTTTAAAAACTCTCCTTACTATTTCAACGGAAAAAGTTATTACGGAATAAAGTTAGATTTGGGAATGGAATATGGAGGCCCATTGTTTTTTACCCATTACAGCTTTTTGGGACTGAATCCCAATGGTTTAAGCGATGACCATACCGATTATTTTGAACGAAACAAAGCTCATACCCTGATTCACAGAGCTTATGCCATTGATAATCCAAAAAAACATACCGATTATGGGGCAAAGCTATGGGGTTTTACATCTTCTGATGATCCAATGGCAGGCTATTCTTCCCATCATCCCGGTACTGATGCCGACAACGGAACGGTTTCTCCTACGGCTGCCTTGTCTTCAATAGTTTATACTCCCGAAGAGTCGTTGGAAGTATTGAGATATTTATATTTCGAGAAAGGAAAAATGCTGTTTGGAAAATATGGATTTTATGACGCCTACAATCCTGGAATGGTTGAAGGACAGCAAACCGTCAAAAGTTATCTGGCTATCGATCAGGGACCAATTGCCGTAATGATTGAAAATTACAGAAGTGGTCTTTTGTGGAAACTTTTTATGAACAATGCCGAAATTCGGCAGGGATTACAAAAACTTGGATTTACTATCAAAACAAATCAATCAAATAAACTTAACTAAAGAACAGCACTAAAACTATCAATCCATGAGAAAAAAGAACATTTTATTATTGATGTTTTGCCTAATCGGTATGAACATCATACATGCCCAGCAATTGAGCATACAAGGGGTAATTATAGACAAGAAAACGGGAGAGCCTTTAATTGGAGCTTCTGTCCTTGAAAAAGGAACAACAAACGGCACCATCACCAATTATGACGGAAATTTTTCTATAACAGTTTCAAAAGGAGCAACTCTTGTGTTTTCATACATCGGTTATAATGAGAAAGAAATCACTGTTCAAAATCAGAATTTCCTTCGTATAGAATTGGAAGAAAGTACTAAACTGTTGGATGAAATAGTCGTTGTTGGATATGGAACTCAAAAAGCAAAAGATTTGACTGCACCTATTTCAACCGTTAAAGGAACAGATTTGAGCAAGCAAATTACTTCCAATCCAATGTCGGCACTACAAGGGAAAATGACTGGTGTACAGATTATTAATAGCGGATCACCAGGTTCTGGGCCATCAGTTAAAATACGCGGAGTCGGTTCAATTGGTGACTATGCAAACCCTCTCTACATTGTAGATGGAGTTTTTGTAGACAATGTCGACTTTTTGAGCAGCAGCGACATTGAAGATTTAACTGTTCTGAAAGATGCTTCTGCAGCAGCAATTTATGGTGTTCGAGCTGCAAATGGTGTTGTTCTTGTAACCACCAAAAAAGGGAAAATTGATCAAACCAACATCAGTTACGATGGTTATGTAGGTCTACAAATTCCTACCAATGTTTTGAAATTAGCGAATACGGAACAATATGTAGAGTTGATGAATGAAGCCAATTTCAATACTCCAGGGTATACACCCAAAGTTGCTTCTTCTTATCCTGCAAGCACTGATTGGTACAACGAATTACTCAGAAATGCAATTACTCACAATCACTCGCTGGACATTTCTGGCGCAACGGAAAAAACTAGTTATTCTCTTGGGGTAAATTATTTCTATCAACAAGGAATTATGGATGCCAAAAATGATTATGAGCGTTACAACATCAGAGCACGAGTTGATCAAAAAGTCAACAACTGGTTGAATTTTGGTATCAACACGGTTTTTTCAAATTATTCAACTTTCCTTTCAGACAATGAAGCATTTTTCAAAGCCTATGTAAGCCCACCGGTTTATCCGGTTTATGATGACACCAACATCGATGCCTATCCGGTAAAATTTGGTTCCCCGCAGGATTATGGATTTGGAGCAGTTTATGCTAATCCGGTTGCTATTGCATACTATAATAACAACAAAGAAAACGGATTGAAATCAATCTTGTCAACTTATGCAGAAGTAAGTTTAATAAAAAACAAATTGACTTTCCGCACTTCTTACAATTTAGATTATAATTCTTGGAGGTCACGTGATTATACCCCTGAACACTATGTTGGAGGTTCACAAGGACTCAATCAGTCGTCATTAAGCAAAACTTTCAGCATAAGTTATCGACATATTTTAGACAACTTATTGACTTATAATGATAAAGTTGGAAATCATTCGTTTAGTGTTTTGCTCGGAGAATCGACCAGAAATGAAAGAAAATACTCAATGATTGGAACAGCTTTAAATGTTCCATATGTCGATGAGCAATCGCTTTATTTGTCAAGAGGTTCAGCTTCGAGTTTGTTTGTTCGAGATTATATTGGCGACACCAACCCCTATGCTTATAATGGAATTTCTTTCTTTACGAGAGCAAGTTACAATTATGCTGACAAGTATTTGGCCACCTTGACTTTCCGAGCTGATGGAAGTTCAAAATACCAACAAAAATGGGGATATTTTCCCTCTATAGGAGTTGGTTGGATATTGACCAGTGAAAATTTTATGCAGAATCAGCATTTGTTTAATTTCTTAAAATTTCGTGCCAGTTGGGGAAGATTGGGAAATGACAATGTACCGGCAAATTCTGCAGTAATTTTAGGACAAACGGGAATGGCTAGTTCAGCAGTTTTCGGCAACGACATTCTTTACGAGGGTGTTGGCTCTCAAACCGTTCTTCAAAACACCTTGAAATGGGAAATTGTCGATGAATTAAATGTAGGATTTGATTTCAGCATGGTGCATCAAAATTTAAGAGGAGAAATTGATTATTACAATCGTACCACAAATAATGCCGTATTTTACGCTCCGATAGCTTCCGGTGGTGGCGTTGCCACTTTATTGGGGAATTGGGGAACTATCAGGAATCAAGGAATAGAGTTGAATTTGAATTGGAATGAAAAAGTTTCAAAAGATTTTTCCTATAACGTCGGTTTTAATATCACAACCATTGACAATAAGGTAGTCAGCTTAAATGGTAAACGCGATTTTATTCCGGATGGACTTATCAGAGGAAATTATACCACCCGCACTGCCGTTGGTCATCCCATTGGAGCCTTTTACGGATACGAAATAGATGGCGTGTTTGCCAGCGAAGGTGATGCGCTTCGCGACCCTGTAAGTCAGGATATAAAACAGGCCGGATATTTCAAATATAAAGATCAAAATGGAGATAAAGTTATTGATGAAAAGGATAAAGTTTATCTCGGCAGTGCCATACCATTATTCACCTCAGGCTTGGATTTAGGAATGAATTATAAAAAATTTGATGTCTCTGTAACTTTACAGGGTCAGTATGGAAATAAAATTCTGAATGCTAAAAGGATGAATCGAGACATTTTCACTGATGGGAACTATGATCTCGACTTTTACGAAAACCATTGGTCTGAAAACAACAAATCCAACACTTATCCATCTGCAGAGGCTTATAATAAGGCATTCATACAACAGGCCAATGATTTCTTTGTGGAAGATGGCTCCTATTTTCGCGTTCAAAATGTACAGATAGGTTATAATTTCGATACCATAAGAGGTCTAAAGAACCTTCGCCTTTATCTATCTGCACAGCGTCCTTTTACTTATTTTACTTATAAGGGTTTTACGCCTGAAGTTAGCGGTGGTCCCACCACCAGCGGTATCGACACTCAGACTTATCCCATGCAGGCTATTTATACATTTGGTTTAAAATTAAACTTATAATTGAAAAAGAATATGAAAAACAAAATATTAGTTTTATGCTTCAGCGTCTTAACGCTGGCAGGATGTTCGGATTATCTCGATATACGTCCTGAAGGAACGGTTCCATCTTTAGGAATGGATTATACAAAATTGGAAAATATATTTAAACCTGTAAGTGCAGCTTATGCTTCTTTGCGTCCTTCAGAAGTACATGCTTTCAATTACATCTGCATGTTTGAAATTCCATCTGATGATGCCGATAAAGGAAGCACACCTGATGATAATCCCGAGGCAAGGGATTTGGATTCTTTCACATTTGGTCCCTCAAACGGATTGATTGCAGGGCTTTGGAATGGATATTATAATGTGGTAAGTGCGGCCAATAATGCGATTGGTCAAATGCCATTGTTCGAAGCCAATATGATGACGGAAGCCAATAAACTTTATACCCGTCAATGTCAGGCTGAAGCTAAGGTAATTCGTGCTTATGCTTATTTTAATCTGGTACGAGCTTTTGGCTACGTTCCCATAGTGGATACTGTGATGACTTCTGAGCAGTTGGCTTCGATACATCAGTCAACTCCTGCTCAGGTTTATCAATTTATAGAAAATGATTTGCAAGAAGCCATTCCGGTATTACCGGCTTCCTATACCAAAGCCTACGCCGGACGCATTACTACTTATATGGCAATGTCATTAAAGGCAAAGGCTCACATGTACCATGCTTCAATTGAAAATGCACAGGCAAATTGGGATTCAGTGGCCTCATTAACCGATCGTATCATGGCTTCCGGCCGCTATGCTTTACTCGACGATTTTAGAAGTGTTTTTTCTGTAGATCAGGAAAACAGCAAAGAGTCGCTCTTTGAAATTCAAAGTTCAACTTTGGGAGCTTCATCCGGTGAAAATTATCCTTATGTGATTTACGCATACGTACAAGGACCACGAAACAATGAACCGAGTAACATGCAAGGTTGGGGATTTAAAACGCCAAGCACAGCATTGATTAAATTTTTTACTGATCGCGGCGAAACGGTTAGAGCTGCTACTACTTTTCTCTATCGTGGAACAAAAACTCCGGAAGGAGACAGTATCAAAACAAAATGTCCGAATCCTGTTTACAATGGAAAAGTCTATACGCCATCTTCATACAATAAATGGAATTACAATGGCTATGGATTCGACCATAATGTACGTATTCTACGTTATTCCGAAGTTTTGTTAATGTTTGCAGAAGCCAAGCTGAATGGAGCAACCACCGGAAACACCAGTGGACAAACAGCTTTGAGTGCCATAAATGAAGTTCGTAGAAGAGTTAAACTAACCGAATTAAATTCTGTAACCTTGCAGGATGTATATGATGAACGCAGGGCTGAATTGGCTCTGGAAGAAAACAGATACTTTGATTTGATAAGGACAGGAAGAGCACAAAGCATTCTCGGAAGTAAAGGATTCGTTGCACCAAAGCATAATCTATTCCCCATTCCTAATGCTCAAATGCAACTTAATTCAAATTTAATACAAAACACAGGATATTAACTATCAAAATAAACCATCATCAATTTTAATCACTCAATTAATTATGTTTAACTATTTAAAAACAAATGCCTTATGAAAAAAAAACGAATTTTTAGTGTACTTGCAATCGTAATTGCTCTTTTTATGGGCTTTACCTTTGTTACATGCAGTTCTGACGACGATGAAAAAGGGGAACAATAACGGTAAAATTGATCCATCAACCATCGCTACTACCAATCTGATTGCTTATTTTCCGTTTGAAGATAACGGAGTAGATCAGATTGCGTCCCTATCACCTGCTGCTCAACCCAATGTAAGTTATGTAACGGGTCGTAGAGGGAAAGCTTATCAGGGAGCCGAAAATGCATATTTCCTGTATAATCTTTCCAGCTCAAGCAAATTGGCTACCATGACGCAAGGATTTACAGTTGCTACATGGATTAAGCCAACCAAAGTTTATGGTGATCCAGTTCCCATGATTTTCCAAATCGGAAAAACATCCGACCGTTTCTGGGGAAATCTGACTTGGATGCAGGAACGTGCCGGTAATGCTACTGATGGCGCTGCTATTGATTCCTGCTATTATAAATTCTGCTTCCAGGCAGGCGGATCAACCAAATGGCTGGCTGACGGATTCTGGAAGAAATTTATCCCGAACACATGGCAGCATATTACACTCAGCTACGATGGAGCAACTTCGCAATTCAGCGTTTATATTAATGGTGTTCTTTATCCGGAAAGATCAAAAGTTTTGGAAAATGCTGGGAATTTAACATTCTCAGAAGCTGATAAGATGGTAATTGGCGGTTGGTTGACAAAAATTCTAAACAATGCAACAGATGCTTGGATGGGATGGTTCAAGGGTAATCTGGACGAACTTCGCGTATACGACAAAGGTTTGACAGCAACAGAAGTGAAGAATCTTTACGATGCCGAAGTTACACAAATTAATTAATTTATCTCTTACTGTATTCAGGGAAGATGAAATTCATCTTCCCTGAATTTTTTAGCAATGTATTCCATGCGGAAAAAATATTTTGTTTTTATCTTAATGTCAATTATTTTTTGCAGCTGCAAAACCGAAGAGCCTCAAGTTAATACAATCAACGCATATATTCAAAATGTGAGTATTAACGGCATTTCTGTATCCTCTGGTGGAACAGTTTACAATATACCAGTAGATTCGATCGTTTTCACAATTGATTTTTCCGAAGCCATCGATAAATCTAAAATCAATCCACAACATTTGTATTTGAATAATGGTATCGATACTTCTTTTATGATATTAAACGATACATCTTCTAATAAATTGATTTTCAGGATAAAAAATCGACTTGAACATTTAACCCGCTATACGCTTTATATTGCGGAAGGAGAAAATTTGGGCGTCAATTTGATAGACAGCTATCAATTCTCATTCATTACCCAACTTGATTCTACACCTAAATTTTCTGAGATATCAGATGATAGCTTGTTAACATTGGTTCAAAAACAGACGTTCCGATACTTTTGGGATTACGGCCATCCTGTTTCAGGGCTTGCAAGAGAACGCACTGGTTCGGGTGAAACGGTAACTATTGGCGGTTCTGGTTTTGGAGTGATGGCAACGCTCGTGGGCATTGAAAGAGGTTTTATTACCCGTCAGCAGGGTTTTGAAAGACTGTCCACCATTGTAAATTTCCTGAACACAAAAGCCGATCGTTTTCACGGTGTTTTTTCTCATTGGTTGAATGGAACAACTGGAAAAGTTCAACCATTCAGCGAGAAAGATAACGGTGCCGATTTAGTAGAAACGGCTTTTTTGATGGAAGGGTTATTGACGGTTCAACAGTATTTTAAAAATGGAAATCGCGAAGAAAAAAATATGTGTGATACCATTCAAAAAATATGGGAAAATGTAGAATGGAACTGGTTCCAACAAAACGGACAGCAAAAACTTTACTGGCATTGGTCGCCAAACTATGGCTGGGCAATGAACATGCCCATCACAGGTTGGAACGAAGCTCTGATTATCTATATTCTGGCAGCTGCGTCTCCAACTCATTCAATCGAAAAAACAGTTTATGACAATGGCTGGGCACGAAACGGAGCTATACGAAACGGAAAAACTTTTTACGACATTCTGCTTCCACTGGGTGAAGATCGAGGTGGTCCGCTATTTTTTACTCACTATTCATTTTTGGGACTTGATCCAAGAATTTTATCGGATGCTTATGCCAATTATTGGACGCAGAATACAGCTCATGCTCAAATCAATTATCGCTATTGCGTAGCCAATCCGAAAAAAAATTTTGGTTACAGCCGAGATTGCTGGGGTCTGACTGCCAGCGACGCTCCAAACGGTTATACTGCTTCCTCACCGAATAACGACAATGGAACTATTGCACCTACGGCAGCTTTGTCATCCTTTCCCTACACACCTGAAGAGAGTATGCAAGCCTTACATTTCTTTTATTATATATTGGGAGATAAAATCTGGGGCGAATATGGTTTTATGGATGCGTTCAATTTGAACAAACAATGGTTTTCCAATTCCTATTTAGCCATTGACGAAGGTCCCATTATCGGAATGATTGAAAATTACCGAACCGGATTACTTTGGAATTTATTCATGCAAAATGAAGATGTACAACGAGGATTGGAAAAATTGGAGTTTGACGTTAACAGGATTTTTTGAGTAATTTTTCAACAGGGTAATTGAAATTATGAAACGTAAATTTAAGTAATTAATGCAACTTTTTCAGGGGGGAGGCAAAAGGTAAACAAAAAATTATTTTGCAAGACAAAGGAGGAAAAACATTCCCTCCTTATGTCTTGATGGAATAAAGGCTTTACTTTGGTCTCTTTCTTTTAAAAAAGTTACGAAAATAAAACAAATTTTGTAGGTGATCAGGAATTGTGGAAAAAAATCAAAAATTTAATTACGTGTCCTTTGGGATTGTCGCCACGGTTTTTCGGAATTTGCGGTTCTTTCTTTCCTTCCGGATCCTTCATTTATATTGGGATAAGTTTCCCTTTTCTTGGAATGATTGGAGAATTTCGAAGGCTTTTCTTCAAAAAATTGTTTGTTTCCTTTCACTTCACAAACGTCCATTTGAGGCTCTAAAGCAAACGCATTCATTACTTTGTCTATCTGATCGGCATAGACATCGAAAAATGTAAACTTATTCGTAATTTCTATTGACCCAACATTGATGGATTTGTCTCCGACTACTTCATTGAAAATTCCCAAAAAACGGCGGGTATCAATTCCTTCGCGTCCTCCCACATTCAATTTCAGACGAATACGCCTTCCGCTTTTCTTTGAAAATTTTTCGTTTTTCGATTTGTTATTTCTATCTTCGTAAAAATGAATTTCATTCAGATCTTCCGCATCTTTGTAATAATCGAGAAAACGATTGAATTCCAATGAAACAAAGCGTTTGATAATTTCCTCCTTACTCAGATATTCCAATTGCTTCATTATCTGAGGAAGGTAAGATTGAATTTGTTCTTCGTTTACATCCACGTGTTCCATTCGATTAATCAAATGATAAAGTTGTTTTTTGCAAACTTCCAAACCATTGGGTATTTGCTGCTGAATAAAATCTTTTTTCAGCATTTTTTCCAGTTCCTTAATTTTATGTTTTTCTTTCGAATGGATGATGGAAATGGAAATACCTTTTTTGTTGATTCTGCCTGTTCTTCCACTTCGGTGTGTGTACACTTCGGGATCGTCCGGCAAATTGTAGTTGATGACATGCGTGAGATCGCTCACGTCCAATCCTCTGGCAGCAACGTCGGTAGCCACCAGCAGCTGAACATTGCGAATTCTGAATTTTTGCATCACATTGTCGCGTTGTGCTTGAGAAAGATCTCCATGCAAAGCATCGGCATTATAACCATCCTGCATAAGTTTTTCGGCAACTTCTTTTGTTTCCTGACGGGTTCTGCAAAACACAATGCCATAAATGTCGGGATTGAGGTCTACAATCCGTTTTAAAGTCAAATAACGATATTTGGCCGGAGTGAGGTAGTAAATATGTTCTACATTGGAAGCTCCGGAATTTTTTTGTCCCACTATTATTTCTTCATAATCTTTCATGAATTGGTGAACGATATTCGAAATTTCTTTGGGCATGGTGGCTGAAAAAAGCATGGTACGTCTGTTTTCAGGCGTTTGTTTCAGAATGGTTTCAATATCTTCTTTAAAACCCATGTTCAGCATTTCGTCAGCTTCATCGAGCACCAAATAATGGATGTTTTGAAGAGAAACTTTTCCGCGTTCGGTGAGGTCGATTAATCGGCCCGGAGTAGCTACAATAATTTGAGGTGGTGTATCAAGCTGTCTTAATTGGGTACGTATATCTTCTCCACCATAAACAGCTACAACTTTGATTCCTTTCAAATATTTGGAGTAATTTTTCAGATCGTTGCTGATTTGAATACATAATTCTCTGGTAGGAGCCAAAATCAGTGCCTGAGTTTGTTTTTGAGCAGCATCCAGCATGTTGAGAATAGGAAGGCCAAAAGCAGCTGTTTTTCCTGTCCCTGTCTGCGCCAAAGCCACCAAATCGGCAGATTTTTCCTGCATAAAAGGGATGGTACGTTCCTGAATGGGCATGGGTTGCTCGAATCCGAGCTCTTCAATAGCCGAAAGAAGCTCGTCTTTTAAATTCAATTCTTTAAATGTCATTTTAATTTTTTTAATACACGTTTTTGAGCATTCATCCGATGTAAAAATTTTATTGAAAGATAAAACGTGTACTTTGAGATGCAGATTTCAAAAATCAAAAATATAATGTCTTGAATTTCGGATATTTACTCGAAACGTATAGTTGTTTTTTAATTCGGGTGCAAAGATAGTCATTTATTTTCATATTTGTATGGTATTGTCGATTTTGTTTTTGTTCTATAGTTTGTCATGAAACGCACATGTATTGCATACACAAACACGAATGAATATAATATTCAGACATGTGGGTTCCATCAGACCTTTAAAAAATAAATTACATTCTGATGAAATAGAATAATGAGTCCATAGGCAATTGCAGGATGTACCTTATGTTCCGCT
>Ga0255347_1005557_pt1 | contig 14246 bp, 15 predicted proteins | sample wastewater_treat_2_FD_192479 | JGI IMG/M metagenome (GOLD analysis project Ga0255347, IMG submission 192479) | Wastewater microbial communities from Lulu Island WWTP, Vancouver, Canada - plant24 | ecosystem: Engineered > WWTP > Wastewater > Unclassified | place: Canada: Vancouver, British...
TATATTAACAATTAAAAAACTTAGACAAAAAAACAAAGATTGAGTTCCTTATATTGTTGTTATTCTATGAAAAGCTAAAGATTTTATTGAAGAAAAACAAAATAGAACTTATCAAAAAACATTTTTATATGGTAATTGACAAAATTATGTGAGCAATTAAAGAGTTTAAAGAATTATTAGAAGTTGTTGTAAAATCTTCTAGTTGAGAAAAAGTTTATTTATTTCCTAAAGAAAATTATGAAGCGCTTAAAAGAGAAATAATGAAAGAAAGTCATGTTGAAGTAGCTCCATATACACTTGTTAATAAATATGATGTAAGCACTAGATTAATAGAAGTAGATGATATTACTTCTGAAATAGCTAAACACCCTTATAATGTTCAACAAGAACTTAGATTTATATTAAATGATAGGAAAAATAAATGATTTAGAACTAATTGATTTAAACATTTACGAGAAATTTATGAAAATAGAAATAAATAATAATCTTTTTCTATTTACTTTTGCTTTTATATTTATATTATTAAAATAAGTTTAATGTTAAGAATTACTAAATATGGCAAAAATAAAAAAACTACAGAAATTAACTTACAAGGAAAAGGTTATGGCTATGAGATTACCTAAAGAATTTGTCATTGATAAATTAAATAAAGAAAATCTTTTAAATAATAATAAAACTAATAATGGGGAAACTAATGAAATTTTACTCGACTGACAGCAAACAAAGAGCTATAACAAAACTTAAGAAGTTATTCAACAAAGTAATAATATCTAATGTCTACAAAACAGAAGACTGAATTTATACTATTGAGCGACTAACAAAAGATATGTTTTATATTAATTCTGTAGAAGCTCAAGCAGATATGGATGGTTATTTAGATTATATGATTAAAAAACTAGACAAGACGCTTGAAGATGTAATTGAAGATATAAAAAACATAGATAGCTCTGCAGAACCTACTCTAACTGAAGAGAAGCAAGAACAGATAGATGATTTACAAAATAATATATCTTAAAAAATGGATGTAGTTTATGTATTCAGAAACGGTAAAAGAAAATCTATTGAGTTAAGATACTCTTTAATGTTCTTAGCTAATTTACCTCATGATAGAGTATTTATTATTTGAGATTTGCCACCATTTGTCAAAGATGTAATACATATACCGTTTAAAGATTGAATTAATAGAATCCAAAATGTAAAAAACAAATATAAACTAATTATTGAAAACGAAGATATTTCAGACGATTTTATATTAATGCATGACGATATATATGCTATTAATCAAATACAAGAAATAAAGCCATATATTAGATGAACACTGCAAGACCATTTGGACATTATAGAAAATAGTTTTTGAAGAAATTGATATTATAAACATATTGAGTTAGTAAAAGATAGATTTCATAAATGATTTAGTTATGAGACACATACACCGGCTGTTTTTAATAAACAGAAGTTCTGATATATACTAGACAAATACGAATGACTATGAGCAACTAAGAGCCTTTATTATAATCATTACTGAATAGAGTGAGTTAGATTACCAGAGGATAGACAAGACTGTAAGATATATAATCAACAAAATATAACTAAACAAATGCTAAAACTTCCATATATTAGTAGCGATGACGCTATTGTTTGGAATGATAAGTTCTGGGAGTTATTAGATATCAAGCTTATGAATATATCAAAAGCTAGAAGAATGAAATATTTAGTTTATTAATAATAAAATATGGCTAGCAAAATTCCTAAAACATTACACTGTATACGGATATGAGATTTACCTGCTCCTATGAAACGAATAAACTCACGAATAGAAAAACATCCTGATTGGAAATATAAACTACGATGAAATAAAGAACTAGAACAAACTAAACGGATTAACCAAAGGGCTATAGATGTATTTAAAGCTAATAAACAACGAGCAGGAGTTGCAGATGTCATGAGATATGAAATCCTATACAGATACTGATGAGCAATGCACTGAGCAGATAGTTTATGTCTAAATAACATCTCAGAATTATTTGAAGACGGCTATGAAAACTATGCAGTAGATACTAGCCATAAGGAATGAGATGAGGTATTACCTGCTAATATTAATTCTGTAGCACCATTGTATGCTTGTACTCCCTGAAGTAGATTAGCTAAAAAACTTATAGACGAAATAAAGAAAATAACTGTATTCAAAAGTGCAGCAAAGACGGTTGGAAATAGACTAATGCAAAGAGTACTAAATGAACAAGAACGGAATATAAAAAAACGACCTCAACATTATTTCCTTCCTGAACATTACAACTGATATAAATACCAATGACCAGATAAAATATATGCTAAACACTATCGAGGTACTACTAAATGAACCTATAACCAATGAATTTAATTTTTAATTATAAATTATGTTTTTTAAAAAAAGATATATCAATAATTCTATGAAAAGAGCTATGGCTTATATAAAAGCTAATTATTACAAGCTATCAAATATAGATAATGGGGATTGTCCATATAATCATAGATGTCATATAAATGCAGTGCAACGAATAAAAAAACATAAATGACATAGAATATACTGATGCTATCAATTAAATGATGAAACAATAATAGCACATTTTGTCAACTACGGCAATAATAAATATATAGAGACTACTCAATGACGAGCAGGATTGGCAATGTATGATTATTACATAGTAAGAGAGTTTAAAGAAGATGAATTTATGGATAATATAAATTTACCATTACAAGTTTTAAAAGAAAATATATTTAATATATCGTTTACTAATAGATTCTTAAATAAAATATTTAACCTAAAACGAAACAACCAATTTTAATTGCTAAACCATTACTATGGAGGTAAAACAAAAGAGAAGAAGAAAAGACTACGAAAAAAATATAATAAAAGTAGTAAAGTCGGTTATCAAAGACCCTACTAAAACTCAAAGAGAAATAGCCAAGGAAACTGGTATAGGTCTTGGTAATGTAAACCGTAAACTCAATGAAATGGAACGTATTGGAACTAAAGTGCCTTCTATTCAGGAAATATGTGCACAAGACATTGAAATAGTGAGACTAGCTAACCAAGTAAGGAAAGGATTTGTTGAACAAGTTATAGACAAAATATCGCTTAAATCTTATTTCAAAGCTAAAAGACGGGAAGAGCTTAATAAACTATGACTTCTAAATAATGCTGAACTAGCTATCCTACTAGAATGACAGGACAACGAATATTATTGAAGTATTATAGAAGTTCTACAAAATAGAATTAATGTCTCTAAAGACGAAGCAATGGCTGTAGACAAGATTAGTGATACCTCTCATAGGAGATATTCATTATTCAAAGGTAATGCTACAGATGACGAATGAGGGTTGAAGCAGATTACAGAATTGTCTGTAGAGGATTTGTGGAAGAGATTAGAAGCTTTAAATAATAAAGACGCTAATGGTATTGACTGAAGCTGAGAAGATTGAGAAGGAGATAATTAGGAGAGAGCTTGTTAACAGGAATCGAGAAGATAAGAAGTTTAGACTAAGAAGTTGATTGGTTTATAAGATTAAAAATAAGAGAGCTAAAATTGTAGATTATAATCCTAATCCGTATCAATTAATGTTGCAAGACAACCAACATAATAGAAATATAATACTCAAAGCAAGACAGCTTTGATTTTCTACTGATATTGATATACAGGCACTAGATTATGCGCTTAATAATGATAATGTAAATGTAGGTATTATAGCACAAGATAAAGATAAGGCTGAAGATATATTTAGAGACAAAGTTAAAGTAGCATTTGATAATCTTCCAAAAAATATAAAAGATAAATATAAGGTAAACACTGATAGCACAAGAGAATTGTCGTTTAGTAATGGTAGTAGAATTTCTGTTGGTACTTCGTTTAGGTCTTGAACATTACAATTCCTACACATATCGGAGTTTTGAAAGATTTGTGCTAAATTTCCAGAGAAGGCAAGAGAGATAGTTACCTGAGCTATTGAAGCACTATCGATAGACTGAATGTTGTTTATAGAATCTACTGCAGAAGGTAATGAATGATATTTCTATGAGTTTTTTAAACAAGCACGAGATGATATGGAAGCATGAAAAGATTTATCTAAACTAGATTTAAAACCGTTTTTCTTTGCTTGGCGAGATAATGCAGCTTATACTCTAGCAGATGATGCAAAAGTATTAATAACGCTTGAAGATTTAAACTATTTCAAGAGTATAGAAGAGAGATGCAAGATGAAATTGACATTAGGTCAAAAGAAATGGTATGTAAAGAAAAAAGCTTTATTAAAAGACGATATGGGTAGAGAATATCCATCATTTTGGGAAGAAGCTTTTGATTTAGCGGTAGAATGAGCTTATTACGAAAGAGAATTAGCTCTTATGAGAAGACAGAAAAGAATTTGAGAATTTCCTTGGAATCCTGCTAAGCCAGTTTATGCAGTAAGAGATTTATGATGATTCGGTTGATGAGACGAAATGGCTACAATTATGTACCAAAAGAATTGAGAATGGATAGATATTATAGATTATGTAGAGGAGACAGGATATAGCATAGACGAATATCAAACAAATTTTATAACACCTAAATGATATAATATATTAGAAGACTGGTTCCCACACGACTGAAGACGTAAAGAAAGTAATGGTAAGTCCATAGCACAAAACGCAAGAGAGCTTGGAATACCAGTGAGGCAATTAAAAATATGATGAATAAGAGATTGAATCAACGAGGCCAAGAGAATGTTCTATAGAGTAAGGATAAACGAAGCAACTTGTTCAAAACTTATTAAATCATTATCAAACTATAAAAGAGAACGAGATAAAAAGAAATGATGTTTTATGGACAAGCCTTATCACAATCGAGCTTCACACTGAGCAGATGCTTTTAGATATTTATTTATGACATTTAAAGAAGATAAATCTAAACCAGCAAATAAAAGAACTAGGAAAATATGGAGTGCTGAGCAATGAGACTTCATAGAAGTCAGCTATTAAAAATATATAAAATACTTTTTTTGAAAAATCTATTTACTTTTGAAAATGTTTTGTTATTATGTTAATAAATACTGATAACTAATGGTTATCAATTCCTGTTTAATTCATAAACGGATATAATGGTAAAAGACAATTCAGAACAACCAAATATTAACACTAAGGTAGAATTATTTCAATATAAATCGTCTATAGAAGATATGGATGATTTAAAATTAATAGAATTTTTGGACAACAGATTTTCTGATATGTCTTCTGCAACAATAAGAAAAAATAAAGAGTTAGATTGGGATAAATTTGATAGACAGTTTACAGCTTTGTCAGTAAGAGACCAATATGGTAATCTTAAAGTAAATTTGCCTATGGAACAGAATCTAATCGATACGTATGAAGGTAGGAATACTGGTAAACTTATTTTTGATATCCAGCCAGACTGAAAACAAGCAGATATAGAGGAGTTGCAACCTGCGAAATATGCTATAGAGTTTTATCTTGAATGATGAGACAATAAAGGTAGTTGATTTTATGAGGTAGCACCAAGACTAAGGAGAGGTAAAGCTAAATATTGAACAGCTTTCGCTTTTGTTTGATTGGAAAACAATAAACAACTTAAATTCAAGATAAAAGATTGAGCTGATATTTTATCTATAGCTGATTTAGAGAATAAAGAAAACTATGAACCATATATACTAGACGCTTGGGAATTTTTTCCAAAAGATTTAGATATAAGAAGCGTATATGTAGATGAAAAAGCTTTGAACCAACCAGATATACAGAAAGCTGAAGATTGTTTTGTGGAGAAGATGATGTCTTTAGATAAGATTAATTTTGTACGATGAAAAAGTAATTGATATAGAAATATAGATAAACTTTCAGAATCTACTTATGATGAAGATAAAAAGAATAATAAAGACCACCAAGCAAAAAACCAAGTGTTGATAAGATTCTATTATAATAGTTTGAGTAAAGATTACATAATATATGCTCCAGATAATAGTGTAATAATTCACAAATCTAAGATGTTATACAATCATTGAAAATTACCAATAGAGTCAGTTCAACATTATTCTGACGACAATTGTTTATATGGGATTGGAATATGTGAGAAGATTAAATATTTGAAATGATTCAAGTCTGAGATTATGCAATCTATATTGGATAATGCGGCTATGAGTTCTTGATTGAATTTTGTAATATGAAATAGTTGAGAGATAGAAGATTGGAATTTGTGAGGTAATTGAATAAATATGTGGAGAACTACAGTATGAGCCGAACAGATACAACAATTACAACCTCAAATTAATTCTTGATTAATTAGTATATTAAACATCTTAGATGATTTAGTTGTTCAAGATACCTGAGAGAATGTAAGGGCTATAATAGATATGCAGACAGATAAGGTAGGGATAGTAGAGATGATGGAAGAAAATAAAGCTATAAGACATAAATCTGTTGATAGTAATTGGAACTTATTCTTAGACAGGATTCTTACTATGATGTTAAGTAATATAGCACAGTTTGTTCCTACATTATTATGTAAGACTGAGACAATCAAACAATGAAAAAAAGAAGTTACAAAAATAGAGTATCCGTATATTAGAATAAAAGACGCGGTAGTTAAAAAGAAAAATGGTAAAATGATAATAGATAAAGAAGACAATTATGGTAAGTTATGATATTTTGAATTGAAGCCTTGAAGTTTGAGTGAATGATTATGAGTTAAAGTTGTAACTCCATCAAGTACTAATGCTTTGCCTTTAATCAAAAAGGATGCTATAACAAAATGGATAGATAATAAATTAAAACTTGCACAATTAGCTGCATTAGACCAGACTTGACAGATGATGCAGAAGTTACAGAGCACAATAAACTTCCAAGAGTTGAATGATTGGATAAATGATGTATATTGATTTGAAGATAAACTTAAATCTAAGACAGGAAAAGATAAAATAAAAGATTTGAATATGAAAAAGGTAGAGAGAATAAGAGCTATGTTAGAATGATGAGTACCAACTCCAGAAGATTGATGACAACTTTTACAAAATAATCAACAACCGAATGTTTGACAGAATACTTGAGTCCCTATGACTGATAAGGATGAAGAAGCATGAAGCACTATTGAAGACATTGCAATACAGGATAAACAGCCTGAACCAGAAATTATCTAAGAAGTATAATGAAATTGTTATTCCCGACAGGAAGCTAGAAGATATTAGGAGACAGTTTGGCGATATATGACAGAAGCCGTTAATATTATTAGTAGATTATTTGAATCGAGATAAATATCTATTATTACAGGCTGTACTGAAGACGATAAACAAAGATAATTGAGAACAGGTATTAATATATTTAGATTGAGCATTAAGTAGGATTGATGGATTAATACACACATTGAGTAAATATATTAAGAAAACTAAAGACGTAGATGTAGATGAAGATATATTCTAATTACATATAGCAGCTGAGCCTGCTATAAGATATAATGGACAGCTATTGTATCTTATAATAGGTTCATGCCTATGTATAAAGAGAGGCGAAAGCTAAACTATTTATACTTTATATTATTAATCTAAACCAGAAATGGAGGATAACAAAACATTTACAGCTGAAGAAGTAGAAGCAGCTAAACAAGAAGCTCTTAATAAATATAAGAGTGACCAAGAAAAAGGTATTCAGAAGCTTATTGAAGAGAAAAAGTTTACTGAAAAAGTTTTAGATGCTGTATGATTAGTAGCTCAAGACCCAGAAAATCTATTAAGTATTGCAGATGAAAGTCCTGAAGTTGCTGATGAGATTCTTAGAAAGTATTATGGTTGAAAGACTATAGACGAGTATAAGGAGTCAATATGATTTACAGAGGCACCTGAAGTAATGAACGAAAAACTTATCGAAAAGAAAGCTAAATCTATTGTAGAGCAAGAGAAGATTAAAGATACAAAGAAGGCTTTCATAGAGAAGACAGGATTAACAGGTGAAGAGTTAGAAGCTTTTGAATCAGAATTTACTGAAAGAATGCAATTAAAATCGTTTTCTGTGGATAATTTAGATGACCATTTAACTAAAGCATATAAATTAGCTACAGGTTATAGTGCAGAACAAATCAAAAAGATTCAAGAATCTAAAGCTATTGCCAATGCTGGTTCGATGAGTGGTAATTCTAAACTTAAAGACTCAGAAAAATCAAGAATTAGTAAAGAAGTTGATGACCTATTAGATGGTCGTATTTAATTTTATATTTAATAAACTATTAAAATGGTTAGAAAAGTAAACTCAAACACCTATGAAAATGGTGATGTACATGCTATTTGAGGTAACTCAGTAGTATTTACAACAAAAAAGTTTGTAGCTATGAATGGATGATTCCTAGTATTGGCTACATCTGCATTACCAATTGTTGGTAAATGTAAAGAAAATGTTACTATGGCTGCTGATAATCAAACAGTAGACAAAGTTAGAGTAGTATATGAAGAACAAAAACCTCAAAACACTCGAGAAGTAGAAATCTCAGGTTGAACTGTAACACAAGCTGACGAAGGTAAGTATTATAATCTTATTGATGCTGATACAGTTGATGGAACATCTGAATCTGCAACTCACGGACAACTTCAATTAGTGAAATTTATTTCAGCTACTCTTGGATTGTTCAAAATTGTTAACAAAGAAGAGGATTTAGTATCTTAATTTATTTTAATTTATAATTATTTAAAAAAATGACTACAGTAAAATCATTTGACGAAATAACTTTTAATGGTGGTGGTTCAGACCTTATGGACCCTATGATTACAAAAGTTGTAGACCAAATTAATTTAGAAAGAAAAGGAGCTAAAGTAAAAGAAGCTTTAGGATTTGTTGATACAAGACCATTATCTTCTAAAGAGACATATTCTAGTGTAAATGGAGTAAATGAACTTCCAGCTATATTAGAAAATGGAACAAAAGAAGAGATTGAAGTATCTGTATGACCTGAAAAAGGTTATAAAATAGTAGAATACGGAGGAAAAATTACATCTTCTTTCTTATTCTGAGAATGGTTGAAAAAATCTCAAACTTTGAAAGGAGCATCTGACGATTTGAAAGCTGAATTTGTTAATCAAGCTAAAAAATCTAAGAAATTGATGCAAGCTGCTGATAAGGGTATGGAATATGAATGTACTAAAGTTTATACTTTAGGATTTGATATAACATCTGCTTATTGACCAGGTTCTGCTACTCCAAAAGGACAACCTTTATTTTCTAATTCTCATACAATATTTGCTACTGGATGAACATTTAGCAATCTTCAAACTGGGCCTCTATCAAGTACTACTTTGAAAGAAGCTATTCAAAAGCATATTGATATTAGATTAGAAAATGGAGACAGAGTTGACCAACCAAGAACAGAGGGTTATACATTGTATGTATCTGCTGATAATGAAATGGCTGCTAGAGAAATATTGAACAATGGTTCAAAATTTGCTGCTGCTGGAACAACTTCAGCAACTGAAAATGTGTTCATGTTTGAAGGGTCAAGAGTTAAACTTGAAGTAATGGAAAAACTTGGTTCTTATGACAAAGACGGAAATATGATATGAACTAAAGATATGTGGTTCGTAGTTAACAAACCAGCGTTAAAGATGGCTGAAGCTTTGAAATTTATCAGACTTTATTCTCCTATTGTAAAACAATATATGAATAATGAAACTGACCAATCAATAGTTGATATTAGAAATGGATTTGCTGCAGACCATTATGGAGCTGAGTATTTTATAGTTTGAAGTGAATGAACATCATCATCTTAATATAAACTAAATATAGAATAGGGAGTTACGGCTCTCTATTCGATTATTTATTTTGTAAATTACTATCAATGGCTGAAGTAAGTATACCAAAAGAAAACCAAAAAAGATTAAAAGCAAAGAAATTTCGAAATTCTATGACATTTGCTGAATTAATGGCATATTCTAAAGTAGAGGCTGCACAATATGCAATAGATTGTTGAGTTAATACTAGGATAATGTGAATGAGTGCACAAGATTTTGTAGCTAAACATGTTTGACAAGTAAAAGAACCAGAATTTATTGAACCAATGCCTGAAATTTTGGAAGAGACTGAAAGTGTACAAGATACATGAGAATGAGCTTTGACTAAAGAAGATTTACAAGAACTTTTGAAAGCTAACGGGATTAAGTATAACAAAAATTTATGAGACAAGAAATTGATGATTCTAGCACAAGAAAATGGTTTGTTATAGAAATATAAGGCTATAGTTTTCTATGTGTCTTAGAATTTCCTGATATACGGTACTAATTGACTTTAAATGATAAAAAAAGGCAAATGGCGATAACTTTATGACAGATTAAAACAAAGATATGGCAAGAAATGGAGGTCAATTCTGATTCTAGCACATATAACACTGATAGGTTGAGAGATATGGTGAATGAAGTCGGGTTAGAGATATTAGAATGAAAAGTAGCTAATGAATTGACTAATAAATATATTCAATGAAATATTTTGAATTTTAATAAATGAAAGTTTGCTAAGACATTAATTAGTCCAAAGCCATTGACAGATGAAGTAGAAATAGCAGATACTGAGATTTTATTTGATACTACTGATTATCCTACAGTTTGAGCGATTTTATTAGGTAATGAGGTTATAACTTATACTTGAAAAGAAGCTGATAGGATAACTTGAGTGAGTGGTATATTAAGTTGACATCAAAAAGGGACAATAGTACAGCCATTATATATTGTTCCTGCAGATTTCTGGAAACCATTAAAAGTTTATAAATTTTTCGATAATAAAGAAATTGAAGTACTTTATAAAGATAATATTAACAATCTCCAAAGATATTATGAGATTAAAGAATGATATTTGTTTTTTTATTGAGTATCAGCTTGAGATACATATTACATAGAATATACTAAAAAATATGTTAATCTTGAAGATGATACAGATGAGACGATATTCCCTGACCATATAGCTTTAAACATAATACCGTTCATTTGTTGAGGTAGAATGATTAAAGATGAAGTACTAAGAGTAAAATTATTAAGCCAATGATATAATAAACTAGCAACTGAATTTGCTAAACAATGAGAAGATATATGAAAACCTAAATGAATTAATTGGAAAAGATTTTGATTTAATTCTATAAGATAGTAATTGATGCCTCAAACAGTGGATATTAAAGAGTTCTGAAAGAAAATGTTATATAGTTCTTTGGGTAGAAATAATATTCCTGCTTGATATTTATCTATTTCAAAAAATGCTAGGATAGTTGATAATACAATAACCAAAAGAAGATGATATAAAACAATAGTAGAAGCAGAAATAGATTGATTTAATCAATGAATAACACATAACAAAGATTTATTTGTTTGTGCTGATAATAAATTATATTTGGTGGATTTGGATGCATGAACATTAACTAATAAAGGTAGTTTAGATGCCGCTGATATGTATAATTTTATAAATTATTGACAGTATTTGATAATACTGACAGGTGTTTGAAAACCTTATGTCTATAATACTTTAAGTTGAACATTATTTCAATTAGGTAATGATAGTTATCAACCGGCATATCTTACATCTTGAAATGCTCCTACTAAGGTAGTAGCTACTTGGGAAGCTGTTACTGATTGAGAATTTGCTATAACTATAGACTGAACAGCAAGGGAAATTACTTGATTAGATTTTACAGGAGTAGCAACTATGGATGAAGTTTGTAACGTAATACAAACTTGAATAAGAGCAATAACATCTTGAGCTGAAACTGTTGTCTTTAATGACAAAAATTTGTTTGTTATAAGTTCTTGAAATACTACCTGAATTAGTGCTATAACTAAAACAAGTACAGTTGCTTCTCCAGCTTGAACAGATATAAGCTGAGCTTGAGCTACACCATTTCTTGATAGTGATGATTGAGCTACTTGAGTGACTATAACAGAAAAAGTTAATATTGATGCACCGAATGTTAATCCATTAATATGAGAAAGCTTTACTGGATTTACATTTATAGTATGAAATACACCAGACACAGAAAATGTTTTATATGTATCAAGGCCAATAACTGTAGATAATCCTGAAAGATGTTATGATTGGGTATGAGATAATAGCGAACAGATAACTTTTGATAGTAAAATATTAGGGTTGAGTTCTACAATGAATCAATTATTTATATTTACAGAAAAAAGAGTAGAATATATAGGAAAAGATAGTTTACAAACTATATGAGATAGTGCAAGTTTGATAAGTACTCCAGTCTGAGATTGAGGTAAATTAGCTAATTATAGATGTGCTGTAGCTGCTGGTGATAAAATATTATATTTGACTAAAACTAATTCAATAAATACATTAAATTTTGTACCTTGAACAGTAGACCCTTGAATATGAACTCTTACTGACCAACCTGCATTTAAAATAACACAATATTTGAATAATTTAGAAGATGACCAAAGTAATGCTTTTGGTTATTTTGATGAATCTACAAAAACAGCTCATTGGTTCTTAAGGACTAAGAATAGCTTATATAATGATACCATATTAATATTCGATGTCCAGAATAATACTTGGACTACAGATACTAATAAATATTTTAATGATGTCGTAGTAGTAGACAAGAATATATATGCTTGAAGTGCGTTGAGTAATAATATAATCCAAGATAATATATGACTTAATGATGATAGTAGAGCTATAGAGTTTGAGATACAAGATACTGATATAGCCTTAGGTACTATTAAAGAGAAGATGTTCCAATGACGAGAGACTTCTTGATGATTAAACAAATTGACAAATTTGGAGTTTGTAACCATAATAGACGACCAAGAGTCTAGTCTTAATAATATCAAAGGTCTAGATTATTATACAGAAGCTTTGTCTGAACCATTACCTTGAGAAATAGGTTGAACGACTATATGATGAACAGCTATTGGTTGACTTCAATGAGATTTTGATGATAGCCAGTTAGTACAGTTTGATAAGACGCTTGACCACGCTTATATCTATAAGAGAGGTAAAAGAATAAAAAGAAAAATAACAGAGAATAGTTATTGAAGTGACTTCTATTTAGATTGGTATACAATCTTTGCAGATGTTACTGGTAATATAGAGCTCACAGATAAATTTTAGTTAGTAAATAATAATAAAGATGGTAAATAGTATGCTATCAAATGTAAAACTTACACTTAAAAGTACAATACCTACATCTTATGGTACTGGGGATACTTTTACAATATTTGAAACTTGAATATCAGCAGAGTCTGCTTCAGTAGTGTTTAGTAATAAGACACAATTGGAAAGATTCCAAGTCGATATAGCAGACACTGGCGTTTGTACTATAGTATTAAGATGATTAGATAACACTGAAGTTAAGACAGAAGTTGCTTGATTAAAGAAAGCTTGGGATGTTGGAGCAAACTGATATATTACAATATTAGCTTCAGATATATTTGACAAAGATGCAACAAGTCCACAAAGACTTAAAGCACCATTTATATTCGAAGAGGATATAATAATTGAGAAAGATTTGAAGGTAGAATGAAATATGAAGGTAGAATGAGATTTTGAAGTAGATTGACCAACTAAACCTTTTCCTGAAGTCGATGACGAAATCGCAAGAGACATATTATATCCTAATCCTACTGGTTGAGAGATTGCAATTGTTTGATGATATATCCAGATATATAATGCAGATACTGCACAATGGGAAACATTAGATGTAGGGACACCATTACCTGATGCTACAGAGACGACAAAAGGTAAGATAAGAATAGCTACAGAAGAAGAAGCGTTGGCTTGAAGTAATGATACAGTAGCGATGACGCCAAAGAAGGTAAAAGAATTAACAACAACAGAAATAGAGGCAAATGAAGCTAGTCTAACAGACGCAACCTTTATGCTCTGAGAGCCTTGTAGTAAATGAGATAGTCTATTCAAAGAGGTATGACCGACATTTGCACAAGCTACAACAGCACAGAATATCTGAGATGTAGCAGATAATACAAGAGTAAGTATCCCAGTAATATGAAGTGGTATAGCAGGTAATAGCTTGAAACTAGCATTAGCTAAAGCAGATAACTTATGAGAGGATTTGACTTTAAGAATAGAAACAGATGATGCAGGAGAGCCTAGTGGAACGGAAGTAACAGATTGAACAGCTACTATAACAAGAGCAAGTTTAACCACAAATTTAGTTGATACAACAATTACATTAGCTTGAACAATAATATTAACAGAATGAGTTAAATATCATATAGTATTAGCACAAATA
>Ga0255347_1005562_pt1 | contig 14232 bp, 23 predicted proteins | sample wastewater_treat_2_FD_192479 | JGI IMG/M metagenome (GOLD analysis project Ga0255347, IMG submission 192479) | Wastewater microbial communities from Lulu Island WWTP, Vancouver, Canada - plant24 | ecosystem: Engineered > WWTP > Wastewater > Unclassified | place: Canada: Vancouver, British...
TTTGCAACGTCCCTGGCAAAATAGGAACCTGCGTTATTGGACTCAAAAGTGCAGGCAGTAACCTTGTTATCAATGAGTGCCTTTGCACACTCTGGCTTTGTCACTTCCGGGGGAGAGTCATCAAACACCACGTCCACAATGTAGACTTCGCTGCCATATACTGCGGCAATCGGCATAGAACAGAAGTCCTCACCCTTATCCGCAGTATCACATACCGCCACAATCGTATCCGGGTCACGGTCAACCGGGAGTTCAAAGAAACGGTTAAGGCTTGCTTCGGGAAAAAGAAGTCCTTTTGCTTCAAAGGGCTGCTGTTGGAACTCACTTTCCCACTGCTCCGCAGACAGCATTCCACGCTGATCACGGAAATACTGCGTGGTAAAGACCTTCTTCCCCTCACGCATATACTCAAAATTGCTTTCATCCGTCACAGGGTCAAGGGCAGGTGTTTCAATCACCTTCATGCGCTTGCCCTGTTTTCTCATTTCTTCCTGCAAGTGACCGATAGGGTCATAGAGACTGTAGCGGGTTCCGCAGATCACAATGGGCGTACCTTCCATGGCACGTCCGATAATATCACCAGAAATGATTTCCCATTTATCGTCAAGCCGCTGCCTGTTCTTTGCTTCCTCACGTCCCTCCACGCAGTCATCCAGATACAGAAGGTTGGTTGCTTCGGACAAGCCCACCTGTCTTGCGTCAATGGAACGGCACATTACGGTAGGGAAGCGGGATTTATGCAGCAGATTGAATATCTTTGTGTCAGCGTTGGTCTGTACCAGTTTGCTTTCCGGGAAAATGTCATAGAAGTGGTAGTCACTGGGAGTCACAAGGTACTCAAGACAGCCCGTATAAAAGGACTTTACCAGATCGTCACCCGTTCCCTCCATCAGTGTAGACCTGTCCGGGTACTTCCCCGAAAGCATATTTGTGAAGTTGATACCCAACTGTGACTTGCCGCCACGCTTCGGCATGGAGATAGACAGAAAGTCCAGTTTGCCGTCAAGTATCTCCTGGTATGCGTCCACGTACCGCTTGAGATAATGCCGCCTGGGTTGATAGAACTTCTTGTCCAGGGGCTTGCCATACTCCACCGCCTGCAAGTAGTCATCAAAGAAATGTGGTGCGCCCATCAGCAGGGAACGGAAAAGCAGATCGTCAAACCTCTCCGCAAGCAAATAATCCTTTGCCGCAATAGCCGCCTGCAATCCGTAACTGTTCTTCCCCCGCAGATCGTGGTTCCACTCATGGGCTACCGCAAAATCTTCCTTCTCATACTCCCGGCATATATCAAACAAGTCATTGTACGCAGAAAAGTCAAGCGGCTTGCGTTCAATGGCTTTTTCTATGTTCGTTTTCATCTTCAAATAGTCCACCTTGATACCTCCTTTGCAAAAGAATAGGGACTGCCCCTGTCAGACAGTCCCATTGGACGGGTGACCGCACATCAGTCACCAGAAAAACATTTCTTCCCACGCCCGTATCGGCGGGTGCTTTTTTATTTTTTTGTCGGTTTTTCGCTTTAACCTTATTTCATCCTCAAGAAAAGTACGCTCTTTGGCATAACTCCATGAGGGGTAGAACATCAGCCCGTACCTTTGCCAGTGTGGTATCTGCTGTCGGAATAGTTTGCAGCACAACCACAGGATAATGAAGGTTGGTATGGTCAGTACGTTCAGACACAGCAGCATGAACAGTGAAATGAGTGCCATCATGCCCCGGAACATTATTTCCAAGAACATGAAGAAATACTTAATCACGGTTGTACTCCCTTATGGCAAGCAGTTCTTCATCCGCAGTCGGGGTACATATCCGAACCTCAACCGTGCTGCTGTCGGTCAGTTCAAAGATATACGCCCCGGTAACGGACTGTCCGTCTTTCACTTCGGTAATCAGCTTGCCGTCATTGTTTATGTCAGTGAGGTTGGTTAGTTCCGTATTATTCTGGAACGCCCTTACAACAAAGGACTCAAGCATATACATACCGTCCGAACCGTTGTTGGTATATGCCACGTGGACTTTTACCGTGTTTTCAGCAGTATCAAACTCCGCTTCCAGTAGTTCAGCCTTGTAGTTTTCGTATTCGGCAACGGTTCTTATTTGTACTGGTTCAGTCCTGCCACACCCGGCAAGGAGAACCAGAAAACAAGTCAAAATCAACCAAACTTTCTTCATGGGCTTTACCTCCTATGGTGTAGGGCAAGTAGGGTATTTTCGCATTTTGCTATAAACTCTCCTATATAGACCCTCTTATAGAGGAATTTCCTGCAAAATCGTGATTTACCCTACTTACCCTACTGTTCAACCTCAAAACTGCCGTCCTGGACTCTGGCTTCACGGGGGACAATTACGATCTTGTAGTCCAGAACCCGCAGCATTTCATTCAACTTGTCAATAGAGATATTCTTCTGTCCCAGTCTTTCAGATAAGACGTTGTTCTTGATATTGAGACGGGAAGCAAGCGTTGAGGGCTTGACCTCTTTCAACATCATCACTTCACGGATAATTTCATTTGCTTTCATAGTGTGACCTCCTTTGTGAGATAAGGATAGCACAGAAATAACTGAATGTCAAGATATATCTGAACAAGTGAAACTTTTTTATTTTTGCGGTACTTTCGGGACTCACCCGCCCCGTCTGCCCCCGGGGTCTTTTCCCCCTCCCCCGGTATGATCACGGACAGACCCCAGGACGCAGCCGGGGCGCAGATCGTCCCCAGATCACCAGAACAGACGGACAGCCGCCCAGATGATCACACCCGCAGCAGATCACCAGGAACGGACGCAGGGCAGGACAGCCGCCCAGATGATCACCAGGGCAGGCGCAGCCGGGAAGAATGTTGGACAGTCTGCAAACCTTCACCCATGCAGACAGAAAACGCCCGCCCACAGGAGTTCAGAAAAATCTGAAAAAATTTGCAAAAAGGGGTTGACAGTTCAGATATATCTGATATAATAAGGGTAGTTCAGAAATAACTGAACACACGAACCCCACACAGACCGCCCGCCCAGGGCGCACAGATCGAAAGGAGAAACCACCATGAAAAAGTATTACAAGGTATCTTTCCAGTATTCCGAAAGCGTCTATTGCTCTAACATTGCACACGCAGAGACAGCCGCAGACGTTGAAGCCTATTACAGTAAGTACGCATGGTACAGCGTAAAAGAAGCCGCTTCTTATGAAGTGGAAGAAGCCACCCGCAAAGGTATGCCGATTATTGAAGTTGAACCCGCAGAGGTTGAGGAAGAAGAACAGGAGGAAAACACCATGAACGAAAACATTATTAACCAGATCAAGAAGGAAGTTGAAGCCCGCACAGAGCGCAGCGCATGGAGCAAAGGCGTAACAGCTTACGCCCTGGAACTGGTGGAAGGTCTGGAAGAAGCCATTGACGGCGGTTACTTTGACCCGTCCGACCTGGAAGCCCCGAAACTGCTTGAATGTGCTTTATTGAACGGAGCGCAGGACTGGAACCAATACAGTTGGGGCGGTTCCTCTCTGATTTATGACGGTGACATTGCCGCTCGTCTCTGCTGCCCGTCTGAACTCAAGAAAACCCGCAACGGTGAGCGCAGACCGAACAGCCGTGAAGAATGGCTTGACGTTCAAGCCCGTGCATTGTTCCAGGCTTGCAACCGTGTAAAAAAGGCGGTACGTGCTGCCCTGGCAGCGTGAAAGGAGGGGCAGACAATGAAGCGTTTTCAGATCATGCCAGAGGGTTGCAGGTGGTCAGAGGTTCAAGCCGCTTCCGCTGAAATGGCTTACCGTGGGGCGTGTTGTTGGTACAATCCCGGCAAACGTGTGGCGGTCAGAGACACCACCACGGGCGAAACAGTCATATTTACCCGCAGACTGGACAACGCCGGGAACCTGCTTGAAGTTGTCCAGGAATGAACCAAACGCCCCGACAGGTTGACAGCTTGCCGGGGCGGTGCTTAATGCAGCCGCAGGCGGTCACAAGCCCGCATAAATGCAGAGTGAAGCACCCACCCCAGAACAGGAGGAAACACCCATGAAAAGAGCATACACGACCCCAGGCGGGCAGGTTTATACCCTTTATGCTGATATGTTGAAGCAGCCGCATTTACTTATAGCAGGCGCAACGGGCAGCGGCAAAAGTGTGGCGGTGAATGGTCTTATATCAACCGCCCTACATGACAGCCCCGCCCGTGTTCAGTTTATACTGATTGACCCGAAACGGGTTGAACTGGTAGAGTTCAAGAACCTTCCCCACGTCATCAAGTATAGCAGTGAACCGGGGGACATGGTGCAAGCCCTGGAAACCGCTATGAACACCACCGAAACCCGTTACCGTGAAATGCAGCGGCAAGGGTTGAAGAAATACCCAGGCGGGGCGGTTTATGTGATCATTGACGAATTAGCCGACCTTATGACCACCAATAAAAAACAGGTTGCGCCCCTGCTGCAACGTCTGGCGCAGGTAGGCAGAGCGGCAAACGTCCACTTGATTGCCTGCACACAATGCCCGCTTTCGTCCGTCATCCCTACCCCTATTAAGGTAAACTTTGACGCACGGCTTGCCCTGCGTACCAGGTCAGCTCAGGACAGCCGCAACATATTGGGGGCGAAAGGGTGCGAACTGCTCCCCCGATATGGTCAAGGCTACTACATGATCCCGGACGGCTTGACCCTCTACAATATCCCTATGATACCAGAGACAGAGACGGCGCAGCTTGTGACCTACTGGAAGAAGCAAAGCCGCCCCGGTTGGCACTGGTTCAGATGATCAACCCCGACACACAGCCCCGGACAGGTGCAAGCCCTCCGGGGTTTTCGTTTGCCCGTAGAAGCCCCAGAAACGCCCCAGAACGGACGCAGGCGGGCGGGGTAATACAGATATATCTGAACGCACGAAAAAGCCCGCCACGGGGCGCACAGAAGCCCAGGCGGGCATATTTTGACCAACACCCACACCACACCCAGACAGGGCAGCGGGGACAGCTTGACCCCTCCCAGGGCATAAAACAAGCCCCGGCAGGCTATCAAACCTGCGGGGCTTTTGTGGTGGTCACCCTGGCGGGCGGCTTCTCTGATCAATCGGCTTTCGGGGTCTTTCTGCGTCCCTTCTGCGCTTTCTGCGTTTCTGCGGGGATTTCTGTGATCACTTCTGCCCCTTCTACACTTTCTGGGAGAAATGCGCTTGCATTGTCCAGATATTTCTGCTTGAGGGCTTCCATGTTCGGCTGATCTCCCAGAGGGTTCTGATTAGGAGTCAAGACCACTTCCTGCTGATCTTTCATGCCATCGTAGTTCTTTTGCCAGAAGATACCAGTCACGGGGTTCACCTTGCCGTCCTCCATCAAACCTTCACGATAAACCGCACAAATTTGACGTACTTTTTTTATGAAGTCGGAGCGAGCAGGGTTCCCCTGGCTACGGTTCTCCCAATCCCACGCAGTACCCTTATCAATTCCTATCGCAGTATAGGCGGCTTGATTGCCTATCTTCATATCCCATTCTGCACACAGTTGAAGATACCTGTTGAACCGTCTCTCCATTTCTGCAACGTCATTATAGTCCAGAGGTTCAGTCGGGATAATGAGTTGCATAAAGGCTATACGCTTCGTATTGTACCCCTGCTCAAGTTCGGGATTATGTTCAATAGGCGTAGGGTCATCAGTCCGTTTCTGCCTGGGCTGCTTGTCCTTTGCCCCTGGTGTCCTTGCCATCCTTCTTTACCTCCTTCTGTGCCGGGATACCCTTTTCAGACGGGATACCCATTTCTGCCTTTTCTGCGCTTTCTGCCGGGATACCCGTTTTCTGTTCTGCGTACTTACCCAGTTTGTGTTCCCTGGCATACTGCTCCACATAACTTTCCGTAGATACAACGTCATTTCCTGCTTTCACGTTCATGTTGTTTACCTCCTAAAAGATAGATTTTTATTGCCATCGGCTTTCTGCCGTTATGACCTTTTTCAAACAAAAGTTGTTAGTAGGGCAAGTAGGGTAAAATCGGATTTTACAGGAACTTTTTATAGATACGCGCGTATATAGAGAAATTCTATGCAAAACACGAAAATACCCTACTTACCCTACAGTAAAACGCCTATTTTTCAGACATATCTGTATTTTTAGGTTTCTTTCATGGCAATTCCCCTGTAAACTGCCACGCCATTACTTACCCCTTTCTTCGTGTACCACTCCGGGTGCGTTGTGAGTTCAGCATTAAACTTCTTCATGCTGCACACATAATAGCCATTGCTCTTGCACCATATCTTGTAGTTATCGTAGAGGGTTTTTGCACGGCTCACGGCTTCCTCTTTCTGCTCACACTTTTCTTCCAGGAATTGCAGCACAATGTCATTGTCCTTCTCATACTGGCGTATGACCATGATCATGTCATCTGGCATAGCAAGCCCGAAACGCTTGTACTTGAAGAACCCCGCCACAAGCCAGGTAAAGATACCCTTCATAGCTTCGGGGGACTCAAAGAAGGACTTGAGGTTCTTGTCCTGTTCTGCGTCCGTGAAGTGTCTGTTGAACTCTATGACCCGTACACGGTCACTGGCAAACAGGGACTTATCACGGACTGCGGGCAGGTCATTACAGGACAGCCACATTGTAAACTGGGGCTTGAAGGTGATTGCCGCCTGGTACAGTTCCCGTGCTGTAATGTCCTCACCGCCCGTGTACTGCTTGATCGTGGCTTCATCCAGTTTCCCGGAAGTGTCGGACTCACTCATGGTAACAAACCTTCTGCCTTTAAGACGGGCAAGCACAGAAGTAGGGGCTTCCGTGTTCTTCTGCCTGTTAGACTTGCATATCAGTTCCACCGGGGCAACCGTAGCGTAGTCACCCAGAAGGTGCTGAATTGCGTCAAGCAGGGTACTCTTGCCATTTCTGGTGGTCTTGCCGTGAAGGATAAACATACATTCCTCTTTGCTCTCACCAAGCATGGAATAGCCTAAAGCCCGTTGCAGGTAGTCAGCCTTGTTGTAGTCGTTCTGCGTGACTTCTTTGATAAACTGCTCCCACCGTTCACAGCGCACGTCCTGTAAGCTGTATTCAAAGTTGGTCTGCATAGTAAGGAAGTCTTGCCAGTCGTGTTCCCGGAACTCCATTGTCTTAAGATCGTAGGTTCCGTTCTTGCAGTTGATAAGGTAGAGGTACTTATCAAACTCCGTGGCTTCGATACGCATACTGTCCGCAGCGTCCTTCATAAGACGGTCACGGAAGCGGCGATCTCCCATCTTTGCCACGAAAGCCATATACTGCTTACGCTTTTCTTCATCCGGGATTTCTCCGCAGTATAGAGCCATCAGCCGCACGAACTCCTTGATTTTCGCAGAAACAAGCAGGGAACCCACGTCTTTCTGCCACCTGCCGTCCTCATAGGTGTACCAGGACTTTGCTTCGGGACAGAAGCGGGTATCGTTCTGATAGCACTCACTGAACAGGTCAGCCATACCCGCTTCGTCCCATGTGTACCCTGTAGAGTCCTCTTGATAGGGTAGTTCCGGGTGTACGTCCTTTATGTAGGTCATCTTCTTGCTGATCTCCGGGGAAGTTATGTACCGCCCGTTTGACAGTTGGAATAATTCTTCGGGGTTGTATTCTGCCATTACTTTTCCCCTCCGTTGTTCTTAATTCCATAGACGATAACGGCAATAATGATGATCACAACCTCCGCAAGAATGGTGGTCAAGATACCTGCCAGATATGGATTGATATACATAACGGTGTTCTCCTTCCTTATAGGTTACTGTGCAGATTGCGCCAGATCGTTTCAAGGTTCTTTCTGCTCAACTTCGGCTTATCCAGTTCTTCCTTAAGGGAGTTTGCTGTATCCACAAGGGCGTTGTGGTAACCGTCTGCGATAGACTCATAGTCATCACCCAGGACTTCCTTAAGCTGATCTTTGTAGCCCTCAATGATTTCCTCAAAGAGATTGCGGGCTTCCATACCCATGTATTCATCTACCAGATATGAAAAGTCACGCTCCTGGTCAAAGATCGTGTGGTTCTTTTTACCCTTTACCACGCAGGGGATTGTAATAACGTGCGGCATATCATTTCCCTCCTTCTGCCAGATAATCACACCATTCCAGAAAAGCACGGAGAATAGGGTTTGTGTTTCCCTGGTCAGCCCATCCCGCAAAACCGATAAACCCGTCACGGTTAAAACTGATACATTCCCGTCTTGTAAAGTAATGACTGTTCATGTAGAGAAAACAGGTAATGATTGCTCCATTGCTTTTTCTCTTTATATCTACCTTCTCACTCAATCGCATGGTAGAAACAGAAGTTTCATTCTCTTTGTTTGCTTCCTTAATATGCTTATTGAGAAGCATAATCAAAACCAGAATGTCACCCTCTGTTATATCATCATAGGTGAGTCCTTTTCGGGCAAAATAATCCCGTGCTTCCTGTGTAGAACATACAGGTATGATCTCTTTACGCATATATCTCTACCTCCTATATCTTGTTACACTGTTGCATATTGTCTGTAGTTCCTGGTCTTGCAGGGGCGGCTTACAAGCCGTCTGGTTTACGTAGCAGAGTTCCTTGTAAATCTGCTGCTTTGTGTACCCAGTGTTCCACATAACCCCTGCCAGGGAGGTAAGAGATAGGTTCCTGCCCCCGGACACGATTTCTGGGTACTCTGGTCTTACAAAGACCTTCCCGCCCTCTGGTTTCTGGAAAACCGGGGCGTATATCTTCTGTACCAGTGGTTTCTTCCCGGTTGAGTCCTTTTCTGCGGGAGTGGGAAAGTATTTCTGCACCACGTAGTCTATCCCTTCCTGGTTTTCAATGATCTCTGGGAAGATAAGCACCTTGCCCGTGCAGATAAAGAACCTGCGGGCTTTGTATATCTCCACGCCCCTTAAGTTGTTTCTGCCAGTAAAGGGAAGGTCACCACGCAGCAGGATATGTACCCCACGCCCGCTTCTGGACTTCTCCGTGTAGGACTGGCAATGCTTCATAATGTCGGCGCAGAGAGGGGTCAGTAACCCATCCTCAAAGCCCACGTCTATGTCAATGCCTACCAGTCCGTTGTCTGCGAACACAAACCCGATATGATCATACTTGCCTTTCTCTACCGCCTGCGTAGCCTGCTCAAAGGTTCCCCAGGTTTCCGGGGCAGTAGAGGAAGCGGCTTTCTTTTCAAAGGCTTTCATAGGGACTTTGGAGTTATCCCAGGTACACACCCACTGATTTAGTTGTTTTAGTTCGTCTGGTATTCTGGAATAATCCATGCTGTCCTGTTCCTCCTTACGTACTTGCCTGGGTCATCAGTAGCCCCTGCTCAAGTTCATCTGCAATTCTCTGTAGGGCGGGGTCATCGTACTGTCGTAGGCAGGTGATCATATCCTGCACTACGGCGTAGTCAAGAACGTAATACCCTCCGTCCCAGTCCTCTGAATGTTGAAACGCAAGTAAGACCAGGTTTGAGAGTTCCGCTTCCGTCAGCTTCCCGTCAAAGTAGGTGAGTTCCGTATCAGCCCAGAGGGAGTAATACCCTTCCTCACCAACCTGTATGCCTACGCAGACTCTTTCTGCGCTCTCATGGGTAAAGCGTTCCTCCCAGGGGACTTCCTTTTCTGCGTCCTGCTTCGCACACGCAGCCATTACGAACATGAGTCCAATAAGGAAGAAGATAAAGGCTAAAACTGCTTTCTTCATGCCTGTGTACCTCCCGTAATGAGTTCACTGTATGGTAACTGCTCAATCCAGCCACAGAAAGTGTGCCATTCGTCCAGTTTGTGATTTCTACGGTACTCATAGATATTCTTGAGAACGGCATAACTCAACTGAACCGTGCGCTTCTGGTTATAAGAACTGGGAAGAAGCTGTATCATCTGCCACCAGTATTTCTTGTCTTTGGTTTTGTTGAACTTATCCCGGCAAGCGTTTAACATTCCGATCATATTATCAAAAATCCAGGCAGGACAACTATCATAAACATAACTTTCTTCTGGGATATACTCACCACCAAGAACCTCACTGGGAAAGCAGTCATCATTCAAACCAATAAGGTGTTCAATAGAAAAGTCCTCACGGGTAAACTCTTTTGCCTGGATTTTGTGCATAGTGGAACAGGAGTTGGCTACGGTTCCTACTTTGTAGGTATCAAACTCTTTCCACCAGTACAGCGGGGCGGTAACGTCCATAGTAACGTTGATCATTCGCAGGAACTTCCCATGAACCTGCCCTGCGTCTGCAAGGGAGGTCATCAGTTTATGATCATTTTCACCGATCTGGGGAACGCTGTATTTGACCAAAATATCTTCCTCGTTTTCATCTTTTCCGTAATACTCTCCGCTGATAGTATCGGTCTTATCCCAGGAGTTCTTCGGGTTTCTCATGCCACGGATTGCGGCTTCCCATCCGTACACTTCGGTTTGTTCGATCTTAAGCATTGTCCACACCATCCCTTCTTCTGATCTTCATATACCTTTTGTAGTCCAAGTCCTGCATTTCTGCGGCTTTGTGCAGGGCTTTCTTTTTCGTGCTGTAGGCAGGGGTGAGAGGGGTAGGGTCATCCACCTTGCACACATAGTAACGGCTGCTGCCTTTCTCTTTTCCAACCGTGTAGATAAGTACCATACTATCTGCTTTCTCCTTTATCTTTCTCATAAGGTATTCGGGGTCTACTTTTGTCAAAAGTCCGTAGTATTCACTATGGAAGAACTGCTCCAAGACCGCTTTGTTGGTGCGTCCCGGTACGCTTTCGGGGGGGGGATACATCGAACCCCGCCAGAATGTTGAAATAGTCCTCTGCCGCCTGCTGCACAATGGCGTTGGCAAGTAACTGGTATCCGTTCATTTGTTCCTCCTACAGATTTCTTACCCACCGGGTTTTCATTTCAGCGGGAATATCCTGCCCTTTATCTCTAACACCCGTCCACTTTGTCCCGCCTGCGGTTCCCTCACAGGTAAAGTTGCTTGCCTTAAGAGAAGCCCCGTTTTCGGATTGAAGTATGTAGGTGATTACCTTCTTGTAGCCCATAGCCTTTGCTACCCGGCAACACGCTCCGTAAAGCATAGAACAGGCATTGTATGTTCCATCCGTGCAGAGACGGTTGATCTCACACGTCAGCCCATCGTCAAGGTATCTTGAAACAGGTCTGCCACAAATAGCCACACCCACCAGGGTTCCATTGTCATATACCCCTATGCTAAACTTGCAGCCTACCGTGGGTTTATGGTGTCTGTGATAGAGAGACAAAAGCACAGGCTTCTTTGAATGTAATGGGTCTTATTTCCATCCTTAAATGTCACCTTCCGCACGGTGAAGGGACTGATCAACCTTGAAGCCGTCCGGGTATCTGGCTTTCAGCTTGTCGATGTTGAGTTGCATAACGTCCTCAAAATCAAAGCCCAGTGCCGCACACGCTTCCGCAATCATCCAGAGACAGTCACCCAGTTCCTTCTTGATATGTGCAAGATCGAACTGGTGTCCCTGGTAGACCTTCTGCATGATACCCGCAACTTCTCCCGCTTCGGAGGTCAGCCCAAAGACTGCGTGATACAACTGCTCCTGCCTTTGGTCAGCCGTGAAGTTAGAAGTCCTCAAAGCCAACTTCTGATACTGGTTGCCCGTCATCGTGGGTTTCCTCCTTCTTATTGATCTTTGTCTCAAAATCGTGTTCTGCGTAGCGTTCAGCCCTGCCTGCCACAGTTACTATGGCGTAAGCCATAACACTTACGAAAGAACCGATAAACAATCCCAGTAAAAACTGCCACATATCCTTACACTCCTTTGATACGTGAAGCCATCATGTCAGCCGTGTGCGTCCAGAGGACGTTAGGGTATTTCTCAATGGCTTTGCCAAGACTGTTCCACTTCTCTTTATCGTCATAAGCTCCCATGTGCCAACGGATACAAAGGATTTCTTCTTCGTTGAGAATGAGGAACTTGCCGATCTCCATAACGGATTTCTCACCATGACCAGGAAGAACCAGGTCAGTGTTGTAGGTGTAGCCGCTTTCTGTCTTTGTGTACTGATCACACTTACAGAGATCATGCAGCATACCGACAATGTACGGACTGCGGACGTATTCCCATTTCAGCCCCCATCTTCTTTGTGAGTTCCAAGAGACAAAGGGTTACTTCGTAGGAGTGGTCAAACAACCCGCCCTCATAGGCTCCGTGGTACTTTGTGCTTGCCGGGGCAGTGAAGAACTCCCGGTAGTTCAGTTCGTCATAGAGTCGGTCAATGTAGCAGGTTTCATAGATATTCTTAAAGAGGTCATAGAACTTCTGGACTCTCTCTTTCTTTGTCAACTTTGCCATCTGCTTACCTTCCTTTCGTTCAGATATTTCAGTATGGTATGGAGAGTTCTGCCGTATAGTCAGCCCTCTCCATACCGATATAGGGGAGGGTGTCAGCCCAGAATACTGTTAAGGTCAAATTTCTTCGTCTGGGGCTTCTGTGCGCTTGCCTGTGCCGCTTTCGGGGCAGGGGCGGGTTCTTCTGCCTTTGCGGACTTCGGGGCGGCTACGGGGCTGTCAAAGCCATCAGCAGGCTCCTTATCGCCCAGACGGACGAACTTGAGATACTTACCGGGAGTCTTGTTGCTCTCAACTTCCTCATGGTCGACCTCACAGCGGATGAAGCAGCCCACCAGGTCTTGTTCGTCAATCTCCTGCAAGGAGAAGTCGTTGAGTGCGGTCTTTGCAAAGTAACTGAAAGCGTTAAGCCCGCCCTGGTTCGGCTCACCATCCTTGTTCAGCAGGGAGAAGCGTTCAACGTGCGTTGCTCCCGTAGCAATCTGCATGGTGACCTCCATCTTGCCAAAGTCCTCTTTGTAGTTTACCTTCGTGATCTGAAAAACGTGGGTTCCCTTCGGGATAAGGACAAACCCTTCTGTCAAACCGATTTTTGCCATTGCTCTTTACCTCCGTATTGTTAGATTTTCTGATATTGTTTGCAGGTCTTACCTTGTGGTGTCCGTGAAGTCTGGGTGCGATAATGCAGACAATAATGATTGCCGCCATTTCAACAAAGATCGTTGCCAGAACTCCAAACAGGACTGCGTTAATACTGATCATGGTGCTTTACTCCTTCCTCTCTTTCGGGGTAAGTCTGTAACTTACCGTCACCTTCGTCTTGTACTTATCCAAGACTCCATCCTTCTTCATGGCGGCTTCATCTACCTTCAAGGTTTCGCTTCTGGAAGTAACCCAGTCCATAGACTTGCCGTGAATGACTACCTGCTTGTCCCCCTCACGGAACTGCCCGATTGCGGCTTCTTTGATAAAGTCTTTGAGGACTTTCAGCCTATCTTCATCAGCTTTGGTTTCCTCTGCGATCTTGTCCAGTTTCGCCTGCAACTGCTCCGCTTCCTCACACAAGGCGGTAATGTCACTGTCGGGATTGAGGTTGTTCTTGCGGAGTTCCTTAAGAATGTCAGCGTCCGCTTTTTCATCGAACTTTGGGGATACACCACCCTCAACGTGCTTTTTCCACCACCGTTCCACCTTCTTCACGGTCTTTGCAAAGTCGGGGTATCTCTCCGAAACCTTGAACTTCTTTTCAAAAGTGTTTTCTGGGGTAACCACGAACTTATCCGGGTTCTGGTAGTCACCTTCCTCAAGGACGGTACAGACCATGATCACGTCATCTACGCCCAGGAGGTAGGCATACAGCGCAGCCTGCATAGCGTAGTATTCGGGAATATCGTCAAGCCAGTCCTCCGCACGTTTGGTGGTTTTCATTTCCATCACGGTATCGGGGTTGCCGTTCTTATCTACAAAGAGGTAGTCCCACATACCGCCAAAGATAGGATTTTCCGGGAAGAAGTCACCAAAGGTTTTCTTGAAGTAGTCAACCCCGTACTTGTCCGTGGGGGTGATCATCTTCTTCCAGAAATACTTGTCTTTCATGTACTCTGCCTGCTTCGGCTCAATGGTCTTACCCGCAATGGTGTAGATCGTATCCGCAAAGGGTTCCTCATAGGTGCGGGTGATTGCACACCAGGCATTGAAAGCCGTTGTCCACTGGTTCAGTCCCAGGACTGCCGCAAAGCGTGTACCCGTACACTTCTTCGGCTTTTTCGGCGGGGTGATTGTGATAGTGCTGTCATCATTCCATTTCATACGAACTTCCTCCAATTCCTTGCAAAGAAACTCTGGTCACTGCATATTTCTTCTTGTTGATCTGTCTGTAGCCCTGCCGCAGCATATTGGCACGGGCAACACTTCTGGTAAGTTTACGCATGGGTCTGTCCTCCCTTCATACCGTTTCCGACAATGACACACAGCAGT
>Ga0255347_1005564_pt1 | contig 14224 bp, 9 predicted proteins | sample wastewater_treat_2_FD_192479 | JGI IMG/M metagenome (GOLD analysis project Ga0255347, IMG submission 192479) | Wastewater microbial communities from Lulu Island WWTP, Vancouver, Canada - plant24 | ecosystem: Engineered > WWTP > Wastewater > Unclassified | place: Canada: Vancouver, British...
CTTCAATGAGCCAGTAGATGCTAGTGCAGAAAATATTGCTAACTATACAGGTATAAATGTAGCTACAGCTACTAGAAACACCACATTAGATACTGTAACTTTGACACTAACCAATCCTATACCTAATGCTACTCCTACTACTATGTACGTGAGCAATATCAGTGATACCGTTGGTAATGTGAATACCAATGTTTATGAATTTACTTTATTTATGGATACAGTTGTGCATACTCCTAATTGGGTAATCACTGAGATAATGTACAATCCTCCTGAAAGTGGTACTGATAGTATAGAGTTTATTGAAATAATGAACAATACTGCATTTATGATGAATTTTAAAAATTATACTTTAAAATATGGTACAACTTCTTTTACTTTTTCTGAGGATATTAATGTGAATCCTTATGGATATGTTTTAGTTGCTCCAATAGCTAATAAAGCCAGTGCTTTTTATGGTAAAACATTCATTCAAGGCTCTAATATTGGAATAACCAATGGTGGAACATCAATAGTCATTAAAGATCCTAATGGCATCACAGTAGACACAGTGAGATATTACACTACTGCTCCATGGCCTACAGATGCTAATGCTAATGGCTATAGTCTGAGTTTATGTGATCCTAGTTTAGATAATAATGATGGAGCTAATTGGTCCTTAGGTACTAGACCTTTTACCATAGTAAATGGTAAAATGGTTTATGCTGATCCTGGTGAAGGTTGCTATGTGGCTCCAGATACTATCCCACCTACACCCCTTAATGCATGGGCTACTTCTTATACTACAGTTAAAATTTCTTTTGATGAACCAGTAAATAATAGTGCAGAAAATATAAATAATTATAGTGGCCTAGATATATCTACTGCTACTAGAAATACTACTCATGACACAGTAACTCTTATTTTAGCTACACCATTACAAAATGCAATACATTATACTTTATCTATCATGAACATTGCAGATGAGTCAGGTAATATAAACTCTAATACATATGATTTTGATATCTTCCTTGATCTATCTGCTCCATCTATCGTGATTACTGAAATCATGTACAATCCTCCTGAAAGTGGTACTGATAGTTTAGAATTTATTGAGTTATACAATAATGATACTTATACAATAGATATGAAAGAGTATACGTTAACATATGGTGCTAATACATTTACTTTCCCAGACGGTATAACAATAGCACCTAATGCATTTTTAATAATAGCACCTAATTCTACTGCAGTTAATAACTTTTATGGAGTAAATGCTATACAAGGTTCAACTGCTGGCATCCCAAATACTGGCACTGCTATAGTACTTAAAACTCCATACGGTGTGGTAGTAGATACACTGACATTTGGAAGTGGTACTCCTTGGCCTACTGACGCTAATGGACAGGGTCCATCTCTTACATTGTGTGATCCTAATTCAGATAATACTGATCCTACTAATTGGTCTTTAAGCGATCATGAGTATAATATTATAAATGGATATATGGTAAAAGCTGATCCTAACTCTCTATGTATAATAGATAATGTTGCTAATTTCAATAAAGAAATTATAAATATTTATCCAAATCCTGCTTCTGATAAAGTATTTATTAACACTAATAAAACTATAAATTCTATCGTAATTTATGATATTTTAGGTAATCAAGTGGCTCATTATGAACAAGTTAATAATAATCAATATACACTAGATGTTAATGATTTATTAGCTCAAATTTATATTGTAAAAATAGTCTTTGTAGATAATAGCATTGCTAATAAAAAATTAATTATAGAATAAAAAATTAATGAGAGATTTCGTAATTGTGGATGTAGAAACTACTGGCGGGAAGCCCGGAGCTTCCCGCATCACTGATATAGCAATAGTATTTATTAAAAATAATTGTATCAATGGGCATTATTCTACTTTAGTAAATCCTAATAGAGAAATTGATCAATATGTTCAAAAAATTACTCATATTACTAATAATATGGTAAGGAATGCACCTAAGTTTTATCAAATTGCTGAAGAGATTGATTTTCTCACTACCAATTGCATACTTGTCGGACATAATATTAGGTTTGATTACTCTATGATTAGAAGCGAATTTAATAGACTTGGCATAAATTACGAACGCGAAACGATAGATACTATAAGCATGGCTAGAAAAGCATTACCAGAGCTATCTCTTTATAATTTAGATGCTGTTACTAAATATTTGGATATTGAAATAAATAATAGACATAGAGCATTGGGTGATGCAGAAGCCACAGCTAAATTATTTTTGCAATTATATGATATGTGCAATTATAATCTAGAAAACTCTCTAAAGATTCCTTATCATTTTGATGAATAGTTAAAAAATAATATTTTTCACTTTTTAACATTGATAATTATCACAATTATTAATTTAGGGAAATTAATAATTTACTTTTGTTAAATAAAAATTAACCCCCAAATATATATAATTATGAGCATGTTTTGTTTTCAATGCCAAGAGACAGCCAAAGGAACAGGTTGTACAGTGAGTGGAGTGTGTGGTAAAAAAGACGATTTGGCTAGACGAATGGATGTGTTGATATATCTTTGCAAAGGCATATCAACATTATCATTAGAACTAAATAATAAAGGAATAACTACTCCAGAAGTGAATCCTTTTATACTAAATAGTCTATTTCAAACTATTACAAATGCTAATTTTGATAAAGCTGCTATAACAAAGAGTATTTATCATGGATTAGAACTAAAGAGGAAATTATTAAAATTAGCAAAAGAAAATGGTGTAGATATTAATAAATTACCTGAAGCTGCTACTTGGGATGCTAATACTGAAGAAGAAATACAAGCTAAAGAGACAGAAGTAGGTGTTTTAACTACTAAAGATGAAGATATTCGTTCACTGAGAGAATTAGTTGTTTATGGAGTAAAAGGTATGGCAGCATATGCAGAGCATGCTCATAATCTAGGTTTTGTAGATGAAGATATTTATAACTTTATGAAAAAAGCTTTGGCTTCTACTCTTGATAATTCTTTATCTATAAATGATTTAATAAATTTAGTATTGCAAACAGGTGAATATGGTGTAAAAACCATGGCTTTATTAGACAAAGCTAACACTACTAAATATGGCAATCCAGAAATTACTAAAGTAGATTTAGGAGTTAGAAATAATCCTGGTATTCTAGTCTCTGGTCATGATTTATTAGACCTAGAAGAACTATTAATTCAAACTGAGGGAACTGGAATAGATGTTTATACACATGGCGAGATGCTTCCTGCACATTATTATCCCTATTTTAAAAAATTCAAACATTTTGCAGGCAATTATGGTAATGCATGGTGGAAACAACGTGAAGAGTTCGAAACTTTCAATGGTCCAATACTTTTCACAACGAATTGTATAGTGCCACCTTTCGAAAAAGCTACTTACAAAGATAGAATTTATACCACTGGCGCTGCTGGGTTAGATGGTGCTATGCATATAGCTGATAGAGAAAATGGTAAAATGAAAGATTTCTCTACTATAATAGAACATGCAAAACGCTGCAATCCACCTCAAGCTATAGAACAAGGAGAACTTATAGGCGGCTTTGCTCACAATCAAGTAATAGCATTAGCAGATAAAATCGTAGATGCTGTCAATTCTGGTAAAATCAAAAAATTTGTAGTAATGGCTGGATGTGATGGCAGACTAAAAAGTAGAGAGTATTACACAGAGTTTGCAGAGAAACTACCTAAAGATACTGTGATATTGACAGCTGGATGTGCAAAATATCGTTACAATAAATTAAATTTAGGTGATATAGATGGCATACCACGTGTATTAGATGCTGGGCAATGTAATGATTCATATTCTTTAGCTGTTATAGCTTTGACACTGAAAGACGTCTTTAAGGTTGATAATATTAATGAACTACCAATAATTTACAATATAGCTTGGTATGAGCAAAAAGCTGTCATCGTTTTACTAGCATTGCTATATTTAGGTGTAAAAAATATTCATTTAGGTCCTACCCTGCCAGCTTTCTTATCTCCAAATGTACTAAAAGTATTAGTAGAGAACTTTAACATTAGCACCATCAGTACTGCTGATGAAGATATTAAAATGTTTTTCCCCAATTAAATAATAATAAAAATTATGGAATCAGCTTTTTCACCAGAAAAAATATATGAATTAAAAGAAAGCATAGTATATGCAGAAGGTTCTGTCGTTAGTAAAATTGTTAGCAAAACTAACGGTGGAAACGTAACTCTCTTTGCTTTTGATAAAGATCAATTCTTAAGCGAGCACACTGCCCCATTCGATGCTATTGTGATAGTAATAGATGGTCGCGGCAAAATTACTATAAATAAAAAAGATTATACATTAGCAGAAAATGAAATGATAATAATGCCTGCTAATATACCACATGCTGTCTATGGCATTGATAAGTTTAAGATGCTTCTGATAATGCTAAAAGATTAAAATAAATGACGCTATTTTAATATAGCCTTATTAAAAAATCCTAGATTATAAATATATTAGAAATATTAACTATTTTTTGAGTTCAAAGATTAATATGTCTAATTATGTATGATTTAATAACTATATGTTATATGTGATTTAGCTTTTATAAACTTCTCATACATCTTTTAAATATTTCTAAAAATATCCCATATTTATAGAATAGGACCTAATTTATTAATTAGTATTGGTTTATTACAAATATTGTATAAACTTTTAGTGTAGAATATTTAAATTTAATTTTTATTCTTATAATTGTTAATGTTAAGAAGCTCTAAAAAATATTAAAATATGTTATTTATTCTGTAATGCTGTTTTAAAGATTTTCTCTAACTGTTTTTGGTCTACATCTGTTAGTTTGTTAATGTACAGGCAACCAACACCGGTTTTATATTTTCCTAGAGTTAGCAATAATTCCTTTTGTTCATTAACATCAATATTTAAGTATAAACTAATGTTAGCTTTTCTAGGTGATAACCCAATGATAAACCAATCTACTTCTCTACCTGTTTTAGGACTTTTATACCTTTTATTTCCGAAACCTATGATAGCATTACCCCACATTTTTGGTTCTTCACCAGTAATGTTTTTCATCATTTCAATAATAGCAATACTATCTGCACGTTGTTGTTCATTAACCAATGTGTTAATAAATTCATAAACACTTGCAGTGGTTTGCTGAGTTTTTATTTTTGCTACCTTACTCATACTTTTTATTATTTATTTTATGCAATTGAACTGTTTTTACTACAAATTAGTTTTTTAAATTATAAATAAGCTTATAACCTAAATTTATTTATTAAAAATTTTTAAAATAGACAAAAATAATTTAGTTTAAACATTTTGCTTAAACCATTAAACTTCTATACTTTCACTCCACTAGCATTCATCAAAAAAATTATTTTTAAAACATTTAATTAATTATGTCTTTTTCAAATATTTATCTAACCAGCCAAAAAATTCTCTTTGCCACAAAATACCATTCTGAGGTTTCAGAATCCAGTGATTTTCGTCAGGAAAAACAACCAGCTTAGCAGGAATATTCCTTAGACGAGCAGCCTGAAAAGCCTGCAAACCTTGAGTATAGCTAATGCGAAAATCATTTTCGCCATGCATCACGAGTATAGGAGTATCCCATTTATCTACTAGCCTATGTGGAGAGTTAGCATATGAACGTTGTGCAATTTTATTATTTTTATCCCAATAAGGACCACCTAGATCCCAATTAACAAACCAATATTCGTCAGTTTCTAAATATTGACTTTCTAGATTAAACATACCAGAATGAGCAATAAAAGCCTTAAATCTTTTGTTATGCACACCAGCTAAATAATACACAGAATAACCACCATAGCTTGCTCCAACAGCCCCTAAGGCATCTTTATCTACATATGGTGCAGTAGCGAAAGTATCTATAGCTGTCAAATAATCTTGAATATTCAATCCACTATAATCGCCACTAATCTGCTCTAACCATTCCATACCAAATCCAGGTAAACCTCTACGATTAGGTGCTACCACAATATATCCATTTGCTGCCATTAATTGAAAATTCCATCTATAACTCCAGAATTGGCCTACCATACTCTGTGGACCTCCCTCACAATATAATATGGCGGGATATTTTTTAGTACTATCGAAATTTGGTGGATATATTACCCAAACAAGCATTTTTTTCTTATCTACTGTATTAATCCAATATGGACGTACCTCTCCCATCTTTAATTGATCTAACCAATATTTATTAATAAAGGATATTTCACTTTCTTTACCATTTAATGGATCTATCATATAGATTTCATCGGGTTTAGACATAGATTGTTTGATACCTATTATGCCTTGTTTAGATATTAAAAAGTCATTATAGTTATGTGTACCACTGGTTATAGCTATAGGTTTCTTTTGATAAATATCTACCAAATATATTTGCTGAGTACCATGCCATGGACTGATGAAATGGAGGAAATTACCATCTGTGGACCATTTCAGATTAGTAGCATGAGTTTCATAATCCATTACTGCCTCCCACATGGTATCTTTAGTAAAATCATATATAAATGGTCTAATACGATCAGATTCATAACCTTCGCGCTCCATACTCTCCCAAGCTATTTTTTTGCCATCAGGACTGAAAACAGGATTTTGGTCGTAGCCTAGCATTCCCTCTGTTAGATTAATAAGTTTATTTTTCAGCAGATCATATATATAAATGTCTGAATTAGTAGACAAAGCATAGTCTCTGCCCATCATAGCTTTAGCAGTGAAAGCTATTTGGTTACCATTAGGATGCCAATTAATTTGTTCATTGCCAGCAAATGGATATAATGGACATTCATAGGTCTGATGCTCCATTACATCTTGTCCGATGGTATCTATTTTTTCAGCATAATTAGCTATAAATAGATGAGAAAAAGATTTCACCCATTGATCCCAATGTCTTGGTAGTAGATCTTCATATATTCTAGCATTTGCTTTTGGTAAATCGGGATAAATGTCTTGAGGATCAGGTATTATTTTTACGTCTTTAAAAAAAGCAATGTGTTTTTGATCTGGAGCGTATTCGAACCCATTGATACCACCTTTGATAAATGATATTTGTACTGTTTTGCTACCATCTATATTCATTTCGAATAATTGCATTTCTCCATTATCATCTGGATAAAGATAACCTATTTTTTGTCCATCAGGACGCCACCTAGCATTATATTCGCTTTTTGGTGTAGAAGTGATTTTTTGTCTTTTTTTGTCATTTAGATTTATTATATACAGCTCTCTATTACCTTTGTTTTCATGCCAATCATACCAAGTAACACCGAAAAGCAATTTATCCTTGTCAGGTGAAATCTGCATTTCGGAGATGCGTCCTAGGTACCACAGTTTTTCAGGTGTCAAAATATTTGACTCAAACTTTAAACTATCTGGACCGATGATTTTTTCTGTTGTTTTAGCTTTTTTACAAGAAATAAGTAGTGATGTAAGGCATAATAATAAAACTATAAATTGTTGTTTTTTCATAAAAATATTTTTTTAACATCAAAAATAGGAATATTTTTTTTAAATATAAAAATAGAAATTACAAATTTTTTGATTTTTATACTTATTATATCTTTAAAAATATAATTTGTTTAAAAGAAATATTCCAATTATTTTTGCACTAATTAAAATTGATAATGTTAATAAGGTTTTTTTATACAATTGGTATTTATATTTATGGTTTTATTATTAATATAGGTGCTATTTTGGGCCATAAAAAAGCAAAATTGTGGGCAAACGGCAGAAAGGTACAAAAGGATATCTATGCTAAATTATCCCCTGCAGACAGATGGATTTGGATACATGTATCATCATTAGGAGAGTTTGAGCAAGCAAGGCCTGTCATAGATCAATTGCACATTAATTATTCAAATCATAAAATTTTATTAACATTTTTTTCTCCTTCAGGTTATGAAATTAGAAAAGATTATCCTAATGTAGATATGGTTTTATATTTACCATTAGACATTCCTAAAAATATAAAAAGATTCATATCTGCTTTTTTACCTGAATTAGCTATTTTTGTCAAATATGATTTTTGGTTTAATTATTTGTATTATTTGAAAAAAAATCATATACCTACTATCTTAATTTCAGCTAACTTTAGACCTAATCAATACTTTTTTAAGTGGTATGGGATGTATATGAGACGATACCTAAAATATTTTGATCACATTTTTGTACAAAATAATATTTCTAAATTTTTACTAGAAAAATATCTAATATTAAATGTAACTGTTTGTGGAGATACTAGGTTTGATAGAGTTTATGAGATAGCTAATAATCCAATTTATTTCCCACAAATAGAAAATTTTATTAATAATCGTTTTGTATACATTGCAGGTAGTAGCTGGGAAGAAGATGAGAAATATATTGCACAGGCTTTAAAAAAATTCCCAGATTGGTGCTATATCATAGCTCCACATGAGATACATAAAGAACGAATAAATAACCTGAAAAAAAACCTGCCATCAAATGCTGTAACTTATTCAGAATTAACTGCTCCAAATTTCGATATTTCACAAATACAAAATTTGAATGTTTTGATAATAGATACAATAGGAATTTTGTCAAATTTATATAGATATGCAGATATTGTGCATATAGGAAATGGTTTTGGTAAAGGTATACATAATATTTTAGAAGCTGCCGTTTATGGTAAGCCTATAATATTTGGACCTAATTATAAAAAATTCCAAGAAGCAGTAGATTTGGTAAATTTACATGGAGCATTTAGTTTTAGTAATATTAATCAATATTTTGATATTTTAAATAATTTATATAATGATAAATCATTTTATAATACTGCCTCTGAAGTATGTAAAAATTACATAGAATCTAATGTAGGAGCTACTAATATTATTTTAAAATACATTGATGATAAATTAAAAGAAACTTGGTAAAAAAGCAACTAATTTAAAACAACCAGAAATTTAAAAAACATATGAAACACATTAACGAAATTGCAGAAAGTATAGGAATACCATTAGATGATTTAGAACTTTACGGCAAATATAAAGCCAAAATACCATTTAGGCTAATAGATAACGATAGAGTTAAACAATCAAAATTAGTATTAGTTACAGCTATTACACCTACACCAGCAGGAGAAGGTAAAACTACAACATCGATTAGTCTGTCTATGGCACTAAATAGAATTGGTAAAAAATCTATTGTTGCTCTTAGAGAGCCCTCATTAGGACCTGTTTTTGGCATCAAAGGTGGTGCTACTGGTGGAGGTAAAAGTCAAGTATTACCTATAGATGATATTAATTTACTTTTCACTGGTGATATTCCTGCTATTGAGAGAGCTAATAATCTATTATCTACTTTAATAGATAATAATTTACAAAGTAAAAATCGAAATTTAAAGTTAGACCCACGTAACATTTTCTGGCATCGAGTAATGGATATGAATGATAGATCATTACGAAATATTGTAATTGGGTTAGGAGGTATTTCTAATGGTATGCCTAGAGAATCTTCATTTGACATTACAGCAGCTAGTGAAGTAATGGCAATTCTAGGTATGACTGATAGCATTAGCGATTTGAAACAACGTTTAGCAAATATTTTTGTTGGATTAACGTATGATAAAAGTCCCATTTTTGCTAGAGATTTAAATGCTCAAGGAGCAATGGCTGCTTTACTAAAAGATGCAATTAATCCCAATTTAGTACAAACTACAGATGGTACACCAGCTATAATTCATTGTGGACCATTTGCTAATATTGCACAAGGTACTAATAGCATATTAGCTACTAAAATGGCAATGACATATAGCGATGTAGTTGTTACAGAGGCAGGATTCGGTTCAGACCTTGGTGCAGAAAAATTCTTTGATATCAAATGTCATCAATTCGGATTAATGCCTAATGCAGTAGTTATAGTAGTAACTATTCGTGCTTTGAAATATCATGGCGGCGCTACTAAAGAAGAATTTGCTATTCCTAATGTTGAACTTGTAAAAAAAGGTCTTGCTAATTTAGATAAACACATCGAAAATATGATGATGTATAACTTTAAACCTGTTGTAGCATTAAATAAATTTGATACTGATTCAGAAGAAGAAATCGATATTGTTAGACAACGATGTAAAGAATATGAAGTAATGATGTCTATAAATGAAGGATTTGCCAAAGGGAGTGAAGGTGCTATTGATTTAGCTGAAAAAGTTGTGCAAAGCATTAACTACTGTCCAGATTGTTTCAGACCAATATATAAATATGAACAACCTATTGAAAAGAAAATTGAGATAATTAGTAAAAATATCTATGGTGCTAAAGATATAGAGTTCTCCCTGAAAGCCAGGAAAGATTTAGATTTAATAAAGAAGTTGAATTTAGAAAAATTACCTGTATGCATTGCTAAAACTCAGTATTCTCTTTCTGATAATCCAGATTTGAGAGGTAGACCTAAAGATTTTATATTAAACATAAGAGAAATAGAAATATCTTCGGGTGCTGGATTTGTAGTTCCCATTGCAGGAACCATCATGCGCATGCCAGGGTTACCAGATGTACCTTCTGCAGAAAAAATTGATATCGATGATGATGGCGTTATCTATGGAATAAGCTAATAAAAATCTAAAATGCTAGCAAAGCACTAACGAGATTATAAGCTCCGTCATAAATTTCTGCTATATTAGACTCTAGCATATAACATGGTGTAGTAACTATTTTGTTCTCGTAATCTATTACTACCTCTGTTTTGTTAGAATTTTTATGCTTTGCACCAAATGTATAGATATCTTTTGCTGTTTTAGAATCTTGACCAATAGTTACTAAAGAGTCTGGTATTAATTTAGCTATTATAACTGGAGCAATGCACATAGCACCAATAGGTTTTCGGGACTTGTAGAAATCTAATATTACTCTTTCGACTTCATTATCTACTGACATTTTTTCACCATCTATAGCATAAGTGCTTAAATTTTTTGCAGCACCGAATCCACCTGGTAATATTAAAATATCGAAATCTTTAGCTTGCAAAAGTTTTAAATCTTTTACATTACCTCTAGCGATACGTGCAGATTCTACAAGTACATTTCTTTTTTCATTAGTTACTTCACCAGTTAGATGATTTACTACATGATATTGTTCTTTATTGGGAGCAAAAAGCTCAAAATCAAACCCTAATTTTTTAATAGCTAACATGACCATCGTGGATTCATGTATTTCTGATCCATCATAAACTCCACATCCTGATAAAATTATTGCAAATTTTTTCATAATTTTTTCTAACAAAATTAAAATATTAATTTATAAATACCATCTTTAATTTTAAGAAATTAAAACATTAAAGATTATTTTAATAAAAAATGTGAAAATCATTTAGTAGATAAATAATGGTTCTATAAGGTTTATTGTGGGTAAAGTTAAAGATGGTAATTTCATAAAACATAGCAATTCAGTTTTTTATAAATTTATTTTTTTCAAAGTTTCTAAAGATGTTTCGTTCATGCGAATGAAAGGTAGGTGGTGATAGACTTATGAATAGTGATATTGGGTAAAACAGGGGTTTATCCAAGTGTGAGCGAGGGCTGATGGAACATAAAATGTGTTAGACTTAAAAAATTTTAACATTTAAATTATTTTTATTATTTTTGTCAAAAATTTTGTATTATGGAGAAATTATTAAAAAATTCAAAAGAATACCTCGCTCTACCTAAAGACCACAAACGTGATTTCCTCGATCAGCTTTATCAATTTCTAATAGATGACCATGCTACAGTAGTAGATTATCAAAAGCTAAAAATCAAATCTACAGCAGCCATCTGTCCAAACTGTAAAAGTGAAAACGTTATCAAAGCTGGTACTCGCAAAGGCAGACAGATATATAGATGCAAAAATTGTAGATACCAATTCAGCGAAACAGCACGCACCTTTGTATATCGCATGCGCAAATATCCATTGATGTTAGACTATTTACGCTGTATGCTTGAGGGTAAAAGCTTAAGAGCTTGTGCTGATGAAGTGGGTATTTGCTTAAAAACAAGTTTTCGATGGAGGCATAGAATATTAGCAGCATTGAGATCATTTGAAGGAGGTATTAGTTTCTCAGGTATAGTAGAGGCAGATGAGTTGCTAATGCAATATTCAGAAAAAGGGAGGAAATACAAAAGCAGAGAAGAATATGAAAAAGCAAAAAAGAAGCGACATCCCAAGGTAGCAGTATTGGTAGTTACAGACAGAGAGGGTAATTTACTTTTTAAACATGTAGGAGATAAAAAAGTTAAGAATGAGCAATTGAAAAAAGAGCTAAATAAAAGGATAACAGAGAGTAATGTACTATGTGTAAAGCCTAAAAAGGAATTTAAGAAGGCAGTTAAAGACATTAATAGTAAAAAAGTAATAGTGAACAAAAAGCAATTAAAGAGAGGTTTATACAGTGTAGAGATAGTGGAGAGCAAGATAGACAATTTTAAAAAATGGCTGATTAGGTTCCATGGAGTGGCTACGAAGTACTTACAGAGCTATTTGATGTGGTTTGTAGTGATGAATAAGTATCTAAAAGATATGATAGATGCAGACATTGGTAGGTTGCTAAACCTGTCATCGCACGACAGATGGGCGTGGGACAAGTATTGGAAATTAATGAAATTAAAATATAAATAATAGCAATTAAGTATAACAGAATATTAATTCAACAAACCTCATCTCCTCTTTCCTTCAAACGCATTTTTATAAAAGTTTATTAATTATTCGAATAAGTTTCCGTTACAATATGTTATTGGTTTAAATTTCTTATGATAATACAATTTTATCAAAAATTATATTGTCCATACAAAATGTTATAGAACCAAATATTATTTATCAATTTTCTTCAAAACGTTTATCAAAATGTCAAAGGTCCTTTTTACTGATGGTATTAGTAATCTTTCATCAGGACTATGCACACCTTTCATCTCTGGACCTATTGATACCATTTCTAAACCAGGAAATTTTTCACTGAAAAGACCACATTCCAAACCTGCATGTATAGCTCTAATGACAGGTTTTTTATTTAAAACTTTTTCAGTTTCTTCAGCAACTAATTTCAGTAAATAACTTTCAGGATTTGGTGTCCAACCTGGGTATCCATCGTTAACTTCTACATTAGCCTGTGCTAACTCAAAAGCTGATTTTACCTTATTACAAATATTTTCCTTAGCAGATTCTAATGAGCTACGTTGACTTGTTGTAATTATATAATGCTCATCTTGTTTTTTAATACTTGCTAAGTTAGTAGAGGTTTCTACGAAATCTGGTATATCTTGTGACCATGCAAACACTCCATGAGGTAAAACATATAGCAAACGAATTAGTCTAAATGCCATCTCTCTATCTAACCATTTATTAGTAATATCTTTTTTTGTAATTGTAATTTTAACACCAGGATCACTGATTTTAAGTTCTGTTTTGAATATATTTTGATAATCTTCAACAATATTTTTTATTTTATTATAATCATCTTCGTTATCATAACAAAGCACTGCTGTAGCTTCTCGTGGTATAGCATTATGTAGATTACCTCCTTCGATGTTTACTAGTTGTATTGTTTCATTACTATTTAATAAATCATAAACAATTCTTGTTAATAATTTTATGGCATTGCCACGTTTTTTTTCGATATCATCTCCAGAGTGCCCCCCTTGTAGTCCAGAAACAAAAATTTCTACACTATTTTTTTCTTGTACACTCTGGTATTTTATAGGTAAAAAGCCAAGAGTATTTTTACCACCAGCACAACCGATAAAAATTTGCCCTTCATCTTCACTATCGAGATTTATAAGATATTTACTTTTAATCATATCATTTTCTAATCCATTAGCACCAGTGAGGCCAGTTTCTTCATCTACTGTGAAAAGACATTCAATAGGACCTATTCCATCAATATCACTATCCAAAATAGCTAATTGCATAGCTACACCTATTCCATCATCTGCACCTAAAGTAGTACCTTTAGCTTTTACCCATTCTCCATCTATGTATGCTTCTATTGGATCTTTCAAAAAATCTTTGTCAACATCATTATTTTTTTCACATACCATATCTACGTGACATTGCAGAGCAACCATAGGTTTATTTTCACCGCCTTTACTTGCAGGTTTCCGAATTACAATATTATTTACTCTGTCCTTTTTGTATTCTAAATTTTTAGATTTAGCAAAATTTTCTAAATATGCTATAATTTTATCTTCATTTTTAGAAGGTCTAGGTATTTGGGTGATT